>Ga0209166_10001969_pt1 | contig 16211 bp, 15 predicted proteins | sample Coa_R1_3_FD_187151 | JGI IMG/M metagenome (GOLD analysis project Ga0209166, IMG submission 187151) | Surface soil microbial communities from Centralia Pennsylvania, which are recovering from an underground coalmine fire - Coalmine... | ecosystem: Environmental > Terrestrial > Soil >... | reverse complement strand
CGCCATGGGTGGAACACTGCTGGTGTCCACTTCATTGAGCCTGTCGATATATTCGAGGATCGAGTTCAGGTCCCTCGCCATGCGCGCGTGTTCCTGCTCCGTAAGCTCCAGGTTGGCCAGATCGGCAACGTAGGTAACGTCTTGTTCCGTGACCTTCATCGTGCAACCCTGCTCTCTTTTCCCACGACCTGAAACGTGATCTCCCGCACCAGCGGCCCCAGTAGCTCGGCAAAGACCGAGACGTATCGTAAGGTAAATCCATTCAGCTGCGACTTCCATGCCGCATCCTGGACTTCCACCGTCAGCTTGCCTTCGGCAAAACTCAAAGCCCGGGTCCTGCCTGCCACGTCATTGCCGCACACCACCGGCCAGGCCAGCAGCACGGCTTCTTCTGGTGGCTGGGCGCGCAGCAGGTCGTTCATGATATTTCGCATTCCGCTTCGTATCGGTTCCATACAGTGCTTTAGATATTACCTGCTGACTGGCTCTCCAGCGCCTGCTCTTCACTGCTGCGGCGCACCTCGGGTTCGCTGCCCGTGGCGGTGAGCACCTCGCGGATCATCCGGTCATCGATCTCCGCCGCATTCACCAGGTCCACGGCATAGCGGACAATGATCTGCAATCCCTCCGCGGTAAGGTTCAGTCTGCTCTCCGGATCAAAGGATTCAATTTCCACGCTGGGCAGCACGCGCTCCATGCTACGCCGCTGCGAGTCGATGCGCTGGCGATACTCGGCGAAAATTCGGCTCACCGTCTCCAGCATGACCTTCTCCGTCCGCCGGTAATCGCTTCCCGGAGGTGCCGTGAGCTTAATCTCATGCCAGCGGAAGCTCGTGCCCGGAATCTGTTTAAAGATCCCCGCCGGCTGAAACACTACCGCATTGGAAAAGGCCACAACTCGTCCGGTAGGCCGGGGACCGGGAATGCCGCTCACTTCCATCAAATGCAGCCGGATCAGCCCAATATCCATCACATCGCCGGTTGTGCCGGAAACCTGCACCCGGTCGCCTACCCGCACGCCGTATTTCCCAATCAGGAAAAAATAGCCGGCCACTGCAAGAATCACATTCTGCAGTGACACTGCCACGCCGGCCGTCAGCAGACCGGCAAACGTCGTCATGCTGCTGAGTCCGCTGGCGAAAGCCAGTATCACCACGATGACCACCACCACGATCACCACCACCCGGCGGATCAGCAAAAACTGGTGGCGACGGTGCGCGTCCTGCACGTAGCGAAAAGTCATCCGTCTCCACAGCTCGGAAAGGGCAAAAATGCAGGCCAGCACCACACCCAGCGCCGCCAGGTGCCACAGCAGGCTCCGGCGCGTGGCCTGCAGCTGCAGCTCTACGGTATTTCGCCAGCTTGCCGTATCGCGCCGGTAAAGATCGAGCAGCACGTTCTGCTTGCTCAGGGGCAAAATCGTGGCAGCTGCTTGTTTGAACTGCGCCGTCAGGCCATCCAGCTCTTTTCTCTGCTGCGCCAGCACCACCGGGTCGCTCGAATCCGGCTCATGAGCCAGATCGTCGCCGCGATGCGTGAGCTCGCGTATATGCGCCACCAGCGGAGTGCGTATGTCCTTCACCGCCTGGCTCAGCGCGTCCGTGCTGGCTATAGAGCTATCGAGTGTTTTCAGCTTTTTCCAGGTGGAGAGTGTCTCCGTGAGCAGGCCAAAAATGCCGGAAGGCTCCGCCTTCCGCTCGGGCGCCGCCATCGGCGCCATAGCAGCGTCGCCCTTTTCGCCTTTTTCCGCGGACGCGGGACTCTCTGTAGCGGAAGCAGGCAGGGTACGCGCCAGCACTTCAATGCGCGCTCTCAGGCCCTCCTGATGAGCATTGCTGGCGGCGGCTGCGCTGGTAAAGTCCAGCATGTTGTGCATCACTTCCTGACGGGCCTGCGTCAGTTCCAGCTCGCTTTGCACCTCGGCCACCTGCGACTTCAGCACCTCGCGCTTCTTTTCCGGCGCCGTGGCCAGCTTCTGTTTCAGCCCGGCCAGCTCTTCCTCAGTTTGCTTCGCCTGCGCATCGGTGCGCGTCACCAGGTCGCGCAGATTCTGATACTGCGACGGAGTCTCAGGCTGCTCCTGGCCTCCAGCTCCGGACTTCGCCAGAGTTTTTGCCCGCCCCCGGGCAAATTCAAAGGCCAGCCGTATCGCCTGCTCGGCAACCCGTCGGTTTTCTCCGAAGACGAGTGCGTCATTCGGCTCCGTCACCAGTTGCTGCTGCGCCGTCGCCTGCCGGTACCAGGAAATGCTTCGTTCGAGGAAAGCAAGCACCCCGTCACTCTCGCTGCTACTCCCAGCCGTCTGCTGACCAGCAAGAGTTGCCGCCGCAAGCAAAGCCAGTCCCAGCGCCACCACCCATACCCGTTTGCTCTTCATCATTTGCAACATCCCGTTCATGCTCGTGTGGCACAGGCACTCCTGCCTGTGCCTTTTAATTCTATCCGCGCTCATCCCGCGTAAATCTGGGGTAACCCGTTTTTGGAATCTGCCTACCCCCTCCCGGTCGATCTCCATCCCAACATCTAAAGGGGTTAGCTCAATTCATCACAAGGGATATCCCAAGGGATCAATTTTGGACCCAAAAACACGAAAGGCCACAGCCTCAACAGACTCCAAGGCAGTGGCAAAAGCATCTTAAACTATAGCAAATAAAGGGCGAAAAGTCAATGGACCCGAATGTGCCTTCGTGCTAAGCTCCTTTGCCATGATACTTAAAGATGTGGTCACGACAGATGGTCGCATATTTTTAAAGTCAGAGTGGGGGCCTATATCTGATGATTGGCCTGCACTTTCTTTTACCAAGAGGTCGTCGGTGATCGATTACGACGGGATTTTAACCCTGCCAAAGATGTGATCCTGTACGTTGGGACCAACAATCCTGAATCAACTGGCGAACCACAACATCGGCAGCGGTTGCTGTCTGTTGTCAAACCTGAACCGAATGCGATCATTGAGACCAGATTGCTGGTTCCTATTGAGTTATGGGAACGTACGCAGCGTGAATACGGTAGATGTTGGGAGTGGTCTCTGCCCGTTCAACACGCTTGGAATATTGAGGGCTGGCCATCGGCGCCAACCACTATTCCGGAAAGCTACAGTCTTCTTGGTAAATTGGAAAATCTTGGCAACGTCGTCGAGGTCCTACAGGTCGAGCGCGATGCTCTGCTTCATTTAGGAATCACACCAGTTGAATTAAATCTAACGAATGAAGCGAAATCTTTTGCAGATAAGCGGGCCGTCTTAAGTCTTGGACCAGCTATTCGAAATGAAATTGGTCGCATGGCTTCGGGGCTGATCGATAGAGCAAAACGGAGTGGCACGGAATCTGTTAGAGTCGCTCCGGTTAGATTAGTGGAATCAGATATTCATATATTGCTTGGCAAGAAATGGGAAGAGCAGAGGGCCTGTTGCGCTCTTTGTGATGGTCCGCTTGTCATAGGTGGAACCAACAAATTGCTTCAGGCTTCAGCAGATCGGATTGATAGCGCCTTGCCCAATTATGATGCCAAGAATATCCACATCACCAATTTGGGTTGCAATCTGGCAAAGAATGATGTTTCTATGGCAGAGTTTGCAGAGTGGCTGACAATCGTGAGAGGCGGAGAAATTGCTGTAATAGTTACCGCACATTGAAAGGCTTGTGCTGTTAGCACTACCATCAACAAAAGAGCAAAGACTATTTTCGTAATGGTCATTGTTTGCTGATCAGAATCAATATCTGTATTTCTTCTCCAATGATTTCAGCAATGGCATCGACGTGGAACATATTTCCCGGTAGTGATTGCCATCGGTCCACACCACGGACAGTGTTTCCGGGGTACTGGCTTCGATCTGCGCCAGCACGGCTCGCTGGCCGTGCTTTTCTCCGAATATGTCTGTATTTGCGTCCTGCTCTATCACCCTGGAGGCTGTTTTCACGCGAAAATTCAGCTCCTTTTCCGCGCTCTCGGCTGACTGAAAGTCTCCGGAGGAAGGAATTCGCTGAGGTTTTCACGCAACGCTGGAACAGGCTCGTCGGCCCTGTGCAGCTTGTTTTCACTCGTACGCCTGAAGGACGCAAGCTCTTGCTCCGTGCACGGAATCATTCGCTTTCCGGGGCATTTCAGAAACAGAGTGAACGGGTAAGCTGCTGGAAGTAAGCACCTTTATTGTCTTCATCTGTTTTGCAAGCATCTGCTGTTTTCTTATATTGACACCGGCGTATGTGACACCTAAGATCGGCTTTCATGCCTGAATCAGCGGTCAAAGAGCAGTTTGCCTGTCCCTCCTGCGGGGCGGGAATGCAGTTTAATCCCGAATCCGGCCAGCTCAAATGCGCGCACTGCGGCAACATGCAGGCCCTCATCGCAGGCTCTTCCGTAAAAGCCCACGAGTTCACCGGGACGGTGGCCGCGCATCTGCTGCAGCCCATCACCACGCAGGCGCTTCAGGTCACTTGCACCGGTTGCGGCAGCGTGGTGGCTTTTGAGCCTCCGGAAGTCGCGGGCAACTGCTCGTTTTGCGGTACGGCGATTGTGGCCCAGCCCAAAGCCGCCGATCCGCTCATTGCGCCAGATGGCGTGCTGCCCTTCAAAGTAGCCAAACCGAGTGCTCTCACCCAGTTGCAGCAATGGCTGGGCTCGCGTTGGTTTGCTCCCAGCGCGCTCCAGCGGCTGGCCCGCCCCGAAGGGCTCAACGGCGTCTATCTTCCCTTCTGGACGTATTACTGCCACACCGAGAGCGCTTACACCGGAGAGCGCGGCGAATATTACTACACCACCGAGACATACACCGAAAGAGACAGTGACGGCAACACCGTAGAGCGCACGCGCGAGGTGCAGCACACCGCCTGGTATCCCACGGGCGGCAGTGTGGCAGAGAATTTCAACAACGTGCTGATCGCCGCCACCACGGCCGTGCCCGAGCCGCGCCTGAACAAGCTGCAGCCGTGGGACATGAACTCACTCTGCGGATACGAGCCCGCTTATCTGGCTGGCTTCCGCGCCCAGCGCTACCAGATCGAACTGGCTGATGGCTTTGAGCGAGCCAAGGCCGTGATGGCCCAGGAGATTGACCGCTCGGTCCGCCGCGACATTGGCGGCGACGAGCAGCGGGTCTTCAGCATCAACACTACTTACTCAAATATTTACTTCCTGCATCTGCTGCTGCCGGTGTGGATCGGGGCTTACCAGTTCCAAAATAAGGTCTATCACGTGGTCGTGAATGCGCGCACCGGGGACGTGGAAGGCGAACGCCCCTACAGCGCCGTCAAAATCTTCGCGCTGGTACTCGCCATTCTGGCGGTGGTGATACTGCTGATTACTTTGTCGCAGAAGTAACTGCAATGCTGGGCATCGCAGGCACCTGGCTCAGTGGCTTAGGGCATGCAGCGCGCGCTCGGCGGCAGTCACGCCGTGGTACTGCGCTTCCTCAAAAATGGAAATTCCGCTCAGGTCCGAATTGGCGAAGTAGAGTCTGTCCGCTGCTCTTTTTATCCGGCTGCGCTCTGGCGAAAAAATGCTTCCCACCGCTGGCCTCACCATGGCGTGCCCCATACGCATGATGTCGATGCGGGAAACGCATTTGCGAATATCTTTGTGCACCCGCTCAAGGTCCGTAAGGATAGCTTCTTTCCAGTACGACCAGTCTTTTTCGAGCAGCAATTGCCGGTTTGCGCCCGGCGCGCCTTCGGCCAGCGCCCAGTAAAACGTCCACACGGTACGGTCGGCAAAGGTGCGCAGTGACTGATGCATGGCGTCCACGTAGCCCAGTGTGGGCGAATCCATCACCACATTGTCCCAGGCGGGCGCGCCGCCGTGCGTATCGGGAATGGAATCGAGCGTCAGATTGGCCGTGAGCCACGGCGAGTAATGGAAGTCGTGCAGTTGCGGCGTGTTGTCGATCAGGTAAGGCGCAAGAAATGTGGGCGCGGCAAACACTACGCAGTCACAGCGGTATTCCGTGTCCCCCGCGAACACACGAAACAGATTTCGCTCACGCTGAATGCGATACACCATCTGGTCCGTGCGGACGAACTTTCCCACTCGCGCCAGCAACTGGCGCGCAATCCAGCCATTGCCTTCCGGCCAGGTGAGCGGGCCTTTCTCTTCCTTTTGCCGCGAGGAAAGATAATGGACGCCCGCCCACGCGGAAGTATCCGCGGCCAGCGCGCCGTAGTCGTCGCGGCAGGCATAGTTCATGTACCAAAGCAGCGGCCTCGAATTGAATCCATTTTTCGTCAGCCATTCGGCAAAAGAGAGCCGGTCCAATTCGGCATGTCGCTGAGAGATGCCAATCTCCAGCGGAACGGTAAAGCCGCCAGAAGCGCGAAATGCCTGCATGAGATCGCCGAGGCGGCGAAACTGCTCGCGGTCGCCGGGCGTGAGCTCTGCTTCCGGCTCAATCCCTTCCTGCCATCTTCCGTGCACGTACAGGCGCTCCTGCGGATCAAAGCAAAGATAACGCTCGTCCCACTTGCCATCCTTGAATACGCCGAGATCGGTAAAGAGTTCGCGCACGTATTCGGCTTCTTTGCCCGGCACAGGAACATAATGCGCGGCCCAGGGATAGCGAGTAATTTGGTTTTCGCCCCAGCGTGAATTTCCGCCCGGCTGCTGGTTCATTTCGAGCAGTACAAAGTCAGTGAAGCCACGCTTTTGCAAACGCCATGCGGCACTCAATCCCGCCATGCCGCCGCCAGCAATCACCAGCGGAATGCGGACAATCTGGCGAGGCGCGGGAAACTGCCTGCGGTCGCGCAGCATGTGGCCCATTTGAAACGAATCGTTGACGAACTCGCCCGCAATGGCCCGGTCGGATTTAAGGGAAAGCCCCACCAGCGCCGCCGCGCCCAGCGCACAGAATTCGCGGCGCGTGGTCTTCAATGGCTGATCTCCCGCCATTCATGATCGTACGTCCGTACCAGCACCTGATCGTTCAGATGATTGGCCGGCATGGGGACCTGGGCCATGTCCGGCGGAAAGTCGAACATGCCGTGCAACCCTGCCGTGGTGAGAAAGCGCAGCCCCCGCGGCAGGGATTGCGGCGGCTGGTACTCATGCTCACCGGCAAGCACGTATCCCCATTCTCCAAACGCCGGCACGTACACGTGATATGGATAAGTACTAAATCCCGCCTGCTGCACCGTCTCCACAATGCACCAGAAGGATTTGCGCGCGAACATGGGCGAGGTGCTTTGTACTACAAAGAAGCCCTGCTGGCTCAAATGCCGCCGCAAAGCTGAATAAAAAACCGTGGTATAGAGCTTGCCCAGCGAGTAGTTGGTCGGATCGGGAAAATCCACGATGATGAAATCAAATATTTCCGGCGAAGAATCCAGCCAAAGAAAGGCGTCCGCGTTGATAATGTGGACTTTGGGCGACAAAAAAGCTTTCTGGTTGAGCGCCGTAAGAAACGGATGCGTGGAGAAAAGGCGCGTCATCTCCGGATCGAGATCCACCAGCGTGACGCTCTCTACCTGCGGATACTTCAGGACTTCGCGCACGGCCAGACCATCGCCTCCGCCCAGCACCAGCACGCGGCGCGGAGTGGAAACGGCGGAAAGCCCTGGATGGACCAAAGCTTCGTGATATCGGTATTCATCGCGTGAGCTGAACTGAAGATGCGAATTCAGGAAGAGGCGTAAATCGTCTTTCCATCTGGTCAGGACAATGTGCTGGTAGTGAGTATCGCGGGAAAAAATAATTTCGTCGGCATAGATGTTCTCTTCCGCCAGTCCGGTGATGCGTTTTCCATTGGCCAATCCGGCCACCAGCAGTACGATTACAATCCCGCACAGCACCTGCAGCCGGCGCGGATACGGTATCTGTGTTTTAAACAGAAACGTACTCCACAACGCTACCGCTGCATTCACAATGCCGAAGAACAAAGCCGACTTCACCAGTCCCAGGTAGGGCACCAGCACAACGGGAAAAAGTATCGAGGCAAACAGAGCGCCAATGTAATCGAAGGTAAGAACATGCGAAACCACTTCGCGGAAGTGGTAGCGGTGGCGAATGATCCGCATAAGCAGCGGAATCTCCAGACCCACCAGAATGCCGAGCACGATCACGATCAGATACAGAAAGATCGGAAAACCCTGCGTGAAGGCAAATGCCAGAAACAGCAGTGCGGAAGAAAATCCGCCCACCAATGCGACCACCAGCTCTATAAAGACGAAGCGCCATGCCAGTCCGCGATGAATATAGCGGGAAAGAAAACTGCCGATGCCCATGGCAAAGAGATAGCTGCCAATCACCGTGGAGAACTGGAAGACGCTGTCTCCCACCAGATAACTGGCCACCGTGCCCGCGATCAGTTCATAGATCAGCCCGCAGGCGGCAATCAGCAGAACAGAGATGAAGAGAAGGACTGCCACCGGTTAGTGTACTGCCGCGGCAATGATGATGCAGATGCCAATCGACAGGGCGCCCACCAGAATGGCCAGGGCCATATTGTGCTCCTGCACGATTTCTTTCCACAGATGGTAAGGCGTCACCTTGTCCATCACCATGAACGCAACCACAAAAAGAATGATGCCCATGGCGGCAAATACGGCAGCATTCACAAGGTTATGCAGCAGGTTCGAGAAGTCCATTTACTTTCCTCCAGTGTAGTGGTGGTAGGAGCTGTACACCGAGCGGTACGACCCAGGATTGTCGCGCACGGATTTGGGAACATTACTAAGCTGGCTCACGGGGGTAAACGTCCAGCCGCGATACTGCGCTGTAGCCAGAAGAGCCAGCACCCCCAAACCAAAAATCATGTAGAGCTTACGAATCATCTCTGTCTCCGGAATCCCCGCTGCCACCCGAAAGAATAGAGCTACTGGCGTGGTCGCTCTCCTGCCACCGCATGTGCTCAAAGCTCATGGCGCGCCACGTGGCAAAAGCGGCGGGAAGAATCAGCAACCCGGCAACGATGGGAAACCACCAGCCCACCACAACGTCATGCCGTACGGTGACCACATAGGAAGTTGCGTAGCCACGATCGCTCTCCGGCTCGATCCGGAAATAGTAATTCCCGGGCGGAACCGTGGGCACCACGGCAGTGTCCTCCGCCGATCCTTCACTCCATGAGCCATCGGAATCGTAGCCGTGGTAGTAGCTTACCTCGCGTCCAAAGTCCCAGGCTTGCCCCGTATCCTGATTGATCAAAGTGTAATTAAGGTAAATCCAGCTGTTGTTTACGTTAGTCTCTGTCTTCACCTCAAGCGCCGCCGGATGTCCGGTAAGTTCAAAGACATCAGTCACAAAAGAATGCTCGCCCGGGCTTGCGGGATTAAAGACATAATTCCTGCTGAAGATCAGCCTGTCTTTCGCGCGTACTTCGTTCGCGATAAACAACAGCAGAGCGATTCCCAAAAACAGTGCGCAGTATCTCCACACCGCCCTCGCACTGGAAGAAAAAGGCGACGGCTGATTTTCATAGACGCCAACCGCGAACGGAGCCTGACCAGGGACGGAAAAGGCCTTCCATAAATCCGCCCCGGCCATGTACTCGCCCAGCGACCACGTTACTTCCTTATCTTTGCTGATCTCTGCCGAGAGCACGCGCGGCGGCGAAACGTAATCGGCCACTTCCACAGCCTCGCCCACTCGCACCTGCCAGGGAAATTCGCCCAGCACAAAGGTGGTTTTCGCCTCTGCGGTCTGGAAGTGACGATAGCTTTCGCCCAGATACTTTACTGGTGTTTCGCTGCCCGCGCCGCCACGCGCATCGGGAAGAGTGCGCAGCAGAGACACATAATTCCAGTGGCCGTCATATTCGGTGAGATAGCGAAAGCCCTTGTACGGATTGAACAGGACATATTCGCTCCAGCTATAGGTGAAGCCTTCCACTTCAATGGCGCGACGCTCGCAACCCCCACTTCGTAAAGCGTTCCGCGAAGCTTGCCGCGCGAGCCCAGAGGAATGAGAGGCTCATACTTGACGGCAGCCTGAAAACGCTGAAGTATCTGGACTTTGGGATCCTGCGCATCGAGAATCGACTGGCAGCTTCCGCAGACGACAGTCACCGCCTGGCCAAAGGAGCGGACAATTACCGTTGCGCCGCAATTCGGGCAACTCAGCGAGCGCACAGTGACGGCCGGAATCTCTTTGCCGGGCGTACTCTCAGGCATTTACCATCCCTCGAACCTGCGTACGTTCTTCAGCTGCAAATCGTCGAAATCCACCGCTTTGCCAATGTAGAGAGCAGGCTGCGCATCGCTGTAGTCCAGCGTGGCAAAATCGCCGCCGTGCGAGCGCAGGTCGGCAAAAATAACGTCCTTCTTGTCCCAGTATTCAAAGGGCAGCTCGCCTTCCACTCCGGCATAGTGGGCCAGCGTCACAGAGGTCACGGTAAAAAAGACGCCGTTCCACTGGAAATCTCTTCCCAGTTTTGCGGCGGGCTGTGCGGGCAGGCCGGGAATCTCTTTGCGAAAAGAGACGGCGTATTCATCCTGCGCGTCGGAGAGCCATCCATCCGTGCCATCGTTGAACAGAATGTGCCACTCATTCCAGTTGCCCTGATCGTATTCATAAATAATGCGCCCAATAACAACAAAGGTGCGGTTGCCGTATTTGCCTTCACTCGTGATTTGAATGGGGGAAGCATCCGGCGGCAGATCGGCCACCTGTCCAACCTTCTTCAGATCTACATCAGTACGAACCAGAATGGATTTGCAGTAACCACAGACCGTCTGCACGCTGCTGGACCAGCGGAAAACTACCGGCGCACCGCAATTCGGACAGTTGGAGGTGCGCTGGGTCATTGAACTTCTCGACCTCCGGCAACTGTGAACTCCGCAGGATTGCCCTCTAACCCGAGGTATGGCCGTTCCAGGCGGCGCACGCTTATTTTTTGTGCTCCGCACAATCGCCGCAGTTGGCCGCTGAAATCCCACTCCGGACGCGGGCGGCAGCAGAACAAATTCAGACAGAGCGTGCCATGTTCAGGAAAAGTGTGGCAGGTGAGATGCGATTCGGAGAGCAGGCAAAGCCCGGTAATTCCCATGGACTGAGGAAACTGCCGCCATTGGTCCTGCCCGCAGGGATGCAGATCAAGATCCCGCACCATGCAGGCAAACAACTTCTGCATCGCTTCCAGATTGCAAAGCGTTTCGGGGTTGCAGCCCCATGCTTCAACAATCCACTCGATTCCCGTCATTACTGCTGTGGCTTCCCGCAGTTCGGACAAAATTTTGCGCCCCCGGGCACAGGCTTGCCGCATTCCATGCAAAATTTGGTTCCTGTAGCTGGCGCCGCCGGAACTGCTTCACCGCCGCCGCTGGTCGCGGACTTCATGCTGTTCATCATGGTTTGCGCCATGCCCATTCCTACGCCGAGGCCGGCTCCCAACCCTGCGCCGCCACTGCCCTCATTCGCCGCGGCAATGGGCATGGACTGCGCAACCTGAAACTGCGTATAGCGTCCCATGTCGCCAACCATGTTCATGCTGATTCTCTGGTCGAGCATCTTTTGCAGCTCTTCCGGCAGTGATAGATTTTCAACCACGAATGTATCCAGCGCCAGCCCCAGATTGGTAAATGCCGGTTTCAGCAGTTCGGAAGCCTGCTGCCCCAGCTGCGTCTGATTGGCCGCCATGTCCAGAAACGCCACGTTGCTCTGGGCGAAGGTATTGGCCAGCACACCGATAATGGTGTCGCGAAGCTGGCCTTCCAGATCGCTGGTCAAATACTGGTCTCGGGTACCACTGATCTTCTGGTAGAACACCTTGGCGTCGGCAATGTGATATGAGTAAATGCCAAATGCCCGCAGCCGCACGGCGCCAAACTCCTTGTCACGCACCGTGACTGGATTGGGCGTGCCCCAGTGCTGATCGGTCTGCATGCGTGTGGAGAAGAAAAACACATCCGACTTAAAGGGCGACTGGAAAGCTTTGTCCCAGTTCTTCAGGTAAGTCAGAATGGGCAGCGTGTTTGTGGTGAGCTTGTACAGGCCGGGCACAAACTGGTCGGCGATTTTTCCTTCGTTCACGAAGAGCGCGAGCTGTGAGTCGCGCACGGTGAGCTGGCCGCCATTCTGGATCTCGCGGTCCTGCATGGGATACCGGTAGGCCAGAATGCCATCCGCCGGTTCAACCCAGTCGATAACATCAATAAACTGCTTGCCGAGAAACGTCCGTAAGCTCATAAACCCCTCACTTCGTTTGGCCGGGAACTCGACTTGATCGTATGGCGGGGCTTGTATCCGTGTCAATTCCAAAGAAAGGCAAAAAGCAACGCCAGATTGCAGGTCGCAATCTGGCGTTGGCAAATCGTAAATCCCGCAAAGCGGGCAGTTCTAGAATTGCAGCGCGCGCGTCAGGTAGTCGCTGAGGCTAAGCGTAATCATGATCATCAGCCAAAAAAAGCCGGCGCACACCGTAACAATGGTGAGCTTGCTGCTGTAGCGCACGTGCATAAAGTAGAGAATCACCAGCGTGGCTTTGATCACGGCGATGGTGAGAGCAACCACGGGGTTCCACACGCCTAGATCCTGGAAGGCAATCGCCCAGGTCAGGCAAGTCCCGATGATCAGGGCAAAGAAGATTCCCGCGTACAACACGAGTGACGGATGTTTATGTTCAGACATGGCAGCTCTCAATTTATCCGGCATGCTGGTGCCGGCTGATCAAATACAGCAAAGGAAACAGGAAAATCCACACGATATCGACAAAGTGCCAGTACAGCCCCACGTTCTCGACGGGGGAGAAGTATTCCGGCCCAAACTCTCCGCGATTCGCGCGCCACATCAGCCAGGCCAGCACACCCAGCCCAATCACCATGTGAGTGGCGTGCAGGCCGGTCATGACGAAGTAGAAGGCAAAAAACATCTCGGACTGCTTTGCCGTCTGTACGGCTGAAGCTTCCGGAATGCTGTGATCGCGCTTAATAACTTCTTCGGCGATATTGCCTTTGCTTTTGTCCGCGCTGCATCCGCCCCAGGCGTTAAAGCCTTTACCGATTACATGGCCCGGAATGTGGCACTCGTCATATTTCTCGTAGTACTCCTTGGCCTTAACGCCCAGAAACGCGGTGCCCAGTACCATGGTTCCGAGAATAAACAGTACCTGCAGCTTGCGCTTTCCGGTTTGCGCCGCCCACACGGCCATGGCCATGGTCCAGCTGCTGCCGATCAGAACCAGAGTATTGGCGAACCCCCAGGAGACATCAATGCTGGTACTTCCGGCCACGAACGCCGGATAGTACTTGAGCCGGTAGATCAAATAGGCGACAAAGAGGCCGCCGAACATCATGATTTCCGTTAACAGAAAGACCCACATGCCAAATGTGGCGGCTTCCTTCTGCTGCTCCATGTTGTCAAAATGATGGACCAGCGCCGGATGATGCGTGGCAGTAGTTGCTGAATCAGAATGATTCGCGGTAGTAGTTGTCGAACTATGGGACAACGGGAACCTCCTGCTCCGCTCCGTAGTGATATGGCTCTGTGGTGACAATCGGTGTTTCGTGGAAGTTGTGCGTCGGCGGCGGAGAGCTGATCTCCCACTCCAGACCCGTTGCCTGCCACGGATTGTTTCCCGCGACCTCGCCGTACTTCAGCGACCAGATAAAGTAAATGGCCGGCATAATAAAGCCCACGGCAAGAATCGATGCTCCGGCGGTGGAGAGTACGTTCAGCACCTGAAACTCCGGCGGATACGCCGCATAGCGCCGTGGCATTCCCAGATAACCGAGTATGAACTGAGGGAAGAACGTGAGGTTGAAGCCGATAAACACAATCAAAGCCGACAGTTTGGACCAGCCTTCCGGATACATGCGTCCGGTAATCTTGGGCCACCAGAAATGCAGCCCGCCCATGTAGGCCGTGACCATGCCGCCCACCATGATGTAGTGGAAGTGGGCGATCACGAAGTACGTATCGTGGATATGGATATCGAGGCCGAGGGCAGCCAGAAAGAGGCCCGTCAGCCCGCCGATGGTAAACAGACCGATAAAGGCCAGCGCGTAGAGCATCGGGGTCTGCAGACTGATCGACCCTTTGTACATGGTCGCTGTCCAGTTAAACACCTTGACGGCGGAAGGAATGGCGACAGCATAGCTCAGCAGCGAGAACACCAGCGCCGAGTACACCGAGATGCCGGCCACGAACATGTGGTGCGCCCAAACCACGAAGCCGAAGACCGCAATGGCGATACTCGAAAACGCGATGAACGGATAGCCGAACACCCGCTTGCGCGAGAAGCAGGTGATGATCTCGCTGATCACGCCCATGCCCGGCAGAATCATGATGTACACCGCCGGATGGGAGTAGAACCAGAACATGTGCTGGAACAGCACCGGATCTCCGCCCAGCTTCGGATCAAAGACTCCGATATGGAAGGCTCGCTCCAGCGCTACCAGAATCAGCGTGATGGCCAGCACCGGCGTTCCCAGAATCATGATGATGCTGGTGGCGTAATTGGCCCAGACAAACAAGGGCAGCCGTCCCCAGGTCATTCCCGGAGCGCGCATGCGATGCACGGTGACGATAAAGTTCAGTCCGGTAAAGATCGAAGAGAAGCCCGCGATCAGAACGCCAATTGCAAGCACGGTAACCGGCGTACGCAGAAAGCCCGTGCTCAGCGGTGTATAGAAGGTCCACCCGGTATCCACTCCACCGCTCACCAGCGCCGCCAGGGAGAAACACGCACCCGCGATGTAGATATACCAGCTCAGCAGGTTGATCTTGGGAAACGCCAGGTCTTTGGCCCCGATCATAATCGGCAGAATAAAATTGCCCATCACCGCCGGCACCGAAGGCACAAGGAAGAAGAAGATCATGTTCACGCCATGCATGGTAAACAGCTTGTTATAGGTATCGGCCTGGAACAGCGCACCCTGCGGCGTCAGCAGCTGCAGGCGAATCAGCGCGGCGTAAATGCCCCCGATAAAGAAGAAAACGGTAATCGACGCCAGATAAAGGACCGCGATCCTCTTATGGTCCTTGGTCAGCAGCCAGGATCTGATTCCGTAATTGTCATTCAGGTAATGCTTTGCCGGCATTACGTTTGCAGTAACGGTGCTCATTTGTTGTTCCCTGATGTTTTTTGAGGCGCAGTCTCCTGCTGCTTCATTTGGTCCTGGACCTGCTTTACTTCACTGTCGCGAATCTGCTCCGGAGTGCTGCGATTATTCAGCGGCCCTTCCATGGTCGGTGCGGACAGGTGCTTGATGTAGTCCGTGAGCTGAATCAGATCTTCTTCGCTGATCATGCCCTGAAAGGTCGGCATGATCGGCTGGAATCCGGAGACGACTTTCGCATTCGGGACCAGGATGGATTCACGAAGGTAGTTATCGTCTGCTACGACCACATGACCATCGGTCAGCCGTACCGGGCGGCCATAGAGACCCGCCAGATTCGGTCCGCGTGCGCCGGAATCAGCGCGATGGCAGGTCGCACAGCCGAGCTGCTGAAAGAGCTTTTCGCCCTGCGCAGCCAGTGACCCCTCGGCCTTGCCGCTGGTCAGCCAGGAAGCAAAGTCCTCTGGCTTCATGGCCACCACTTCGCCGATCATCGCGGAATGCTTGGTTCCGCAATACTGCGAACAGAAGAGATGGTATGTGCCGGGCTCTTTGGCTTCAAACCAGGTCGTCATGTACCGGTTCGGCAGAACGTCCTGCTTCACGCGAAACGCCGGCACGAAAAAGCTGTGGATCACGTCCTGCGAAATCAGCGTGACCTTCACAGGCCGGCCAATGGGGACGTGGAGCGAATTGATTTCCCGCTGTCCGCCGGGATACTCGAACTTCCACATCCACTGCTTGGCGACGCCATATACCTCCATGGCATTCGAGGGAGGGCGTTGCATGTGGAAGTAGAGAACGGCGGCCCACACAAAAATCACCATCGAGATGCCCAGAGGAATCACGGTCCAGACGATTTCGAGCAGCGTGGAGCCATGAATCTGCTCCGCCTCCCGGTCCGGGGTCCTCTTGTATCGGATGATGAAGAAAAGAATCAGCGCGGCAACCAGCAGCGAGAAGAAGGCTGTAACCGCCACCAAAAACAGATAGAGCCAGTCCACATGGTGGGCGATTGTTGAAGCCTGCTCCGGAAATAAGGGCACGGTAGATTGCATTTATCGTTATGCGGCGCTGTGCGCGGGCCGGCGTTCGCGACGAATCATGATGAACATGAATCCGCAAATCACCAGCACCGTGGCCAGGGCGCCAATCCTCAAAATATTGAAAACCGCCGCTCCATACCTGCCGCGGGCCGGATCGTAGTGGTAGCAGTAGAGCAACACC
>Ga0209166_10001968_pt1 | contig 16219 bp, 9 predicted proteins | sample Coa_R1_3_FD_187151 | JGI IMG/M metagenome (GOLD analysis project Ga0209166, IMG submission 187151) | Surface soil microbial communities from Centralia Pennsylvania, which are recovering from an underground coalmine fire - Coalmine... | ecosystem: Environmental > Terrestrial > Soil > Unclassified... | reverse complement strand
TGCCCCACATGGCACCAGGGTTGTTGTAGCGGATGGACGCCGGGACTCTCATTTGTCACCCTTTGCTTTCGTGCTCGCGGCCTGCTGGCTGCTGATACCGTTTCCGTCAGGGGCGCTGCTGTTCGTCGCCAGCGTTGGCATTCGATGGGCCCTGAAGCGGGCCAAGGTTCGCACCACGATACGGGATCGAGGCGATTGCCTGACCAGCGGGACGGCTGGCCGCAGTCTGCCCAACCACTCCCACCCGCGCCGCGATGTTGCGCAGGCCCTGCATGATCCGATTGCTGCGAGCGGCCATCTGATAACCGGCGCGCAGCTGGCGCGGATCATTCGAGGTGAGGAGTTCGGCCACCCGTCGCGCGGTGCTCGCGTCCACCTTGCCGATGAGGTGCTTTGCTCCGACCCGGATCTGATCGCTGAGAAGTTTCCCTGCGGCGCCGCGCGCGGTGGCTAGACCGGCCGCACCCTGCACGGCACCCCACGGATCTCCGGTCATGGCGTATCCGGCCGCGCCGCCGGCAAGGCCTGCCTCGATCAACTGCCGAGCAGTCGTTGAGTTTCCCATCGCCTGCCGCGCGCCGTCCATGATGCGCTCCAAGTGCATGCGGGCCTCGACCTGCGCGTAGCCACCTGGGCCCAGGATAGCCCGCGCCATCGCCTCCTCGTTCGGAGAGGACAGGATGCCGCGACCCTTCACGAGATTCGTGGTCTTGCCGATGTTGCCGATGACCCGGTTCGCCATGTCGGAGGCGTAGCCTTCCTGGAACAGGGCGCGCTCGTCGGGCTTCATCTGGGCGAGGATCTTCCGGACCTGCACCGGGTCCATCTTCTTGCCGGCCAACTTCTGCCCCGCTTCCAGAGCGTTGCTCTCGCCGAAATACTGCTCGGCGATGCCGCGTGCGTGCGCGTAGGACGGGACCTGCTGGTCCAGCTCGTTGCGCAGCATGCGGGCCAGATCGCCAGAGACATTCGCTGTGTCGCCGCTCCGCTTCGCCATGGTGGCACCGGCGTCCAACTCACGCTTCACCTGATCCCAATACTGCAGGTTCGGGTAGGTCGGGACACCCTTCGCTCCCTTGTTGAACACCACGCGACCATCGGGCGTAACGTTCACCATCGGATTGAAGCCGCCGAGGCCCTGCGCGACGTCGCGGTCCTTGCCGCTGGAGATCGCCTTCCTCATCGCGTTGACGAAGGTGTCGCTGCTCATCATGCGCTCCATCGCTGGGCTCATGAGTGGCCGGTCTCCCTGCGCGTAGGCCGCCCTGTAGGCCGGCACGCGACCCCGGTCGTATTCCGCGACGATCTGGTCCGCGCTCTTGTCCGCGTTCGCCCGCCCCTGCGGGAGGGCATTGCGGAAGGTGTCGGCGACGCGCTCGTTCTGGGCCAGGAACCGGTTTTCGAGAACCTGCTCCAGCTGCGCGCGCCCCTCCGGCGAGGTGTTGGCGGCCGAGCGCAGCAGCGCCTGGGTGCGGCCGGAGCCAAGGTCTGCCAGCGTCACAGGCTCACCGCGCGCGCGGGCTGCGGCCCACTGCTGCGGTGTCATGCCCTGCGCGGTGCCGGCGGTGATCATCTCCTGGTCGGCGCGCAATGCCGATGCGAGGCGACGCGCGGCCTCGCCGTTCGGATCCATCCAACCACGGACGGTCTGCACGATCGGGGTGCCGTAGTGGCTCGCGATGGCTCCCATACCCTCGCCGACGCCCTGGCCGACGGCGCCACCGACAATACCGGATACCAGACCGGTAGCAGCCTTCACGGCGCGATCGCCGACGCTGTCACCCTCACCGGCGCCCGACAGCATGCCGTACCCGCCAGCGGTGGCCGCCGAGTCGAGAGCACGAGCGCCGAACCGCGCGATGCCGCTCGCTGCCGGGGCCAGTCCTCTGGCCGCCCCAAGTTCCGGCAGCGCCGCCATGGACGGAATCGCTCCAGCGAGTTCCGCCCCAGCGGAAATGTATGGATGGTTGACCTTCGCGGCCTCGTCGGCCTTGCGCTCCTCGTCGCGGGCCTTCTCGTAAGGATCGGTGATGTCCTTGTTGCCCGTGAGGTAGCCGTAGCCGGTGCGCGCGGCTCCGGCGATCGTGCGCGCCGGGATCGGACCGACGAAGTCCGGGATGTTCCAGTTGGTGCCTGGGACCTTCGGCGCGTTGGCGCGGGCACCGCTGATCTCATCACCGAAATTAAAGGTGGCACCGGCGCGAGCGCCGCGCCACGCTGCGTCCATCTTGCCGGCATCTGACGGCAACTCCTGCGTCGCTTCGAACGGTGGCACATCGGACGTTGCCTCGAACGGTGGCGCTCCACCTCCAGCATACCCGACGCGCCCGCCTTCGGCGCGCTTCACTGCCTTGAGCGTGTTGCCGTTGCGCAGCCAGTCCTTGAAGCCGTCGATCGTCATGTGCGCGATGTGGCCGATGCGCTTGCTGCCCTTGCCGTCACTGAAGGCCGCGATGTAGGCCTTGCGCGCCTGGGCCTCGCTGGCGAAGCCGACGAAGACCTTGTGCTCGTCGAAGCCGCGCCCACCGTGCAGATTGTGCTGATCGATCACGAAGACATGCGGGCTTGCGAGGTGCGGCCCGATGCAGACATCGACGTGGTCACCGTCAGCTCCGGTGGTGCGCTTGATGTAGCCGTAGTGGTACGGCAACTTCGATCGCCACTTCTTGCCGTCGAGCGACATCCCCGAGCGCCAGGACCCCTTCCGGTTCTCGACCGAGATGTCGAGGCCGTGGAGGCGGATGTGGCCCTTCTGGTAGTTGCCAGCCTTCTTCTGCCCGTCGGTCGGGTTGTGGTTGACGTAGCGGATCTGCTCATTGACGTGCGCGGTGAGGCTCACGGATCCTCCCCTTTTCTTCGGTGCGATCAGCAGCCTCTCGGCATCCGATGGCTGATTCCTGTCGTCGAATACCACCCTTCCGTTGGGTTGCACCAGCTTGTCGTCGTCGGTCCATGACGGAGCGTTCGGCGGCGCCCATTGGCTCTCGTTCGAGAGCGTCTGATGCAGCGGCGTCTTCCAGAAGTCCGGGTAGTGCAGCTTGCTGTCGTTGGGATCGATCGCCGACTGCGCACGTGGGTTCTGCTGTTGCAGGCCCTGATAGAAGCCACGCATGTCGTAATCCTGCGGCGCGGTCGCATCAGGATTGGTTGGCACGCCGTGATCTGCGACCCACTGGCGATAGGCCATCTCGTCCAGCGGACTGAGCTGCGTGCTGTAGCCGGCCGCTGGTTTCCGGACGGTCTCCATCACTGCCCCGGATACGGCTGCTTGGTGTTCGGGTCATAGTAATAGATCTTGCCGTTGAACGTGCGCGGGATGGCGCCTGGGGGCGGCGTGAAGGCGCCGCCTCCTGCTGGCGATCCTGCGGCAGGCGTCGCCCCAGGCCCCTGGCTCGGCCGCGCGTAGAGATCGTGCATCTCCTGCCGCGCCTCGGGCAGGGACTTCTTCGTCATGTCGATCTCCTGCCGCATCACGTTCATGATGGCGACGAGCTGCTGGTGGCTGTAGGCCTGATTGAGCTTCTGCTCTGCCTCCTCCTTGTCGTGGACGGTGCCGTGGCCGCCGCCGATCGCGCGAGCGTACTCGTTGATGAGCGTGTAGAGCGCCTGACCAAGTGCGACCGTCTTGGGATCACCCGTCTGGGTGCGCCAGGAATTGATCGCCTTGTTGACCGGGACGAAGCCGGTGCGGCTGACGTCCTCCGACGCCTTGGTGGCGACGCCGATCGCGTTGTCGACGTTGCGGCCATAGACCGCCAACTTCGAAGCGATGCCGGCCTGCGTCCGCTCCGCTGTCATGCGACCAGCCTGATCGGCGATATTCGACAGGATCTGCTTTGCGCCAGCCTCGTGATCGAGGCCCTGCTCCTTGAAGATCTCAGCGACGCGCTTCTGGATCTGCGCGATGCCGGCCGGGTTGCGCCCGAGGCCGATGACGGCGCGGGTGTCGCCCTGCGCGACCCGCTGCGCGATGGCGTCGACCGTGTCGTCATCCAACTCGGTTCCCTTCTTGGTGCGCGCGGCAGTCTCGGCCGTGATCTGCTCCGGATCGTGCGGGCCGCCCTTGATGAAGCCGAGCGTCCCATCCGCGAGACGCTGGTAACCCGAAGGCGCCTTGTCGGAGGCATTCTCCTCGGTGGCGCGGTTGTGGCGTTCGGCCTCGGTCTCCTTGACGAGCGCCAACTTGTTCGTGAACTCGCTGTTCTGAGCCTCGCGCCGCAGCTTCTCGGCTTCGGCCGCAGCCTGCTGATCGTGCTGCTGAGCAGCACCGTAGGCACTGAGGCCGGCAAGGCCCCCCTCACCCACGGCATTACCCAGGAACGGAGACCTGGAGGCCAGCATGCTCAGTCCGGCCGTCAGCAGCCCGGTCTGCGCGTTCCGCGACAGTAGCCCAAGGCCAAAGCCGGGCTCGCTACCATCGGACGGTCGCGCAATGGGAGGAGCCGACGGCGGGGTCGGAAAGTTGGACCCTGGCAGAGATGCCCCTGCAAGCCCCGGCCGAGCCCGCCCAGAGGTTGGCGTGGCTGCCGCTGGTGCTTCCTCCTCCTCATCGTCGGCCGCAACAGGGGCCGCCGCTGGGCCGCGCTGGCCCATCCCAGGCGACTTCCTCCAGGCCTCAACCGCAGCTTGGTCCGGCATCCGGACCGGATTGTCCGGGTTGATCACGTCGTCAGGCATGTTGCGGGCGACGGTTCCGTTCTTGCCGGCCAGGGCGATCCCCTGGCCGCGCGTCATCTCGCCTAGCGGCGCGTCCTGGGACGGCGAGAACCGATCGGCGAACGTGCCGGGACCGACTTTCGCATCGATCGGATTGTAGCCGTCGTCGTCGAGCCAACTCTGGAGATCCGGGCTGCCGCCGTCGGCGTATCCTGCCACGCCGCCTCCGCGCGCGAAGCCCTCGCCATAGTCCGACGCATCGAGACCCGGCAACGGGTTGGCGCTCGAACCGCCATAGGCGTCGCCACCCATGAAGCTGCCGCCGCCCCACGCTTCGCCGCTCGTGTTGCCGAGGCCGGCCTGCCCGAGGCCACCCCAATCCAACTTAGGCTTGAAGCCACTGATGCCCGAGGCGATCTTGCTGTAGTCGACGCTCGGCGCCTGGGTGCTCGGCGCAGCCGGAGCCGACGCATGCGGCGCGCCCGAGCCGGCGCTGATGTTCATCTGCGGGATCCAGCCCTGGACACCACTCCACGGCGTGCCGCCAACACCACCGCCGGATGCGCGCGACACCGCGTCATCGGTCGCGCCCTTGATGTCGAGATAGCGCATGCCGTCGAGGCCGCGCGAGACGTTCTCCGGGTCGCGCTTCTCGGCCTCCTGCGCGATCAGGCCGATGTGGTAGTGCGGCGATCCCTTGTAGCGGTACCGGTAGATCTTCTGGCCGTCGTTGGTGTGACCGATGTGCTCGATGTCTTCCTTCGCCTCGCGGTCGGACAGGAACAGGCCAGCCGCCGAGATGCCGGCGCCGAGATACTGCGCCGTCTGGTTCGGAGCGGGCCCCGTGGTCTGCCCGTTCGACGTGCCGCCCAGATTCGATCCGACGCCGGTATCGATGCCCGCCAGCCACTGCGTCTGCTGGTACGGGTAGGCCTGCGCCATCTGGTACTGATTGTAGAGCGCATTGAGGTTGGCCTGCTGGGTCTGCTGCTCCAGCGAGCCCGCGCCGATCTGCGCGTTGGCGCCAGCGAGCGCCGCGTTCTGGCCCGAGATGCCGTAGTTGGCGAGAGCGTTCGCTCCGGCAAGACCCGTCTGCTGCTGCTGCTGCGCGGCGCCGAGCGCCTGCCCGTAGCCCTGACTGTAGAGGCCGGCGACGGTCGATGCATCGGTGCGGTTCTGCTGCCCGGCCAGGATGCCCTTCGCGACGCCGGTGGCGTTGCCGCCGAGCGCGCCCTGCGCGATCTGGTTGCCCTGCAGCCCCGCCATCGCCTGCGCGTTGTCGTGCTGCATCTGCTGCGTCGTCGCGTCGACAACGTTCTGGGTGTACGGATTGAGATACTGCTGGATGTCGGCCGACGTGATCGGCGCGGCCGACGCTCCGGCAAGACCAGCCGCCTGCGAGATGTAGGGCGACGCGAAGTTGGCATTCGCGTTGATATTGCCGATGCCGGCCTGCTGCTGCGCGTTGACCGGCGCAGTGAGGTCTCCGGTGTAGGCTTGGTAGGGAGTGGAGGCGACGCCCGACGCTCGCGTCAGCAGATCACGATAGGCTGCAGCTGCCTGCGGATCGGCCGAAGATGTGGATTGCGTGCTGGTAGTCTGGCTGCCCTTACCCAAGGTCTCTTTCCACCAATCGGCCCGATTGGCTTGTAAGACCCGGCGGCGCGCTGGGTGATTAGCTGTCTATCCCTACACCGTCGCGCCGGGCGACGCCAGCCCCGGTCGGTGGATGAAGTAGCCGCCCACAGGATCGCCGAGCTGGCGACGGTACAGCTCGATCTTTGCCTTGGTGCGCTCGTTCGACACCACGCCGATCACCAGCGGGATGCCGATCTCCTCGCTGCAGCGCTTGGCGAAGGTGATCATGTCCTTCGCGTGCGTGGTGCGCCGGTAGTCCGGCAGTACGAAATTCATGATCTCCTCCAGGCACCAGTCCTGGGTGTACCAGAACTGCGCGATCAGCATCATGATGATGCCCTCGATCCGATCGCGCCCGACGACGCCGATGACGGCGCCCTGGTTCGAGAAGGCCCGGTCCACCATCGCCTCGACCTTCTTCGCGTCGAGGGAGAACTGTCCGTTCTCCTCGTGGTTTTGCACGCAGATCTTGAGGATCGTATCGCGATCTGATGGGCGCGCCTTGCGGACCGGGAGCGTTACCAGCATCAGTTTGTGACCTTCGGCTTAGTGTTGTCAGCGATGATCTGGTTGAGACGATCGCGGATCTGCTGCGCAACACGGAGATCGAAGCGCAGGTTGGCGGTGATGACCGGTGCCGGCGACACAGCCAACTCCATGAAGGTCTCGCCGTCCCTCTCCGCAGGCCGAAACTCGGGAACGTACTGCGTCGTCGAGAATGCCATGTTGATGACGCCGTTCAGGAACCCTGAAACCTCAAGGTCGGTGATGAAAACGACTTCGGATTTATTGTCCATCGATCAGTCCTGTGCTGGGGGCGCGAGGTTGCGCAACGTGTTGACGTGCTCTTTACGGGATGAGGTCTGCCACGCATCGAGGTAGCGGTGACCTTCATCGAGATCGCCCCAGCGATTGATGATGTCCGAAGGACAAATAACGTATTCCCCGTCGGCTGCATAGATCGGAACGGCGCCGCCCTGCGCGCGCTTCACCGGCTTGCGCTCCGCGCGCGCCTTGGCGGACTCGGGGAACATCTTGTTCAGCTTCTTGAAGCCCGAGAGCGTGTTGCCCTCTCCCAGCGAGGAGACGTGGTCCGCCGTGAGCACGTAGGCACCGTCCGGCACTGCCATCGGCACCTCGTCGGCGCGCCCGTCGGTGTCGCCCATGATCGGTCCGACATGCACCTTGCCGCCAGATGCACGCTTCAGGCTGCGTGCAATCGCCAGCGCATTGCTGACGGCGCCGCCGGCCGCGCGCTGCTCGGGCTGCTGCATCGCCTGATACACCGCAGGACCCATGACGCCACCAGCGACGAGGCCGGCACCAGCCTTGCCGGACAGCACCAGATCGCGCGCATTCTCGGGGGTGATTCGCAGCCGGCGCGCCGTCTCCATGATCTGCTTCGACAGTAGCTCCAGCTTCGGAGCACCGAGTGCGCTCTCGACACCAGTCTGCGGGCCCAGCGCGGTCCACAGGCGAGCCTGCGCCGGCACGCTCTCCAGGCCCACCTTGCCAGCAACATCGTGCTGCCACCACGGCTGCAGCGTCTGGTATTCGCTCGTCGAGAACGAGCCCTGCACGTCGCTTGGCCCCTTGCGGGTATCGGAGAGACCGACGCCACGGCTGAAGTGCGCGTCACCAACCGGACCACTCGTCTGGAAGCCGGTCTCCGGAACGCCTGAAGCATGGACGTACAGCGGCACCTTCGGAGCCTTGCTCTGGATCGAGCCGGCCTCCAGGTACTTCGCCATCGGGTCGCCCTGCGACGTCCGGTGGTAGGGGTGGCCCGAGATGTAGCGCATGTCGGCCGGATACTTCATGCTCGACCGCATGCCCTCCGGCACGCCGGCATACTTCTGGAAATCGCCGAAGCGACCCTGCTCGTTGAGCCAGTGTGCGCCGGTGCCGCGCTGGATCTCGGTCATCACGTCGGATCCTGGGGAAGCCATGCCGGTCAGCGTGTTGAACTTGCGGTAGCGCTCGGCCGCCTCCGGCCCGTGCAGCTCCTCCATCCGGCGATAGACCGGATCCATGATGTACCAAGCGTCGGCGGTGCGCAGGCCCTCGTGCTGGCCCGCCTCACCCAGGATGTCGACCAGCCGCTGGGTGTTCTGCGGCGTCTGGATGTTCTGCGCCGACACCGCGCCGCGCGGGTTGCCGACAGTGTGCAGCCTCGGCTCCTCGTTGCCGACGCGCCCCTGCGCCATCTCGCGCAAGTCGCCACGGGTGACACCGAACAGCCGCTTCATCGCCGGGTCTTCTTCACCGACGCGCGCTGCGGCCTCCTCGGCGATCGTCCGGGGGTTACGGTAGACGCCTGGGAACATCATCCGGTAGGGATCGGCCACGGTCTGGATGCTGGGATCCGGCGGGTTCTCGACGCCCTTGTTAATGATGTGGCTGCCGCTCTCGGTGTACTCGGGCTCGGCGTAGCGCTTGGCACCTCGTGCAGGCTGCATCGCAGCGCCGGTGTCGTCGACCATGCGCGCCGGTGGCATGCCTTTGGCGCCGATGGTGCCGGGCCCGGCCGACATGCCGATGTTCATCGCGTTGTTGACGTCGCCGGCCGTGATGTCGGAACCCTTGAGGCCGAGCTGTTTCATCACGGGGATCGTCGCGATGACATCCGAATCATCGACGCCACCACCTTCGGCACGGCGCATACGGCGCGCGACGTTCATCGCTCGATCGACGGCACCACCTTGCTCGTAGCGACGCAGGATCTTGATCGGCTCGTCACCGAACATCACGTAGTTGCGTGATCCTTTCTGGCCCGGTGCGCGCGAGCCGGCGTCAGGGTAGTGCAGGCCGGGGACGCCAAGATCTCGCAGGCGCTGCGATGCCTTGACGCCGGCCTCGTTGGCGTCCTTGGCAGGAAGCCCCATGCGCTTATAGATTTCGCTGCCTGGGAACACCGAATGACCGGCCTGTTCCAGCAGCATCAGGCGGCCTTCAAGGTCGCGCCGCTGTGACGTGGTAAACGGCCGGAAGAAGCGCCCTCCGACAACACCCCTCCCACCCTTCTCCAACTCGCGCGAGATCGCCTCTCGCTGCCGGGCAACACTCTCGGACATGGGAGCGTCGACACGCTCCTGTACGTGGCCAGTCTGCTGATTGAACGGGGCCTGATAGTCGAGCAGATGCTCCGGGTTGACGTGGATGCCGGCCTGATACAGATGCCCCTTCGACCGCTCCGGGTCGTTGAGATATTCGATGCGACGACCGTACTCGTCGATCATGTTCGACGTGGCCTTGTCGTGCCACCCCTGATAGGCCGGCTGCTGCACCGGCCCATCGCGCATCAACTGGTCGCGGTTCTGGGCATACTGGGCGGCCAACTTCGCTGCGTCGCCACCGGCGTCCGACAGGTGCGAGCCGATGACGTGGCCAACCTCCTCCAAACCGTACTTTTTCAGCAGCGGATCCTGGCGCGTCGCGAGCTGATGCCGGTACCACTCGCTGACCGGCTCATGTCCGGCGAAGTAGAGGCCGTGGCCGTACGCCTGATTGCCCTCGCCAGAGCCGATCTTGGAGATGTCGAAGCGATCGAACGTGTGCGGCGTGCCGTGGTAGACCATAATCGGCGCCGGGCTATTCCGGTCGCGCATCGTCCACTCCGGCATCAGTCCGACCTTCTGGTCGGCGTACACCGTGTCAGCTGCCGAGGCCTTCCGGTTCGCTTCGCCGTGGGGACCGTAGTTGACCCACGAGTTCTGCCCGCGCGTCTCGGCGGTCATCGCCGGCCGCGCGATGTCCGAATACATCTGCGCGTGCGTGCGCCAAGCGTTGTCCTCACCGGCGGCGCGGAAGCCGTGACCTTCCTTCAGGTGACCGAAATAGTCGTGAACGACGCGGAACATATCGTTGGCGAGCATCGGGTGGTCGCCGATCTTCTCGCCGGTGTCGCGCAGCATCGGGTTGTCGGAGATCTTGTTGACCGTACCGAATCCCTGCTCCGTCGGATAGAACCACAGGTGATTGTTGTCGGCGACGTCCTTCGCCGCGAGGCGTGGGTTGGCAGCATAGGGATCAGGCATGCCGGCCGGGATCGGCTCGATCTTCAGACCGGTCTTCTTGATCGCCCGATACTGGTCAGCCGTTTCCTTGATCAGCGCATCATACGATGCCCTGGTCGCGGGATCGTTCGGCGTGTGCTGCATCTCCTCGTAGGCTTGAGCAATCGCCTTTGAGTGCTCTGGGTCGAGGGGATGATACTCGGTCGGCGGCGTATACGGGCGGTCCGGGTGGGCCTCCCGCATGTACTGCTCAGCGACGTCGTGGATCTTGCCAATCGGGCCGGGGACGAAGTAGTCCTCGCCGATCTTTAGCGGGCCTTGCTGGCCGGTGAGGGTCGGGCGGCCCCCTGCTCGCCGCTCTGCCGCTGCCTGTGCTTCTGGTAGGCTTCCGCCTCCAGGCGCCCCTCCTCCTCCGGGTCCCACTTGTCCGGACTCGGGGGCTGCTGCTGGTTCTGCGGGTACGGGTTCTGCGCCACGGGATGCTCTTTCCTTTTCGAGGACACGGTCTACATCAGCGAGCGCGGAAATGCCAGCGGCGCGCCTGTCGGTTGCGCCGGAGCCAAGAAGCATCCCCTTGGATCGATTTGCAGGGTCGAAGGCAGCCGTCGGAGACCGCAACTGATTTGGCCGAAAGGCGATATAGCTGTCCTGGCCGTTCTGCTCCCGGTGGGTTTCGTAATCTTTCTGCGCCTTGGACCACTCCTGGTAGGCTGGATGCTGCTGATCCTCTAGCGTAAAACCATTTTTACCTCGGCCAAACGCCTCATCGATCTTGGCTCTCGCCTCCGCGACCTTGGCTCTGAATGGCTCGGAACCGGCAACCTCTCCCGTGTTCTTGTAGACAACACCGTCGTGGCCGCGACGCTCGATCAGATCGCGCAGTGCGGCGACTTTGCCACTCTCATTGCCTGCCGATGCCATCGCACGGCGCAATTCAGCTTCTGGAAATCCGGCCTGCTGAAGCCCGTAATACAGATTGTCGCTATTCCATGTGCCGAGATCACTCAACCGAAGCGGGTTTCTGATGGCCGCCTTGACGGGGACAATCCGGTCGCCCTCTCCAGGCTCGGCGCCCTGCGGACGAGACCGCTTGTCCGCCATGTAGGATAGACGCTCGTTAGCCTGCTCGGCGGTGCCGAGATGAATACCCAGATCGTTTTGGCGCCGCTTGAAAGTATCAAACTCCGGCGCAGACGTCCCGTGGTAGAGGTCGAGGTTGTAACCCTGCTCCTGGGCGCGTGCTGCGCGAGCCTCCGGAGCCATATCCAGCGCTGGACGCGGTGACCGGCCCGCAGGACCAGCGCCCGCCAAAACCTCACCAGCGGCCCGCGCAGGCATTCCTACAGACGACGCGCCCATGGTGTTGAGGGCCATGCCGGGCGCCCAGTCCGTGGCCGCCTTGTCGCGCTGGCCGTCGTACCAGTCGGCCTCCTCGGAGCCCGGCGGGTAAGGGTTGGCCTTCATCATCGCGCCAGGGGTCGAGATGTCGCGGATCAGTCCCTCTCCGGCACCACGGGCCACCTTGGAGCCGATGTCGGCCGCGCGATTCGCCCAGTCGAAGCCACGCGAGAATTGCGGACCCACCGGCCCGCCGACATCCGGGAGGTCCGGCCCGCCCTGCAGTGGACCGAGGTTCGGCCCGCGATAGGGGCCATCATCCACGGCGCCACCCTCGGCGCGCGCCCGACGCGCGACGTTAAGGGCGATTGCGACAGCCTGCTTGTCAGCGCGGCGCTTGCCGAACTTGCTCTCGGTGTGCGCGTAGGTCGGACCCGTGTGCAGCTCGCGAATATTATCGCTGACGGTCGACCGGGATGATCCCTTGCGGAGCGGCATGGCACCCTCAGTTGTAGTACGGCACCTTGACTGATGCGCCGCTGGGCAACGTCATCGTGACAAAGCCAACCGGGTTGGCCGGCAAGGTCGCAGCGCCTCCGGTGGCCGACGGCGCCGTCCCACCGAGGAAGCCGAAGGCCGCGCGCAATGCCGCGACGATCTGGCCGAGATACTGCACGCCGGCAGTCTGGGTGGAGTTGATTGTGTCGAGGTCTGCGGCAGCCATCACCGTCTCCCTGTTGACGAGTAGCGGTACCTCACATACCCCAATCGAGAGAAACTACCAAGGTCGCTTCCGGAGACCGTGATGCTGACGAGGCCGCCACGGAAGCGGGTCGACAAGAACTCGGTCGACTGCGTCACGGTGTAGGGACCGTACTGGGTCGGCGTGTCGCCAGGGAAGTTCACCACGTTGAACGTCATCTGGATCTGCGCGGCCGGCGAGCCCGAGAACGTCCCGAATTTGAAGTCCGGCCGCCACTGGTCAACGAAAGCATATTCTTGGCCCTCGGCAATCTTGAAGTAGCCGGTCGTGTAGGACCACGACAGCGGCTGGCCGCCGGCATCCGGGCTGGTCTCGTGCTGGTAGATCACGCCGCCTGGGATCGCGCCGATCGGCGGACCGAAGACGTTCTGGTCGATCCACGCCGATCGCGGCAGCAGGCCGTAGTCCCACGGCTGGTTCGGCTCCGTGATGTTCATCTTGACGTAGCTGTCGTTCTCGCCGCTGACGGATGCCGCCGACGGATAGAGCCACCCCACCTCGTTGAACGCGGTGTTCGGCATCGCCCGCACGTTCTGCAGGAAGGCAGTGTTGATGTTCTGAAAGACCGCGTCCCACACCGGGCAGGGGATCACCTCGACGCCGCTGCCGGCGTAACGATAGAAGTTCGAAGCTCCCATCCAGTAGACGCCACCGCGCAACTGCTGCGCCGCATGCGACGACGCAGCACCGGCGCCGGCCCCGATCTTGTTGAAGCCGTAGACGTTCGGGAAGCCGATGAAGTTCATGATCCAGAGGTCGAGGTCGGTCCAGATCAGGTTCTGGTTCGACACGGCCATGCCGGTCACGATGCGTGAGCCGATCGGGATGCGGAAGTTGCGCGCAAGGTTGGTGTCGGTGGGCGTCCAGTCAAAGAAGTTGCCGCTGTCGCTCCACTGCACCAGCATCGGATCCTGCACGACGCCGATCTGCTCGCTGATGGTGGAGCCGTAGGCGATCACGATCTGCGCCGACGTCGACACAAACATGCCGGCGTTGAAGATCGGGCCCGAGGAGATCAGCGAGGCAGTGTCGAAGCCTCCGGTCGGATCCCAGTAGTAGATCCCGCCGCCCTCGGGGCACGCCAGCAGGATCTGGCCCCAGTTGTCCGTGGTCCAGTCCGCCGCTGCGATCGGCGTGCCGGTCTGCACGTTGTTCGGAACGCCGGTGCCGTAGCCACCAAGACCGTAGCCGCCGAGACCGTAGCCCACGCCGCCGGCCGCAGGCCCCAGCGCGATGTAGTATTCGATCTGGGCCTGCCCACCATTCATGGAGACGGCGCCCGAGGCGGTCGCCTGCGCGTTGGTCTGGATGACGAAATTGTTCGCGTCAGTGATCGAGGCCGCCGCATAGAGGCCGCTGACCGTGATGCCGTTCACAACCGTCGGGATCGGGAAGACGATCGAGTTGTCCGGCGCCGCCCCCAGGCCATGGTTGGCGAGCGCGACGGAGACGTTGGCGCTATTGATCGTCGAGGTGAAGACCGGCACCGCGCCGGCATTGTTCACGGTCGCTGTCGCCGGAGTCGCTGCGATGATGGAGTAGCTGTGGGTGCCGACAGCGGCAGAGATCGGGTATAGCCCCGAAAGAATGATGCCGCCGATCGTGACCGGGGTGTTGAAGAACACCGAGTCGAACGCGGTGACGTTCGAGATGCCAGCATCGACGACGTTCACCGTGGGTGAGCCGTTCACCGTCGAGAAGTTCGGCGCAAAGTTGGTGATCAGTGTCTGAGGCGTGATCGCCTTGACGGTTTGCGTGTCGTCGATCGTCACCAATTGCGTGGTGGTGCCGATCGCAAGACGGCTCACGTTGTTGAGGTCTTCCCAGGCATGCAGGTCGCGCGGCACGCCGCCAACGGCCAGCGGATAGAACGCCTGCCACCCACCGTACTTCTGGACCAAGCCGTCCTGGTAGCGGATCAGCTGGCTCGCCGAGATGCCGGCCTCGTTCAAGGTCGGCGTCTTCTCGACGTTGACGCCAGGGACCAACTTCACCGCGCCGAAGGGCATGCTTCCCCCTTCACCCCGCCCTGATGACGGCGATGCCTGTCATGAGGGACGGTTGCACGTTGTTGTGACCAGCGCCTGGAGAGCCGCCCGAAGTATTGTTGGAGGTGGCTGTTCCCGTAATCACGACGGTGGACTCCACGATGATGGAGGCGCCAGACGAGAATGCCTGCCACACCTGCGAGCCCGCATTCGCGCTAAATGCTGTGATGCCGTAGCCGGTGACAGGCGACGTAAGATAGTTTTTGGCGGCCGAGACGCCGTTGACGTTGGATGTGATGTTCGGGATCTGCGTCGGCGTGAGACCGACGACCTGCTGGTCGAGAGCAGCGCCGAGGACGTTGCCGCTAAGGCCGGAGAGGGCCGCCGTGATGCGGGCGCCGGTGGAGTCGAACGGGAGCGGGATGCGACCGCGCAAATCAGGCACGCCGAAGGTCGTGATGCCGTTGCCACCAAAGATGCCACCCAGCCGTTTTCCGAGGTTCGGATAGGCCGAGAAGTTGTAGACCGAGCCGTCGCAGAGCAGATACGGCTGCGGCGACGAGTTGGCGACCCACGACGGCATTCCACTGAGACCGGCCCACATCTCGATCGAGCCGATGCGACCGAGGTTGGCGAAGTAGGTGTTCGTCCCATCGTTGAAGATGTGCTGCGCTTCACCCTGGTCGACGCACGCGATGGCCGCACCACCGCCGGCATTGATGGCCCGCATGGCAACGGTGAAGTTGCCGGTCGTCTGGTTCTGAACGATGTAGTAGCCGGGGAACGGCAGCGTGACGGAGATGTTGGCGGTGAGCGCCCCGGTCAACCTCAGAATAGCGTTCTGCGCTTGCGTCGGCCCAGGCGACGGCGTCGCCGCAAACCCGACCGGCGCGGTGAGCGTGATGGAGACACCACCCAGCGCCAGCGTCTGGAGACCGCAGAACAGGCCATCGATCGCGACCATGTTCGGGTTGACGTCGTTGGCTCCCCACAGGTCGACGTCGGCGCCGGTGAGTGGGACGATGATGCCGGCATTGACTGTCCGTGGATTGACCACCGTATCCCCCTAGCCCTACGTGCGCGGCGGCGTCGCGATGGGATCGGGCGACTTCGACGACCACCCTTGCGAACCGTACTTTTTCCGAATCTCCTCGACCTTAGCAGAGTCGAGCAGTGTCTTCACGTGGCTTTCCCACGTCATCGCCTGCGCCGGGTTGTCGCCCATGCCAGAGAAGTTCTGCTGGTAACCGGCCGAGAACACAAGCGCCGCCGCAAAGAAGACGTCCGGCAGGACGGTGGTGAGGAACGTGGTCTGGTTGGTGGCCGACAGCGGCGCCGGCCGGATGGTGCCAACCACCTCGACCGTGTAGGCCGCATCCGGCCACGGTCCGACGATGAAATTCTGGTCGCTGATCGGCGCGTAGTAGGTTGGCACTCCGGCGCCGGCTGAACTGGGAAACACCGCATCGAGAAATTCTTTCGAGGCCGGGAGCATCGGCACCCGCTGACCCAACTCCGGATTGGTGGTGCCGGCCGGCGTGATCGAGTTCATCTCCTCGGTGACGACAAAGCTGATGCCGCCAGCCTGCGGCAGCGTGAACTGGCGGCTATTGGGCGTGAGCGGCGCGGTCGCCGTCACCACGGTCGAGAGCAGGTCCAACTCACGATAGAGACGCTGTTCGGCGTCGTCGATGATGTTCGGGAGAGCCTGGATGAAGTTCGGGTCCGTGACCGGCACCGTGATCATGTTCGCCAGATCGGTCACGAACGAGTTGTAGGTGAGGCTCATGCCACGCTCCTAGTAAGGCGCGCCGGTCGCG
>Ga0209166_10001967_pt1 | contig 16232 bp, 13 predicted proteins | sample Coa_R1_3_FD_187151 | JGI IMG/M metagenome (GOLD analysis project Ga0209166, IMG submission 187151) | Surface soil microbial communities from Centralia Pennsylvania, which are recovering from an underground coalmine fire - Coalmine... | ecosystem: Environmental > Terrestrial > Soil >... | reverse complement strand
GCGGCGCCAGCGTGGGTCCGCGGGCGAGCTCCGCCTCGACCCGCCGCGCCGTGAGCTCGGCCGCCACCTCGAGCGGCTCGGTGCTTCGCAGCGCACGCGCCAGCACGAACGCGCCCTCGAGCGCCGCGAGCATCCCGATCGTCAGCTCACGGGCCTTGGCCGGCGACACTCCCGCTTGCTCGAACCGCTGCGCGCCCGCGACGATCCAGCGGCGTCGCGCGCGCGAAGCAGCAACAGGTTGCCGGAAGGCTCGACATACTTGATGAGCGTGCGCACGCGATCAATGCCATATGTCGGCACAAGTCTCTGCTTCGAAAAAACGTCTTTCAGTTGTTCGTAGTATTCGTCCGCAAATCCCGAATCATGTGCTTCTTCGATCATGACCCCGCTCTTCTCGGCCTTGCGAATGCACCGCCTGCAGGCACTGTTCATCGATTGGAAGATTTCCTCTTCCGTTCGTGTGAGATCGGTGCGGTAGGAAGAAAAGAATTCGCAATCGAAGCCAAGAGCCTGGCCATCTTCCACAGCAAACAACGGATCGGACACCTCCATATGAAGGCATTTCAAATCCTGCCACGCCATCTGTTCGACGGCGGCTAGCGCCGCATTACGCGAAACACCGGGCGAAAGGTTGAAGCCCATGTATGGCGTCGTCCAGCCTGGAAACGAACTGCCCAGAACTTTCACGCCAAAGCGCTCGATCGTCAGTCCGGTAAAATATCCAACAACCTTGCCGCGCTCCTTCAACTCCGCCAGTATCGGGGTCGCTTTCTGCGCTTCGCGAACAAAGCGCACCCACCCCGCAGTCTGAAACACGGTTCGGTCGGCAAACTTATCGAGCGCTTCGTGATCTGCACCCTCGAAGTCGACGATCTCACACTTCATTCCGTGCTCCGCAGCATACTGATGTGATTTTTCAGATCCTACTTGTCAATGAGAATTTCCGAATAATTCACAAACCAACGCGACAACGGGGTATTCACTTTGGCCCATTGTTTCAGGCTGTAGAACAGGTCATATTCCAACCGCTTTCGCCGCAGCAGAAAGCCCTGGTGAGCTGAGGTCGCACGAACATAGCCCAGCTCCGCCATAGTGTTGCCGATCAGGTCCTCGAATTGCTGCAGCTGCTCCGGCGGGAATTTTTCCTTCCAGCGTCCAACAGGCTCGAACGCCCCCTGCTTCAACTCGTCGGTGAATGCGGTGAGCGGTGTCTTTAGCGACCCGACACTGCGCTGCACGATGCGGTCGTAATCAAGATCCTGATGCAGAAATTCGGCCACTTGCGGCAGTATTGTTCGGGGCTTCTCTACGAGTTCTTCATACCGCAACTCAAGATATCGGGACTGCAACTGACCACCATGGTCGCGGCCTCTATGAACTATCCACTCCCAATACAGCCCTGCCGCCAGCAGGGCCTTGTCTCGATCCCAAGGAAGCGGACGCGCCCATCCCCGCTTCACCAGCGACAACGCCACATCTCGCGGATCGCGAATGATATGCAGGAACTGAGCGTCTGGAAAATCCGAAGCGATGCGTAACATGTGCGGGATATTCGTGGGAGTTGAATCGCTCCAGCGCTCGACTCGCTGCGCCGCCGCGATCTCTCCCATCACGATTCGCAGGAAGTCGCCAACGTTTCGGCATTCCGCCTGCACCCTGGCTTCGATTCGCCCGGCATCCAAGCCTGAAACCTGAAATGCCTTGCTCTGCAGCCAATCCCGCATCATGCGGGTCCTGTTCCCGGCCGAGCTCAAAGGACCATAAATCGGATCGAGAACGTCGTACGCGTTCATCTGCGTATGAAATTCAGCGAAACCGCCAGCCGAAAGCAGCAGATGGTATAAGAGGCTCGTCCCCGATCGCGGACAGCCCACAATGAAAACGGGCGGCTTCATGGTTACCAGCAGATCCCCATGTAGGAACCGTCTCCCGTCGGGCGATTTGCAGGCTCAAGATTCACCAGGTCAAAGACGACCTGTCGAGGAGACAGGCAACGCGTTAACCGCCGAGGATCTCTCAGCTTCATGCCAATGACCACAATCTCTCCCGCTCGCACTACCTCCTCGAAATTGGTCGACAGTAGCGAGCCTATATGTGGGATGACTTCCTCGATGTACTTACGATTCGACCCTGCCAGCCTGCCAAGAGAAACATCTTCATCCCAGATCCGGACCTCGCATCCCTCGCCTAGCAGCCGCTTGACGAGCTGCACCTGCGGGCTTTCGCGCAGGTCGTCCGTCCCCGCTTTGAAGCTCAAGCCAAGAAGACTTACTTTCTTTTTACCGGTTTGTAGGATGGCGTCTGCCGCCCGTGCAAGATGCTCGGAATTACTTGGAATGATGGAATCGATCAGCGGAAGCTTCAGATCCAGTTCTTTCGCGCGATGCGTCACCGCCCGCAGATCCTTCGGCAGGCACGAACCTCCGAAAGCGAACCCTGGCTTCAAATACGCCGGGGAGATATTCAGCTTCGTGTCTGAAGTGAAGATCTCGGTCACCACTGCGGCATCAATTCCAAGCCCCTGGCACAGCGCGCCAACTTCATTCGCAAACCCCACCTTCACCGCATGAAAGACATTCGACACGTACTTCACCATCTCGGCGACGGCGAGTTCGACTGCAAACACCCGCCCCGGAATGCTGCTGTAGAGATCCCTCAGGCCAATCAGGCCGTCCAGCTTTTTCGCACCGAATACGGTGTAGGGAGGATTCAGGAAATCCTCTACGGAACTGCCTTCGCGCATGAATTCGGGGTTATAGCAAACCGTGAAGTCGTCGTCCGCTCGCTTTTTGCTTTTGCTCTCCAGAAGCGGAATCACCACGGATTCGGTCGTGCCCGGCAGCACCGTGCTGCGCAGAACAACCGTGTGACAGCTTTTCTTCCCATGAAGCGCGGTGCCGATCTCCCCCATGACGTGCTCGACGTGGCGCAGATCGAGCTTCCCGCTCCGCAGGCTCGGCGTCCCAACACAGACGAACGACACTTCCGATTCGTGCACGGCATCAGCCGCATTGCTGGTTGCTCTCAGCCGGCCTGCTCGGCTCTGCTCCGCGACCATCTCACTCATGCGCGCTTCCAGGATCGGGCTGAGTCCGGAATTCACCATTTCCACTTTGGCGGCGTTCACGTCGACGCCAATCACCGTGTGTCCCATCGACGCGAAGCACGCCGCGGAGACTGAGCCTACATAACCCAGGCCGAAAATACTGATCGCTGATTTGCCCAAGAATCCCTCGATTTAGCTGAACTCTAGAAGTGTGGCTTAGCGCACAAGGGAACGGCTAGTGATTATCTGGTCTCTACGGTCCGGTCGGTTTCCTGGTTGCTCAACTTCAACTGGTGCTCCAATTCCTGGAATCTTCTGGTAATTGTGTGCAGCACCAGTCCCACCACCAGCAACAACATGCCTGACAGGACCAACCCCACGGCCAGCACTGCCGACGGCAGCCGCGGCACCAGCCCAGTCTTGACGAACTCCACTATCACGATCGTCCCGGGGACAAATCCGAGAACCATCAGGAACAGCCCCATCCCCCCAAAAAAAGTCAGGGGCTTGTAGTCGCGGAACAGCGTCAAAATTGTGTTCAGGATGACGAATCCATCCTGCACAATCCGGATCTTCGAGAAACTGCCCTCTGGCCTCCGTGTCAGCCGTACCGGAACCTCGGTGATGCGATAGCCCCGCGCCAGCGCTTTGATGGTCAGCTCGACTTCGGTTTCAAAGCCGCCGCCGAAGACTGGAATATTTTTCACAAACTCGCGATTGAAAGCGCGGTAGCCAGTCAGAACGTCGGTGAGCTTCACCTTGAAAATGAAATTGATCGCTTTCAAGAAGAATCCGTTGCCTACTTTATTGAGCAGACGGAATTCGCTTCCGGAGTCCTCCATCAATCGTGACCCCACAACCATGTCCGCCTGGCCATCGACGATGGGCCGAACGAGGTTGTGGACATCGGCCGCAGGATACGTCGCGTCCCCATCGACCATCACGTAAACATCGGCATCCACCTGGTAGAACATCGCCTGCACCACAAATCCCTTGCCCTGTCGTCGTTCATAGGCAATGTGCGCCCCCGCCTCGCGAGCCTCTTCGACTGTCCGGTCCGTTGAATTGTTGTCGAAGACGTAGATCTCCGCCTCGGGCAACTCCGCGCGAAAATCCCGTACCACCCGGGCGATGGTAAGTTCCTCGTTGTAACAAGGAATCAGGATTGCGATTCTCGGACGCGGCATAGTCACTTGGGGATGGATCCGTTCCGGTCAGAATATATCAAACGCGCAGACCGCAATGTTTGGCGTTGATCTGCCACCCGGTTTCACGCCATCCGCGCCGCGTTTCATTTCGGGAATCTTACGCTGCACACTTCCAACAATGACGAGGCCCTTCGAAAATCGCGTGATATTCTGAAAAGCCCCATGCCCAGGCTGCAACACTCGCGTGTACTCGTTACGGGTGCTGACGGATTCATCGGCTCCCATCTCGTCGAGCAGTTGGTCGCGGCCGGAGCCAGGGTTCGCGCGCTCAGCCTTTACAACTCCTTCAACAGCTGGGGATGGCTCGAAGAAATCCACTGCCTGAAGCAGATTGAGGTTGTCACCGGCGACATCCGCGATGCTCACCTCTGCGAGGAGATCACGCGCGGCATCGATGTGGTTTTCCATCTGGCAGCGTTAATCCCGATTCCATACTCCTACCGTGCGCCGGAGAGTTTTGTCGACACCAATGTGAAGGGCACGCTGCACATGTGCCAGGCTGCGCAGCACAATCAGGTCAAGCGCTTCCTTCAAACTTCGACCAGTGAAGTGTACGGGACGGCGCGCTACGTTCCCATCGACGAACAACATCCCTTGCAGCCACAATCTCCGTATAGCGCCACGAAAATCGGCGCCGACTCGATCGCTCTCAGCTTTCACAACTCGTTTGCCTTTCCGGTGGTCGTAGCCCGGCCCTTCAACACTTACGGACAACGGCAATCCGCGCGCGCCGTCATTCCCAGCATCATTACGCAAATTGCCAACAAGAAGACCGAGATCGCCCTGGGGGATCTGACCACCACTCGCGACTTTACCTACGTTGAAGACACCTGCCGCGGCTTCCTGGCGATCGCTGAAATGGATGAAGGCGGCGGCGAAGTCTTCCACATCGGTTCCAATCACGAGATATCCATCGGCGATCTGGTGAAGGTGATCTCGGAGATCATGGGAGCGAAAGTCACGGTCGTTTGCGATCAGGAGCGCTTGCGTCCGGAGAAAAGCGAGGTGCAGCGTCTACGCTGTGAAAACTCCAAACTAAAGCAGGCCTCCGGCTTCCTCCCGTCGATTCCGTTGCGGGAGGGCCTGGAGCGAACGATCCGCTGGTTCTCCGATCCGTCGAATCTGCGCCGCTACAAGAGCGATCTCTACAATGTCTAGGCGCGCAGTGGTGCTCGCAGGAGGCAAGGGCAGCCGGTTGCGGCCTTACACCGTTGTCCTGCCGAAGCCACTGATGCCCATCGGCGAGTATCCCATCCTGGAAGTGATTCTGCGCCAGCTTGCAGCACAGGGATTCGATCACGTCACACTCGCCGTCAATCATCAGGCCGAGATCATCCGCGCGTTTTGCGGGGATGGCTCCCGCTGGAAGATACACATCGATTACTCCCAGGAAACAGCGCCTCTCAGCACCATCGCCCCATTGCGGCTCATCGCCGATCTCCCGCAGAACTTTCTCTTGATGAATGGCGATATCCTGACCGACCTGCCCATGGCACGCCTCTATGACGAACATGTCGCGCAGAAACGCAGCTTCACCATTGCCGCTGCGCAACGCACGCACGTGGTCGATTACGGCGTCCTGCATACCAACGGCTCTCAACTCTCCGGATTTGAGGAAAAACCAAAATTCCAATACCTGGTCAGCATGGGGATTTACGTTGTGAACCGCTCGGTTCTTGATTCCGTGCCCGAAGGACGCGCCTATGGCTTCGACCACCTCATGCTTGACATGCTGAGCCGCACCAGTCGGTTTACGTCGAGCGCTACTCGGGATATTGGTTAGACATCGGGCGCGTCGAAGATTACATGCTGGCAGTGGAAGAGTTTGACCAGAAGCGGTGGCATCTTCTCCCCAATGAAAAATGAAATCCTCGTCACCGGCGCCAGCGGGTTCCTCGGACGCCACCTGGTAAAAGCCCTCGAGGCCCGAGGCCATCGCGTGCGCCCGCACTCCAGCGCACAAGGCGATATCGCGAATTGCCCGTTGCCCATCGAGGGCGTGGATCACGTTTTTCACCTTGCGGCCAAAAGCTTCGTCCCCGACAGCTGGACCCACAGTCAGGACTTCTACCGCACAAATGTAGTGGGCACAGTGAACGTGCTCGACCACTGCCGCCGCCATCGAACCCCGGTCACTTTGATCAGTTCCTACGTTTACGGCCAGCCGCAACGCTTGCCCATCTCTGAAGATCATCCCTTGTCCGCCCTCAATCCTTACGGCCACACGAAGATCCTGGCCGAAGAGGTGGCACGTTTCTACGAGCAGCTTTTTGGCATTCGACTTGTGATCGTCCGCGCGTTCAATATGTATGGCCCCGGACAGAATCCACCGTACTTGATCCCAAAGATCGTGCAGCAGGCCCTCGATCCTGGTGTTGCGGAAATCCGGCTAAAGGACCTGCGCCCCAAACGCGATTATCTATTTGTCACGGACGCGGTCGAGATGTTACTGGCGACACTGGGCGATAAGGTAAGAGGTATCTACAATCTTGGCAGCGGAGAATCAGCCAGCGTCGCCGAGGTGGCAGAATTGATTTGTAAGGCCGCCGGAACCAGGAAGCCGATCATCAGTGAAGAGCAGCCGCGCCCGCAAGAGGTGATGGATGTGCGTGCCGACATTTCCCGCGCATATTCCGATCTAGCATGGCGCCCTACCACCTCGCTGGCCGACGGCATCCGCAAGACCGTGGCCGCGGAACGGGCAAAACGTGGCTAAGCCGCGATTGGTTTATCTCATTGGCCAGTTCCCCGCCATCAATCATGGATACCTTCTGGCCGAAGTTCGCGAATTGCGTCGTCTGGGATTTGATGTGCCCGTCATTTCCGTAAGCCCCCCTGACCGCCCAAGCGCACAGCTGTCCAGCATCGAGCGCGAAGAAGCGGCTCAAACCTACTACGTCAAATCGCTTCCTCCCGGACATAGCGCACTTCTGAATCTCGTCGAGTTCCTCCGCAGTCCACTTCGGTATCTGAATGGACTGGCCTTCGCTCTTCATCTCGCAGGCTTTCATCCCGAAAAACGTTCCTACTACCTCGCGTACTTTGCCGAAGCGGTCCTGGTGGGCCGGAGAATGCGGAAACTCGGTATCTCCCATGTTCATGCCAGCTTCTCGGCTACGGTTGCCTTAATCGCGGCCAAGGTCTTCCTCATCAGCTGGTCGTTCGGCGTCTACGGCTATGGAGAACTGCACAATCCGACCGCGTCTCATTTACGGGGACGGATTGCCAGCGCGAAATTTGTGCGCTCGATCAGCCGCTTCGGCCGCGACCAGCTTATGTTCGCTTGTGGCGGCGATGACGTTCCGAAGCTGTTTTATTCTCCGCTTGGAATCGATGTTGCGGAATTCGCGCCGCGGGCGATTCAGACCGCCAATGCGGTGCCACGACTGCTCTGTGTGGGGCGGCTTTCGCCGGAGAAAAATCAGGCTCTGCTGCTGGAATCACTCGCGCAGCTGAAATCCCAGGGACGCGCCGTTCAACTCCACCTGATCGGCGACGGCCCGGATCGGCAGCGGCTCGAGAACTACGCCAATGAGCTTGGAATCTCGTCCAGCGTCGTCTTTGAAGGCTGGCTTCAGCAAGAACAGCTCATGACGCGGTATCACAGCGCCGACATCTTCGTGCTGTCGAGCCTGGCCGAAGGCATCCCCATGGTCCTCATGGAAGCCATGGCTCTCGAAAAGCCCTGTGTAGCGCCCCGCATCGCGGGAATTCCCGAGCTCATTGAGCACGGCATCGACGGCTTGCTGTTCGCCGCGGCTGATCGTGACGACCTGACTCAGTGTCTGAGCAATCTCTTGCAGTCTCCCGATGCCAGGCGGCAGATGGGCAAGCGCGCCAGGGAAAAAGTCCTGCGCGACTACGACGTGACTCGCAATACTGCCCGATTCGCAGGCTTGCTCGAGCAGCAACTTCCACCGCCACGAGCCTGAATTTCGCGCTCCACGGCATTATCCCAGGCTCTTAATTTCCAGTCCTTTGCGCGCCAGCAATTCTGCGTAGAGATATTCGTAGCTCGTGCGTATTCTTTCGATCGTGAAGTTTTCTTCTGCGAAGAATCGGCAGTGTTGTGCCATCTGCCGTCTCAGGTCCCTGTCTCGCAAGAGCCGCAGCAGAGACTCAGCCAGGCGCTTGTCGTCCCCCACGGGCGACAATATTCCTCGGCGGTCGCCGAGCAACTCCGGATTTCCTCCAACGTCCGATGCCACGACCGGCACCCCTGCCGCCATCGACTCGAGGATCGCATTGGACAAGCTCTCCGAAGCCGAAGGCAGCACCGTGACGTCCAGCGATGCCAGAAGCGCCGATACGTCGCGGCGATCGCCCAGAAACTGAACTCGATCTTCGAGTCCCAGGCTGGCCGCTTCTTCCTGCAGAGCCGCGCGTAGTGGACCATCGCCGATGAGCACAAATTCAACCTGCGCAACGCCACTTTGAACGCGTGCTGCCGCTCGCAGAAACGCAGAGTGATTTTTTGCCGCACTATTCATGCGCGCGATCATGCCAACCCGCAGCCATCCTTCGCGCTTCGGCAATGCCGGAGTTGCCGCAGCAAATGCTTCGGCAGGAAGTCCATTCCGAATCACCCGAATCCTCTTCTCCCCGATTCCGTCCTCGATTAGCCTCTTGGCCGCCGCGTTCGAATTGCAAACGATTGCATCACACCCGTGAAACATCAGGAGCTGTGCGCGTGCCTGCAGGGGAGTAAGGAGATCTCCGAGTTGCCGCTGACTGCCAATCACGACCGGAATGCCCGCCAACTTTGCCGCAGGCAGCAGTGTCAGATTCGAATAGAAATCAAAAGCGTGGGCAATCGAGATCCCGCGCGCACGCAGATGCCGGCCGAGTTGCAGCCTCGTCTTCCACGAATGAAAGCCGTACAAACTGCCGCCCAGTGGAAACGCGCTGACTGTGAGGCCATCCAGAAATATGCCTTTCGCCTGAATACAACCGAGCTCCACGCGGAACCGCTCGCCATCCAGGGAACGGCTCACTGCCGCAAATTGGCGCTCGCTGCCGCCCGTTTGCAGGCTGTCGATCATGAGAAAGATGCCGGGAGGTCCTAGTTCACGCGTCGCCAAATACGGCTCGCGCGTCGCGGCCGAAAAAACGTCGAACACGGCCGGATTTGCCTCGGTGCCGGTCAGACGATTCCTCCGGCCGAGGAGTGCACGATTGGCTCCGCTCTCAGAGGCATGGCTTCCACGAAGTTTCGCTGCCACAGCTCCAGCATCATCAGGCGCCAGATGCGGGCCGAATGATCGCGCCGCCCTCGAAAATGCTCGTCCAGCATGCGCCGCACGCCTTTCGGATTGAGATATCCGCGTTGCAGGGTTCGCGGCTCCGTCAACGTGCCGACAATCAAGTCCTTCAGCTCATGCCGCATCCAATGAACCAGCGGCAGCGAGAACCCGCGCTTTGGACGATCCAGCACTTCTTTCGGAACTCCAACCCGCTCGGCCAGCTTGCGCAGAATGTATTTCTGCATGCGGCCGCGCAACTTCCATTGGGACGGCAAGGCAGTGACCCACTCCACGAACACGTGATCCAGAAGCGGAACGCGCGCTTCCAGGGAATTGGCCATGCTCATCCGATCGACCTTCGTAAGAATGTCTCCAGGGAGGTAGGTCTTGCTATCGAGATAAAGTACGCGGTCCAACTCTCCAACTCCCGGCGCAGCCTGCAAAAGATCGCGCATGCTCTGGAGAGGATCCATGCCCGCTTTCGCGAAATCCTGGGACAGCAGCCGCATCTCGCGATCGTAGGGTTTCAGCGATATCCCCTCGATGTACCGCTCGTGCCATGGCAGCGACATGCTGTAGGCCAATGCGTGCCCGGGCAGCCCGTTCGGCAGCGCGTCGTGCACGTATTGCTGATAGAACGTGCGAGCTGCATTCGGCAGCCACGGATAAGAGCGATCGCGCAGCAGTATTCGGTAGCGATCGTATCCCGCGAACAACTCGTCTCCACCATCGCCTGACAGGGCAACCGTTACGTGCTGCCGTGCCAGCTTGCACACGTAGTACGTCGGCAGCATTGATGAATCGCCGAACGGCTCCTCCAAAGCTGCGCTCAGCGCACTTACCGTTTGGACGACGTCAGGCTCAAGCACCATCTCATGATGGTCCGTTCCGAAGCGCTCGGCGACCTTTCTCGCATAAAGCGCCTCGTCGAAATCGGCCTGCCGGAATCCGATCGAGAAAGTCTTCACCGGGCTCGCCCCGGCCTTCGCCATCATCGCCACAACCAGCGAAGAGTCCGTCCCTCCGCTCAGCAGAGCGCCCAATGGCACATCGGAGACCAGGCGCAATCTCACAGCCTGCGCGAGCAGATGCTCCATTTGCTCGAGGCACTCCTCCTCGTTCTGCGGCGGATGAGTGCCATAGCGTGGAAACTCCCAATACTGGCCGATCGCGATCTTGCCCTGCTCGAATTCCAGGACATAGCCTGGAGGCAACTTCTTGATTTGAGAAAATGCGGTCAGCGGATCCGGCACGTAGCCAAAGTAGCAATACTGCAGGAGCGCTTCAGAATGAACTTCATTCAACTCGGGAGCCACAGCAAGGATTGCTTTGATCTCCGAACCGAACAGCAGGCGCCCGTTCGCAAGCGCGTAGTGCAGCGGTTTTTTTCCCAGGCGGTCGCGGGCCAGCAGCACACTCCGGCGCCGCTCGTCATAGAGCGCGAAGGCAAACATCCCTCGCAGCTTCTGAATGCACTCCGCGCCGTGCTCCTCATAGAGGTGAACGATCACTTCCGTGTCGCTGTGCGTAGAAAAGTGGTGGCCGGCACGTTCGAGTTCGCCGCGAAGTTCGCGGAAATTGTAAATTTCCCCGTTGCAGACGACCGCAATACTGCGGTCCTCGCTGAACACAGGTTGATGCCCGCCGGTGACATCAATGACACTGAGGCGCCGCATACCCAGCCCAACGCCATCTTTAACGAAGATTCCCTCGTCATCGGGACCGCGGTGCACCAGCGTCTTGCACATCAACTGGATGGTCTGCGCATCCACTCCTGCACGGCTCGTGTTCGCGATTCCGGCAATTCCGCACATTTGGCTATCGCTTCTCCACGGTCTGCGAAAAATCAGCCTCCGGGCGCCCCGGGTCTCGTCGGTTTTGCGAGACGCGGGAAGCCGTCGCGTCGGTGTGTTGAAAGTCGTTCCATTTCCTCAAGCGATAATCCCGGTAATCGCCGGGGCTCCCTTCCTTCCCGTCGCACGCAGCCAGGATGATGTTGACCATTTCACGAGTGGAAACAAAATGAAGAATCTCGTCGCGTTCTGTCGCGCCCTCCACCATCGACTGCAGGAAATTCTTGAATGCTGCACCGAGCACCGCCTCTTCCTGTTCCGGATCCATACCGTGGCAATGCAGCTTGATAAACAACCAGTCTGGCCTATCTTCCACCGCAATCATGGCCCGTTTCCAAAGTTGCAGCCGCTGCAGGCTTGGAGGGTTGTTTGCCGTGAACGAACCATTTTCTATGCGAATCCCACGTCCCCCGCCCGAAGAAAATGCCAGAGGGCCCTGCACCATGAACGGAAATTTCCGAACGCTGCGACCACGTGCGAGCGCAGTTCCTGAGCGAAATGCGGCTCGCTCGCTAAGCTCCGGCTCGCATTCGTATAACGAGTTGATCAGCGCCCGCTGGGCTGGATTGAAGGGATTTGCCGGAAAGGTGAAATCGGCCACGCATCCCTCCTCCGCCAATATCTGCAACTCTTCCTCCACCCCGCATCCAAATCCTTCCGCAGAGTTCGCCAGCGCGAAGTTTCCATGCACGAAGCAAAAGCGGGGCGACAGGCCGCTCTCTTCGCGGCTTAGGCAGCCGTGCTCCAACACAAGCTTGTCGCGGAAGCTTACCAGCGTCTGCCGTAGATTCTCAGGCGTATCGGGCACCGGAATTCCGTGATGAAGATGAATCTCAATCTCGCCCCATCCGGCACGGCAATGCTCCGCCAATCGGCTCACGTGCCCTCGATCATATTGCTCGGCGGGATAGAAGTACGTGTGCGCGAAGGGCTGCCCATCGGCGTCTCGCCATCGTTCCACAGCCTTCGGATACTCGCGACACCAGCGTTCGACGCGCGCTTCCTGCTCCACATATGGCGCGCGCGCCATCCCATCGTGCGGCACAATCGCCGGCTCAAAATGATCTGCCATCGCGATGACAAGATGAATCTTCCCTTTCGGCACCCGGCGCGTCGCCCTCTGCCAGACGAAGCTCGGAACGACCCGCAAACCATACGCCAGCTTCTGAGGCAGTCCCGCTCTGCCGCCAACCCGCTTGGGTTGTCGTGAGCCTGCGTCATTAGGAGTGGCTTCTTTCAATCAGTGCATCCCAAATTCTTTCAACTGAGGGTGCCCCACTTCTCGCGGATTTTGCGAGAAGTGGGAATTCGCGCTGTCGGTACTGACTCAATCCTGCGAAACTTCCACGGCACGCGACTTCCTTTCCACATCTACCCGCCGCTCCGCTTTGCGACCTCTCACCGCGATTGGAGCATCCCCCGGCCGCAGGTTCTCCATCCCACAATCTCGCATCCATTCAAACACCTGCTCGTAGGTATGCTTCGACTGATACTTGGGCGAGTACCAGTCGAATGTATCCAGAACCCTCCACTCGCGCCGCGGATGCCGGCTGACCGGAAACACATGATGCACCGCCCCCGCCAGTGGCTTGCCAATCACGGGGACGAAGCGCAGTGCGTGATCCACAGCATTGAGCACCGGCACGACGACGCTCAACAAACCGTGCAGAACTCGCGGCGGCATCCTCCGGGTCACCCGCCGATACAGATCGCTGAACCGGTACCATTTGTTGTATCCGCTGTACAGCCAAACAGCCACCGAACCGCCGGGTTTCAAATATTGCGGCAGAGTCTTCACCGCCTTTTCGCAATCCGGCGTGTGATGCAGCACCCCCATGCTGTAGATGCAATCGAAACTCTCGATCGCAAACGGCAAATGAAACACGTCTGCCTGCAGCGCGATGAACTCGCGATCCGCCAGGTTCCGGGCTGCCACCTGCGCCGCCGCGCTCAGGTCGACCCCGACGACTCGTGCTCCCCATCGCGTCGCAACCTCTGCAAAGCGCCCCATCCCGCATCCCACATCCAGCACCAGCTTGCCATTCAACTCTTCAGGCGAAAGACCCGTCCGTTTTCGAAAGTCCGTCTCGGACTCCTGGAACTCCTCTGTATCGAGCTGCGTGCGGCTGTAAAGCTGCCATTGAAATCCGAAACTCTCGGCATAGTCGCCGGAATCCACGAAACAAGCCGCTCCTTCGCGCAGCGGATACTTTTTGTCGCAGGCGGTGCAGTCATATCCTCCGTTGCCGTCGCTCTTGAGCGCGCGACCGCACCCAATACAGCGCAGCAGTGCCTCGAGCTCACCGTGGAACGCTGACTTGCGATTGCCGTTTTCCATCTGCTCTATAAGTCCGGACGCCTGAACTCCGCGATCCCGCTTCGACCGGCTCAGTTGCGGCCCGCTCATCCATCTGCTTCACAATTGCGACCAATGCGGACGTATACGCCACTGCGAAGTAGGGAAAAAAATGATAGGCCTCGGGTCCGAAAACTGCTCCAACCACGAAGCCAACCAGCGAGGCGTGCATCGCTCCCGCGAAGACCTCATAGTCCTGGGGTAAATCCTTCCGCTTGCGCAACCCGCGCAGGTTGCGAAAACCCCGTCCAAAAAACAGCAGGTACAGAACCAGCGCCGGAATCCCGCCTTCCACCGCAATTTCCAAATACGTCATGTGCACTTCATGCCACGTACCCGAATAGTTCGTGAAATTGTTCACCCCAATCCCCAGGATCGGGTAGTGTGCAATGCCGTCGAGTGCCCGGATCATCAACAGTTTTCGCTGTTCGTACGACCCGTAGGCACTGTCCCCTTGCGCCTGCTCCGAAATCGCTTCGAACCGCTGGATCAACTTCTTGCCGGCAGTGACCATTAGAACTGTCCCCAGCAAAGCCGTAACCAGAATGAGATACAGTCTTCGGCCGCGAATTCCAAAGTGCCACAGGCAGACTGCTCCGGATATCACTAGATCAATGAAGCCCGCGCGCGATGCGGTTAAGAAAAGCGCCGCAAGCATTACCAGCAGAGCGCCCGCCCAGATCAACTTCGCGAACAGATTCTTGTTCGTGATCAGAAACGCCAACGCGAACGGAATGCACAGCACGATCGCAAACGCCAGGTCATTGGGATTGGAGTAAATGCCTCCAATCACGCCTTCGAGCCGCGGACGGTTATGTCCCTTGACAATCGAAATTACTGTCAACACCGCTACCGAGGCGGTTTGCACGAAGATGATCCGCCGCAGCCTCTTGATATTCGTAACCAGGACAAAAATGAGGGCGAAGATGATCAGCACCTTCGCAAAATCGATGGTGTGCGATACCGCGCCGCCCTTCCACACCGGCGAGAGAACGGCCGAGAGGAAAAGAACAGCGATCAGGGCCAGAAGATAACCAGCTTCCCGCGGCAGATCCTTCAGCTTTCGTTCTGCCCGGCTTGCGCTCACCAGAAAGGCAATGAATGCACCGCCCGCCGTAATCTTTGCCACGGGCACATAACGCAGCGGCAAAACCCACTCTTCCGGGCGGCAGCAGTAAACAACGAAAAACGCGCTCAAGAAAAAGAACGCTCCGGCCAGGGCTTCCCGTTTACGCGGAGCCACAAAGCTACGTTGAATCCGAGCCGAGAAACCTGCGAGCGACCGTCTTTGCGCCAGATCAGACATCACGTTCACCACTCCGAACCCACCGTTTGCGCCTCCCGCAGACCGTTTCCCAGTTGCCGCGCTAGAATTTCCTCGAATCTAGCTCCGATACTTGACCAATCGAACCGTCCAGCCGACGCCGCCGCTGCACATTCGTATTGCTTCCTCAATGCGACATTCTGCAGCAGGCTGACGACGGATTCCGAAAATTTGACCGGATCATCCGCCAGCACGATATCTTCCCCATCCCGCACATCCAACCCCTCGGCTCCAATCGAGGTAGCTACGACTGCCCGCCCCATCGCCATGGCCTCGTAGATCTTCAGTCGCGTTCCTCCTCCCACCCGCAGGGGCACGATCACAACCGCCGCTTCCCGCAAATGCTCGGTCACCGATGGAACAACTCCTGTCACCTCGACGTTATCGGAAGCAAGATTCTGGACCTGCGCGACCGGATTTCGCCCGACAATCCGAAACCGCGCATCCGGCATGCTTTTCAGGATGCGCGGCCACATCTCGCGGCAGAAAAATTCCACCCCATCCACATTGGGCATCCAGTCCATTGCCCCGACGAATACCACCAACGGCTGTTCCGCACTCCGCGACAGCCCCGGACGGAAACTCTTGAGGTCCACTCCAGTCGGCACCACGCTGATCCGGCTCGCATCCGTCCACGCACTGATAAGTCTGCGGTCATTCTCCGATACCGCAATGACATGATGAAAACGCCGCACCATGCTCCGTTCATAATTCTGCATTTTGGAGAACTCAAAACGGTAAACCGCTTTCTTTGCCCACCCTGAGCTGTTCTCCGCATGACGTCTCCAGATCTCGCTCTCCACGTTGTGCTGAAAAAGCAGTGACGGAATCGTTAATTCCTTAGGAAAATTAATCGCTGCATCCAGAAAATCGCAGATCACAACGTCGAACGCTCGTCGCTCAAACCACTCGCTCAGCTGCTGCTGCACCGCAGGACACGCAAACCGGCGAATCGCATACGGCTCCGGCTGCGCGACATGGCGCATGTAATCGACAGCCCTCCGCCATGAGGTCAATTCCGGCTTGCCCGTGTTCAAGGCAACGGCACCGGCAAAATGTGCCTGGAGTTCCCGTTCGTATACGGCGTCCTTCGGCCCATCGTAATAGGATAAGAAGGTCAGCTTGTGCCGCTCCGCTAAATGCCGCGCCGTGTGGTACGACCGGATGTTTCCCCCGTTCTGCACAGGGAGCAATCGCCCTGC
>Ga0209166_10001966_pt1 | contig 16232 bp, 7 predicted proteins | sample Coa_R1_3_FD_187151 | JGI IMG/M metagenome (GOLD analysis project Ga0209166, IMG submission 187151) | Surface soil microbial communities from Centralia Pennsylvania, which are recovering from an underground coalmine fire - Coalmine... | ecosystem: Environmental > Terrestrial > Soil > Unclassified... | reverse complement strand
CCTCGATTGACGCATTTAAGCACGTGACCGAGATCGATCCGAACGATGCAGATACCTGGTATTTTCTGGGTTCTGCCTACACGCAAGCCAAACAATTTCCCCAGGCGATAGAAGCTTTCGAGCACGCGCTCAAGATCAATCCTCTGCACGCCTCCGCCGAGTTCGGACTGTCGCGTGCCTACCAGCAATCCGGAGACGTCGAGCACGCCCGCGAGCACCTCAAGAAATTCCAGCACATCACGCAGGACAAACTCGGAGCGCCGATGAGCCTGGCCTACGGCGAGCAGGGCCAGTACTCGCGCGCGGTGGAATCGCCGCAGGCACAGTTAAAGTCCCTGCCGCAGATCAAGGTGCGGTTTGTGGATGCGACGAAGGAAGCGGGGCTGGCAGGCCAGATTGCGATTATCGAGCCGAGAAAGAACTCTTTGTCTAATATATCTGGCCCCGGCGCATGTTTTGTTGACTATGACAACGATGGCGCCATCGATTTGCTGTTGCTGAGAAATGGCGCAAGGGGATTCCTCTCGCTTTACCACAATCTTGGCAACGGCAAGTTCGAGGATGTAACGGTTAAGGCAGGATTCGATCCAAATTCTCACGCCATCGCCTGCACAGTTGGGGATTATGACAACGACGGATTTGCAGATCTGGCCCTTAGCTTCGCCGACCATGTAGCCCTGTTCCACAACGAACACAGTGGCGGCTTCAAAGATGTCACTTCAGCCGCTGGAATTCGCGGTGCCGGCGAGACAGTGGCCCTTGTGGACTACGACCACGATGGCGACCTCGACTTGGTTATCGGAAATGGGCGACAAGCCGCGATGTGGCGCAATAATGCGAATAGTACGTTCACGGATGTTAGCGAAGAGACAGGAATTGGTCGCAAAACCATGACCGGCACGCCACTTGGCAGCGACTATAACAACGATCGCGCCGTAGATATCATCGTGCCGAGTTATGCGCCATTCATCCTAGAGAATCGGCGTGAAGGCGCCTTTGCTGTAAGCACTCCGTGGAAAGACCCGTCCTCCGAATTTTCCGGTCCCGCTTTCGCGAACGGGGTAGCTGCGCTCGATTTCGATCACGATGGCTGGATGGATGTGGCGTTCACCCATACGCCGCAAAATGCTGGCCCTCCCGCTCTCACCCTCTGGCGTAACAATCACGGCAAATCCTTCGACCAAATCAAACTCCCCGAAACCAACTGGGCTCGTGCCTACGGCGTCGCCGCGTTCGACTACGACAACGACGGCTGGGTCGATCTCGTTGCCGTCGGTGAGACCAAAGACGGCAAGGGCGAGATCAAGCTCTTCCGCAACCTCGGCCCCGACGGATTCAAAGACGTCACCGCCGACATCGGCCTCGACAAGATTCATCTCGAAAGCCCACGCGCGATCATCACTGGCGACTACGACAACGACGGTGCCACCGACCTGCTCATCACGCAGAATCACGGGCCTGCCGTGCTGCTGCGCAACGAGGGCGGCAATCAGAATCACTGGTTACGCCTCGCCCTCAAAGGATTGAACGACAACAAATCGGCGATCGGAACCAAGGTCGAAGTCTTCTCGGGAGGCAACCGGCAGAAATTCGAAATCTACGGATCGAACGGCTACTTGGGCCAGAATTCTCCGTATCTCACGGTTGGCCTCGGTGACGCCAAAGAAGCCGACATTGTCCGCATGTTGTGGCCGACCGGCGTGTTGCAGGATGAAATTCAAGTAGCTGGCGACAAGCAAGTGGACTTTCTCGAAATCGACCGCCGCGGCAGTTCCTGCCCCACGCTGTTTGCGTGGAATGGCGAGCGCTACGAATTCGTTGCCGACATGCTCGGCGCCGCCGTGGTCGGACACTGGGTTGGCCCGGGCCAGCGGGATGTTCCGAGGCCCGTGGAGTACATCAAGATTCCGACAGGAATGGTGCGCGAGAAGGAAAATCCCCACTTCTCCCAAAATCAGGGAGAAGTGGGGCACCCGGTCCGTGTTTTGCCGGCGACCAACGACCAACGACCAACGACGGTTTTGTCTTTCCGTTTCATGGAGCCGCTCGAAGAAGCCGTCTATCTCGATCAAGTACGTCTCCTCGCAGTCGATCATCCGGCAGACCTAGAGGTGTTTCCCAACGAGTTTTTCGCCTCCAATCCGCCGTATCCGGAGTTCAAGGTTGTGGTCAGCCGGAATGCTCAGCCTCCCGCGGGCGCGTGGGACGAGCACGGGCATGACCTGCTTCCCGATCTCCGCGCACATCGCTATGTCGGTGATTTCGCACTGACGAACTTCGCCGGTTTTGCCAAGCCACACGCTCTCACCCTCGACCTTGGCCAGCCATACGATGGCGGCCCGATTTGGCTGCTTCTCCACGGCGAGATCGAATATTTCACCGCCAACAGCATGTATGCGGCCTACCAGTCCGGGCTCACGCCGTTTGCCCCGTATGTCGAAGCGCTCGACGGGAATGGTCAATGGAAGCGCGTGATCGATGATATGGGCTTTCCGGCGGGTGGTCCACGCACGATGACGGCTGACCTGACAGGCAAACTACCCCGCGGCACGCAAAAGATGCGCATCACGACCAACCTGCAAGTCTATTGGGACAGCATCCTCGTGGACCGTACACCTCAGTCAGTAGCGCCGGCCTCCGGCCGGCTGTCGCGAGGGCGTCTCGCCCGCGCAGCCGTGAGCGAAATGTACGTCGGCCAGTCTGCCACCGGCGCGGCGGGCGAGGCGCCCGCCGTACAGCCGCCGAGACGGCGGCGCTACTATCGCATGACTCCGGTTCCGCTGGCCCATGCCGATCTCGAGCACCACGGCTATCCCTACAAGATCGAAGGCACACCTCCGGGCAATGTGCGCTACATCTACGAGAAGGCCAGCGCGACCGGACCATACACGCGGCCGACGGGAACATACACTCGCTACGGCGATGTATTGCCGCTCCTCGCTGCAACGGATGACAAGCTCGCCGTCTTCGGATCAGGGGACGAAATTCGGCTCGACTTCGATCCATCCGCGTTGCCTGAACTCCCGCAAGGCTGGGTGCGCGATTACTTCTTCGCCGCCAACGGTTATGAAAAAGACATGGATTTCTATGCCGCGCAAGGCAATTTCGTCGCGCCCCTGCCCTTCCTCAGCATGGGAGATTATCCGTATCCGCCGAAGAAGACCTTCCCCCTCGACGATGAGCACGTGAAATACCTGCTGGAATACAACACCCGTCACATGTCCGGAAATGAGCAGAGGGGCTACCGCTTCGACTACGGAGAGCACTGACCGCAAAAACTAATGTCATCCTGAGAGTCGGCGCAGCCGAGTCGAGGGACCGTACGTCAGCCGTGCAGTGCCGGGCAGTCAATAACATCGCCCCTGTGCAAGCGCCCAAGATGTTCCTGCGGACGGCCATTGCCTCCGTCGGCGCTTCGTACGGTTCTTCCCAGAGCTGCCGCTTCCGTCATACTGACATTCAAAGGGTGAAACTGACGTTTTAGAGAATCGTTTTAACGTTGACATCCGGTGCGATCCATAATCCAATAACCGGATTAATGGAAACCTCGATTGCTCCTTCTGCCGCCGTACCGCGACTGCGCCGCACGCTCACACTCTGGGACCTGATCTTTTACGGAATCGTTCTTATTCAGCCGATTGCTCCCGTGCCGCTTTACGGCGTGGCGCAGAAGTTGTCTGACGGGCACTTCGTCACCATCATCCTCGTAGCGCTGTTCGCCATGCTGATCACTGCCGTCAGCTATGGACGCATGGGCGCGTTGTATCCCACGGCGGGATCGGCCTACACCTACGTCGGCAAGGGGCTCAACCCGCACCTCGGCTTTCTCGCCGGCTGGGCGATGATTCTCGACTACCTGCTGCAGCCGCTGATCAATACCGTGTGGATCGCGACCGCGCTTCACGAACGCTATCTTCACGCGGTCCCTTACGTGATATGGGCCTTGCTGATCGCGGGAATTATGACCGTGCTGAACCTGATCGGTGTCAAGGCGTCCGCAAATACCAACAAAGTGTTGCTCGCCGTCATGACTGTCGTTGTGGTTGCATTCGTGGTGATGGCTTTGAAGTATCTTTACGGCGGCCAGGGATGGGGCGGCCTTTTCTCGCTGCAGCCTATCTATGATCCGAACACATTCAACTGGGGAAAAATCAAAGTCGCGACCTCGTTTGCCGCGTTGACCTACATCGGGTTCGACGGTGTCACCACGCTCGCCGAGGATGTCGAAAACCCCAAGCGCAACGTGCTGCTCGCGGTGGTGCTGACCTGCATTTTCGCCGGCACGTGCAGCGCGTTTGAAGCGTACCTGGGAGCGCGCGTGTGGCCCGACTGGCGTTCCTTTCCGAATCTCGAGACCGCCTATATGGACATCTGCAGCCGGGTTGGCGGCGCAGTATTGTTCAATGCCATGGGATTTATCCTGATCGTTGCGGCCTTTGGAAGTGGATTGACCGGGACACTGGGCGCAGCCCGCTTGCTCTTCGGTATGGGGCGCGATGGCGTTTTGCCAAGAAAATTCTTCGGCCAACTGAAACCGGGCACGAGCACGCCGACGAACAACATTCTCCTGATCGGTGGGCTCGCTTTCGCGGGAGCGGAACTGCTCTACCATATCGGCAACGCCTACGAGCATGCGGGTGAACTGCTGAACTTTGGTGCGTTTCTCGCGTTTAGCGGCGTTAACTTGGCGTGCTTCTGGCAATTCACGGTGCAAGCGCAGCGGAAAGGAATCAAGTGGCGGATACTACAAGACGCAGTGCTGCCCCTGATTGGATTTCTGGTAACCGGTTACATCTGGTGGAATCTGAATAGCCTGGCGAAAACCGTCGGCGGTATCTGGTTCGCGATCGGGATCCTCTACGTCGGATACAAGACAAACTGGTTCCGCTCCGCGCCCGTGATGATCGATTTCAGCGACCAATAAAAAATTGAGTAATCGGGAGATTGAGTAATTGAGCAAATGAAAACTTCGGTCCGAGCAGGGACCGAGGTTTTCAATTTACTCAATTACAAAATTACTCAATTACAAAATGCCTCTACTCCGCGTTCCACCCGCTCGCTTCCACGCTGGGCTTCGCGGCTCCCAACTCGGAAGCGTGGTACGTAGCCGTTACCGTCCGGCTCTCGCCTGGCAACAGCGAGATGTAGTTGTCTTCCCACACGACCGGAAGAATCTCTGCTCCCTTCGCACCCTTGTTCACTTTCAATCGGACGAAGAAAGCGAGACTCTTGCCATGATTCTCTACCGTAACGTGCGTGACCTCATCTTCTCCTTTGCGCTCGGAATGCTCCGAGACCTTCAGCTTGACCTTCGGCAGCTGGGAGATCGCGGTGTAGTCGGCGTACGATTCGGTCGGGCTCATGTACCACGTGCTTTTGGCCCAATCAATCGTCTCCGGCTTGGTCGACAGCCAGTAGAAGTTCGATCCGACCAGCTTGCCCGTCGAATCTTCCAGACGAAGGGCGAGAAAATAAGTGTTGCTCAGGCCTGACACGTCGGGCAGCGTGAAGATTTTGTTTGTGCTGTCCGCAGCCGCATCGACCGGGTTCTCCTGCGTGAACTTCTCCGCCATGTCCAGGTTGTAGATCTTTGTCGTCAGCTTCAGGCCCTTCACATCGGTGTACTGGCTGCTGACCACCCAGATGGAATGATCGTCGTACCCGTAAATCGGATGCAGCGCTTCCATCGCGCGCTTGGCGCCAAAGTATCCGCCGCCGGGACGCAGGTAGTAGTCGTACAAGTGCCAGATCATCGAAGGCCAGGCGTTGTTGAGCATCCACTGAATGACGCCCGTCGCCTTATATTTATTGCGGCTGTACGCTTCGTACATGGCGCGCACGCCTTCGTACGTCTGCATCTGCGATTTCGTGGCGTAGTCCTCCACGTTATCGGACTTCCCGTATCGATTGGCAAGCGCCTCGCTGAAGACGTTGATGGTCTTAAACTCTCCGCCGCCAGCGTGGTAATTCCAGAAATCATCGATCGGCCACATGTGCTCCTTGCCGACCATGGCGCGAATGCTTTCGATTGGAGGAACGGCCGGTCCCATGCTGGTTTCCGTGTTGAAGCCGTATGCTCCGCCGCAGCCGCCGGGATTGCACAACTTCCGGCCCGGCTGTCCTTCCGGAGTGTCTACTTCCCAGTAGCTCGGCGCGATGTATTCATAAGGGCCAGACATCTTTGCCCCGCTTTCACCGGTCACGCTCGTCTTCTTTCCTGTGGCGGATGAAACGACCGGGTTCGGCCAGAACAGCTCCTTTTCTACATCGAGATACATCTGCTCGACATCCGGCGGCGGAGGATTGTCGCTGCCATTCAGCCACATCACCAGGCTAGGATGGCTTCGCAGCCGATAGATCTGATCGCGCAGCGACTGCTTGGCGATTTCAAAGTCCGCCGGCTTCCATCGCGGCCAGCGCTCCCAGAAATCACAGCAGCACCACCCAGCCATCACCAAAATGCCCTGACGATCGGCGAGATCGAAAAATTCCGGGGTCTCGAGCTTGCCTTCCAGTCGAACGGTGTTGAGGCCCATGTCGCGGACATAACGCAGCTCATCCTGCAAGCGCTGGGAGGTCTCGCGCAGCATCATGTCGGGCGTCCAGCCGCCGCCGCGAATCAGAATATTTTTGCCATTGATATGGAAGGCACGTCCGCCAACAGAATTGATGTCAGAGGTGATTTCCCGGATGCCGAACTCGGTATTCGAGTGATCGCTCACCGCATTGGCAACGCTGAACTCCATCGCGAGTTTGTACAGATTCGGCGTTCCCATCTGCGCCGGCCACCACAGGCGCGGGTTCGAGAAGACGAGCTGGCTGAACTTGTCCGGAGTGAAGGTGATGTCTTTCGCTTCGTTCGCAGCTAACTCGACATCTTGCTCGAAGGTCACATCCTCAATCTTGCCCTTGAGCTTTCCTTGAACCGGCTGAGCGGTACCGTTCTTCACCTGAGCCGTCACTGTGAGCTGCGCACTGTCGTTGGCGGGAGGGTTCAGCTTCGAAACGACCGTCGGATACCGCAAAGCCACTGGTCCGCTGGTCGTCAGGTATACATCGCGCCACAGCCCCATGTTCTTATCCGGCGGCGCTGGATTCCAGTCGACAAACGTGATCGCCAGATCATGATCGGTCGGCGAGAAAACCTGGACAGCGAGGACATTCTGCGCCCCCGGCTTCGCCGTGCCGGTTATGTTGAACTCATAAGTACGCCACGCGCCCGCGACATCATCGGAATTGGCAATCTGCTTCCCGTTCAGCCAGACGTTGGCCCGGTAATTGATGCCTCGAAAGTTCAGCCAGATCGTCTTCCCCTTATAAGACGCGGGAACTTCGAACGATTTGCGGTACCACCACGAGACGGCATAGGGACTATCCGGCGCCATCGGGATGTTGGAGAAGTTTGCCCCGATCGGATAATTCACCCCCGGAAATTTCCGCAGGTTCATGCCGAAAAATGGCTCGGGTAGAGTCTTGTCCTTCACCAACGCCGCGACGACCGTCGTCGGAACCGTTACTTGGTGCCAACCTTTGGGAGCAAATGCCGGGGTGGAAATTACTTCACCTTTGGCATCGACCTTCGCCGATGTTTGCAACGTCCAGCCATCGTGTAGAGAGAAGTGCGCCTGCGCCGCATGCGATGCCTGCGCCGTTGGCGATTTCTTGGGAGTGGCCTTGTCTTGAGCGATCAGGAATGAAGCCAGAAAGAACGGCAAAAGAGCGATCGCAATCTTGCGTGAGTCCATGGTGCTCCTGTCCAGCAGGTTCAAAGGTATGAGGAGAGGCATCTGTTCAAAATGCCCCGAAGAATGGATAACACTTCTATTAATTCGTTTCAATAGCGCAAACTTTCACAGGGTGAACCGGCGGGGTGCTGGAATCAATTTCGCCGCACGCAAATGCGGAAAAATCGCGATGGCGGGGCTCCTCTACGCAGGAACCCGAAATCGACCCACCGCTCGCCAGCCAATCGGAACCTTCACTAGTTTATAATGAATGATTCGCCTCTCTACTCTGGAGTGACAATAAGATGATTCGTTTTCTGCAAACCCCTGGCCCGATCAAGAAGTATGTTCTCGGCGGCCTGTTGATGCTCATCACCGTAGCCATGTGCTGGTATCTGGTGCCGAGCGCCGGCAACTCCAGCTACAGCTTCGGCGGCGCCAAACAGGGTGTCGTGGCTCAGGTTGACGGCGGAGAGATCACCGCCGATGACGTCCGCCAGACGGCTCGCCAGATGTTGCAGCAGCAGATGCCCCAGGGTGGCGCCAACATGAACGCGCTGCTGCCTTTCTTTACCCAGCGCGCCGCCGAGCAACTCATCACCCGTCAGGCACTGCTAAGCGAAGCCGGACACATGGGCCTTCGCGTGACCCCGGACGAGATCAAAGACGAGCTCCAGCACGGCCGTTACGCCGCAACTTTCTTCCCGGGAGGCAGTTTCATCGGCGAGCAGGAATACCAGGACATGCTGACCCGCGCCAATCTGACTCCGGCCAAGTTCGAAGAGAACGTTGGAGACGATCTTCTTCTGACCAAGCTGCAGGCTCTTATCTCGGGGACCGCGAGTGTCAGCGATGCGGAACTTCACCAGGAGTTCGTTAAGCAGAACACGAAGGTCAAGTTCGATTACGCCGTCTTGAAGCAGGACGACATCAAGAAAGGGCTCCATCCCACCGACACCGAGTTGAAGGCCTTCTACGAGAGCCATAAGGCGAGTTACGCCAACTCGATCCCGGAAAAACGAAAAGTGAAATACGCCGTGGTCGATACCTCAAAGGCCGAGGCCGACGTTCACGTCACGCAGGACGAACTGCGAGCCTACTACGATCAGCATCGCGATCAATATCGCGTCCCTGAGCAGGCGAAGGTCAGCCATATCCTGATCAAGACGCCGTTACCCGGGCCCGATGGGAAGGTCGACGAAAAGGGCGCAGCGGAGGCTCAGCGTCGCGCTGAAGATCTGTTGAAACAACTTAAGGGCGGTGCAAAACTCGAAGACCTCGCCAAGAAGTACTCCGAAGATCCCGGAAGCGCCAAGCAGGGCGGATCGCTGGGATGGATCGGCCGCGGCCAGACCGTTCCAGAATTCGAGAAGGCCGCATTCTCCTTACCCAAGGGCCAGATCAGCGATCTTGTGAAGAGCAGTTACGGTTTTCACATCATTCGGGTGGACGACAAGCAGGACGCGCACTCCAAGTCGCTGGATGAAGTGAAAGATCAGATCGAACCGATCCTCAAGCATCAAAAGGCGCAGCAAGTCGCGCAGAAGAAAGCCGAGAACCTGCTCGGTCAAGCTCGCGCGCAGACTTTGGACGCAGCGGCAGCGGCTCAGAGCATCCCGGTTATCGCGTCTGACTTCTTCTCCCGCAAAGATATGCTGCCGGGCCTCGGGCCGGCGCCTCAGTTTATGGATGCTGTCTTTTCCGCGCAGGAAAATGCTCCGCCGGATGTGGCTCAGGCTTCGCAAGGCATCGTGGTGTTCCAACTGTTGGGAGTCAAGCCGGCGTCAACCCCGGCCTTTGAGGAAATTCGCAGCAAGGTCGAAGAGGAATTCAAGAACGAGCGCTCCCGGCAACTGCTGAGTCAAAAGGCTCAGGAGCTCTCCGATCGGGCCAAGGCGGAACATGATCTCAAGCGCGCCGCCAAAGAACTCGGCGCTGCCTACAAGACCAGCGATCTGGTTCTGCCCGACGGACAGGTTCCCGATGTCGGCTCCATGTCGGGTCAGGCTTCCGTAGCCTTCACCATGAAGCCCGGAGAAATCAGCGGTCCCATCAATAGTGGCTCGGATGCGGCCGTACTTCAATTGCTCGAAAACCAGCCGCCCCTGGACGCGGACTTTGCCGCCAAGCGCGACCAGATTCGCGACACTTTGATGCAAACCAAGCAGCAGGAGCGTTTTGGCCTCTTCGTATCGAATCTCGTTGACGAGATGACCAAGGCCGGCAAGATTAAGCGCAACGACCAGGAACTGAAGGCGCTCAGCAAAACCGGCAACGAGTCGGGAATGTAAACTCGACATGGCATTCTCGCGCGCCGCAGGAATCCTGTTGCATCCTACGTCGTTGCCGTCGCGCGGCGGCATTGGCGATTTTGGCCCTGCAGCCTACCGCTTCGTCGACTTCCTTGCCTCTGCCCGCCAGGGCGTTTGGCAAGTCCTCCCTCTCGGTCCGCTCGGGTACGGCAGTTCTCCGTATTCTTCGACCTCGGCGTTTGCCGGAAATCCACTCCTGATCAGCCTGGAGCGCCTTGCTGATCACGGATGGATTGATCGAACCAAGGTTGATTCTCTGCCGGATGCATCTGGCCCGGTCGAATATGACCGCGTCTTTGCCGACAAGATGCCTCTCCTGTTCGAGGCCGCCCGCAACTTCCTTCGAACCGCCTCGAGCGGTGCGTTGCATGCGTTTGAGACTTTTTGTACCTGGAATTCCTGGTGGCTCGATGATTTCGTTCTTTTTGACGGGCTCCGCGCATTGCACATGCTTGAGCCTTGGAATCGATGGCCGAAAGAACTTGCCCGCCGTGAGCCGCTGGCCCTCGAAAAAGCAAAATCTGAATTAGCGGACGATATCCGGATTCGCCGTGCATTGCAGTTCGCTTTCAGCGAACAATGGCGCGCCTTGCGGCGTTACTGTGCCGAACGCGCGGTCAAGGTGGTGGGGGACGTTGCCATCTTCGTGAATCACGACAGCGCCGACGTATGGAGCCAGCCCGAACTCTTCCGCCTGGATGGAAATTTCGCGCCCGAGGTCGTCGCTGGCGTTCCCCCCGACTTCTTCAGCAAAACTGGACAACGCTGGGGAAGTCCTCTCTACCGTTGGGATGTAATGAAGCAAAGCGGCTACAAGTGGTGGATCCAGCGGCTGGGTTGGGCAACGCAAAACTGCGAGTACATCCGGCTGGATCATTTCCGTGGATTCGATCAGTTCTGGGAAATTCCCGCGGGCGATGCCACTGCCATAAACGGACGATGGGTGGATGGCCCACGCGATGATCTTTTCATCAAGCTCCGCGAGGCGTTAGGCGGCTTGCCGTTCTTCGCCGAAGACCTGGGCTACATCACTCCCGAAGTGCACGCCCTGCGCGACCGCCTGCAGATTCCCGGTATGGCAGTTCTGCAGTTCGGCTTTGGCGATGCGGGCGCTCACATGTACCTGCCTCACCGCGCCCAAGGCAAAGTCATCTACACTGGGACGCACGACAATGACACCATCACTGGCTGGTGGAACTCAGGCGCGGCAGAGCACGAAAAACGAAACGCGGAAGCCTATCTGGGACGAACCGACGACGGCATTCATTGGGCGTTCATTCGGGCGGCGCAATGTTCCCCCGCCACCCTCAGTATTATTCCCCTGCAGGATGTTCTTGGCTTGGGCAGCGAGACTCGCATGAACACGCCCAGTGTGTATGGTGGTAACTGGCGTTGGCGGTTCACCGAAAATCAGCTCGAAGCAGGATTGGCCGCGAAGCTGGCCCTGCTCGCTGAAGTCAGCGACCGTCTCCCCGAGCCCTGCGCAGCACTACCCGGCGACACATTCTTCGCCTGAGCCATCCTCTCGTCATCTGCTCAATCAGCCTCGTGATCGCAAGCGGGTTGCATCCGTCGGAAGTAGGCAAGTTTGCGATGCATCTTTGAGTGCGTCATTCAGTTTTTTCCCGAGATTCTCCAATTGGTTCCGGTTCAGCAACTCCTGTATCCGCTCGAAAAGTTGGCGCTCTTCTTTCCGGATGTGTTCTAAAAGCCGCTGCCCAAGCGCACGTAGGTGGTCTGCTGTTAGAGTCCCGATTCCTCCGAACTGCTGTCGCAACCATTCGTGATCGGACCGCAGTTCGTTGACGAACTCTTTCAATTCGCCGAACTCGCACGCTGCTGGAAACACCACCTGTTCTTCCGCCACAAGATGGATTGCGATTTCCGTTTGAAACAGCTGTGCGATCTCCGCTTGCCAGACCGCCAGGTCGGCATTGGGAATGGGAGACGCCCTCTCAATTCGCACGCACAAGGCCAGCGCATGCTGATGCTGGTGAGACAACGGAATCAGGCTCTTATCGCGCAGCATCTTGTCAGGACTTCGCCGTCTCCAGCTTCGCCGTTACCGCTTCGGCACGAGTGGATTCGACCGCCGGACGCACCGTCAGCCAATCCGTACGAACCCGCTCCCACTCCTGGATCAGCATCCCGTTCGCTTCGAAGAAGCCGCGGATACGATAGCGAGGCCACCCCGCTACTTCTTCCAGAATCGGCGCTAGCACGGCAAGCGCGCTCGTGCTTAGCACCGTCCGCTTGGCGATCTGTGATACGTTTCGCGATTCCGATACGGCAATCGTCAGCCCGTCACGGGCGTTGATGTGCAGCATCACGTGGATATCGGAACTGCCATCGCCCGTATACACCACATGATCAGGCCCGGCAACTTTTTCCATCGACAGATTGTCGAGCACGGCTACCTTTCCAAAGCCCGCCGTGGCCCGAACGATGGTGTCAATTTCACCCGAAGCTTTGTATCGAAATTCCGTTCCGTAAATGTGATCGGAAGGAACAATATCCTCCAGCGCCGACCGGACAATTTCCACCGGCGCCGCTGACAGCACGTAAAAATCAAATTGATGCCCGTCGATACCTGAATCCAGCAAGTGATAAAGCAATTTGATATCACTCTTCAGACGGATGCGTTTCCCCACCTCCCGCAAGTGCTCCTTCCGCACTTTTGCCCGAAATTCCGGATCATGGAGTAGCAGGTACGCGAGTTCGGCCCCCTGCTGCACCAGGTTGATCTTGGCCATCCCCTTTGCTTTGCGCTCGAACTCCTCCACGGGAATGCCCACCAGTTCGGCGAGCACGTAGCCGGAATCATTGAACGTGAGCGTCTGATCGAAGTCGCTCGCGAAAATGTAGCGTTTCAGAACGTTGTCTGCCATAGAACTATTCGATTCCAGATGCGGCCTCAATGACCATAAAAAGAATTAATCGGAATCATATGCCAGGCGGATTTGACCGGAGTCGAGCGGTACCTCGGTTACTTGTGATCCGGGATAAACCCAACATAAATTGGAAGTTCCGCATAAAGTGACCAGGCGCGAACGGGATGAGTGTTTCTGCAACCGAAATTACACGTGTCAGAGATGCCCGCAGCTACGCGGCGACACAGTTCCCAGTACGGCAAAGTTGGCTGAGAGCCGCACTGATATTCGCTTTCCTTGCTACGCGGCTTGCATTTGCGGCGTTCTTCTTGCTGGTCTCGACTTATTGTCTGCTGTCGTACCTGCCGTTTACCTATTACAGTTTTATTCACGATCCGCTGCTCGCATGGCTGCCCGGTTTTTTGCGCTGGCACGCCTTTATCTATGGGGCGGTGCTGTGCGGCGTGACTGCCACTCTGATCCCCGATCTTCGTCGCCGCTGGATACCCGTTGCGACCTTTCTCCTGCTAAACCTGTTCGCCTGCGCGTTTTTGTGGTTCTGGCCGGCACTGGCGGGCCTGACGCCAACTCCGCGCAGTTACACCGCCAGTCTCGTCTCACTGTTGCCATTGCTGCTCCTGAGTGCGATCGATTTATCTGGCTTGCAGAAGGGCGTTCTGGCTGAAAACGTCCGGACAACACATGCACGCGCGTCTCTTGGCTTGACGAAGACTACTTACGCAGCGGTCGTCATCTCAATTGCCTTTGCGGCGGGGAGTGCGGCGCATGCGGCTCTGCAGTCAAGGACACTGGCGCGCGACATTGCCCTTCGTGGTGTGGCAGCGAGTTTGTGCTTCCACGTAGGGATCTTCTCTGCGCTGGGACTGCTCCTGACATTCATGCGGCTCGCATCCCGCCAAATGCCTCGGCCTCGACTCGCTTCTTTCATCGGCACGGCGCTTCTGGGATGGCTGCTTTGCACCCAAATACTGCGCGCCATAGTTTTGCCGGCGATTTCATTCGAAGGCGTCAAGGCGAACATCTTTGCCGCAGCGGTCGGCGGTACGGTCGTGTTATGCGCATTGGCCTTCTGCTTGAAATGGCAGGCATCGCAACCGAATGAAGCCCCAGACTCGTCACGGAGAACGCGATGGCTATGGACGGTGCTCGTCCTCAGCCTGCTCGTGTCCGCCTATGCGATCCCGGCCTGGGTCGGAGTGAATGACTGGGATTTTGTCTTACAGCGCATTGCCGTCCTCGCAGTTTGGATGCTGACAGTTTTCATCCTGGGGCGGATCGCGATCCCCAAACGGGGAAAAGCAGGTCCGGCGGCTGTGGTGATCATCGGAGCCATCGCAGGCTTCGCGCATTACACGCAGGTTATTGGTTTCAATCCCGACGCACAGCGTGGGATCACGGACATGCTCGATACCTACGCAGGGGCGGATGTTTCCTTCAAAACGGCCTATACCATCCTCTCGCGTTCAGTCGATAACAATGACTACACCGCGTTCTACGACTTTCTAAAGCGGCACACGAATCTTGGGAGTTCTGCAGTGGTTGGCCCAGCAGACCTGCGTCTGGTCGCCGATCTACGATCTTCAGCCGGCGGAAAGCCGAACATTTTCCTGTTCGTGTTTGACAGCCTGCGCCAGGATTTTGTCACGGCGTACAACCCCGCTGTCGATTACACGCCTGAGATTAGCCGCTTTGCGCAAGACAGCGTAGTGATGCAGAACGCCTTCACCCACTACGGTGGCACCGCGCTCTCCGAGTCCGCCATCTGGGTGGGCGCGATGCAACTGCACAAGCAATACCTCGAGCCGTTTTACCCCATGAACAACCTGCAGAAGTTGCTCGACGCCGACGGATACCACAGTTACATCAGCATGGACCCGATCTTGCGGAAAATTCTGCGGCCGTCTTCCGCCATTACCGAACTGGAGAATGATGCTACCGCCTGGGGAGAGCTGGATTTTGTCGTAACGCTCAAGAAGCTCGAAGCGAGCCTCGTCCAGCGCCAGGATCCGGACAAGCCGATATTCGCCTACAGCCAGCCCCAAAATTTGCATACACTAACGCTGGCGCAATCGCATAAGAAGGGCAGCCGGAAAGAACTCGCGGTCAACGAACTTCGCCGGATGGATGCTGCCTTCGGCGAGTTCCTGAGCTTTCTGCGGCAACAGGGACTCTACGAAAACAGCATCATCATTCTTACGTCTGACCATGGCGATTCCTACGGAGAATTCGGCCGCTACGGCCACTCGAACTTTTTGTTTCCAGAAGACATTCGCATTCCATTAATTATTCGCTTGCCCCAGCAACTGCGCGGGAATCTGGTTTGGAGCACACAGCAGGTCTCGTTCAATACTGACATCCCTTCCAGTCTCTACTACTTGCTGGGTCATCGCCCAATCGTGAACAACGAACTGTTCGGACGTCCGCTCTTCACCCAGACCCAGCAGGAGCAGTCCGACTATGTGCGTCCCAACTACTTGATGGTCTGCAGTTATTCGCCCGTCTACGGAATGCTGGGCAACAATGGCAAGTCCCTCTTCATTGTGGATGCGGTCAATCGGAAGAATTATTTTCTCGATCTGGGGCAGGATCCTCTTGGCACGCGCAATTACCTGACCGTCCGGCTGCGCGACGAAAACGAAGCCCTCATTCGCCACCAGATTGGGCTGATCGACGATCTTTATCATTGGAAGCCCTGAAGCCCCCCCGCAGTTTGAAATCTCAAACAGGCAGTGTCATCCCGAAGGCCCGCGCTTTCAGCAGCGGGACGAGGGATCTCCCGTGCAACAGCGTTGTGCGTCGGGAGATCCCTCGCTCCCCCTGAAAAACGGCTTCGCTCGGGATGACGCCCTTTGCTCGCACCTTTACTAAATCTGCGCACGCGTCCACAATAAAGAATTCGACTCAGCCGAACTTCAAGAAAGAGGATTCCTCATGGCAGTCGCAACTGGTGAACTCATCCGCGCAATGAATTATGTCGAAGACATTACGGCGACCCTCCGTCGCATCTGCATTTATATCCCCAGCATGAGCGTCGACGAGCGCAAGCGCCTGGCCGAGGCTCTCAAAGGCGCAGCCAACTCCGTTAACTCTGCGATCGCCGATTTGGAAAAGGCGGACAAGTAGGTGGCGCAGGTCCAGACGATTGCTGTCATCGGCGCCGGTATTATGGGGCGGGGAATCGCGCACGCTGCGGCGCTCGGCATCGGCCAGCACGCCCCGCTCGGCCAGTTCATCGAGCTCGGCCATCTGCCGGCGATAGACCGCCAGGGCGGGATTGTCGCCGCGCGGGGCGCCCGCCGCCGTGA
>Ga0209166_10001965_pt1 | contig 16233 bp, 10 predicted proteins | sample Coa_R1_3_FD_187151 | JGI IMG/M metagenome (GOLD analysis project Ga0209166, IMG submission 187151) | Surface soil microbial communities from Centralia Pennsylvania, which are recovering from an underground coalmine fire - Coalmine... | ecosystem: Environmental > Terrestrial > Soil >... | reverse complement strand
GGAGCTCGAATCCGAACCTCTCCTTCAGAGGGAGCAGCAAGAGCCGGTAACGTTCTTGTTTCACACGCACTTCCGCGGGGACAAACCTACCCCTCTCTATCGTTTGCAAAACTCCCTCAACCAAGACTTCACCAAGGGAGCGAACTGGCTCCAGCGCTTCCACTGTGTACAAGAAGCGAGTCTCCGCATCTACGGACATTACGACTCGGAGGCATGCTTTCCTCTGATTCTTCTCTCCAACGGGAGCGCCGCTGTAGAACTGATCCACCTCGATGATTCCGCGAAGCGGATAGTCCCCGCGGCACAACTTTTCCAGCCTGTCTTGATCGAGAGGAGCGGGATCCGGCGGCGGCGCCGTTTCGCGAACCAGGTCATTTTCCACCCTGAAAAATTTCTTGCTGGTCCAGACTACTTTCGGATACACGTCTTCGTACTGCCAGGAGTCGAACTCAGGATTGTCGGCGGCGTACTCGCAAAAGGCCAGCACGCTTTCGACGCAAAGCGCAAGAACCTTTCCCTCGCCTTCCGTGGGATACCATGGCCGATAGCCCGGCCGGCCGGCACGGAATTGAGGAACCATCGTTCCCTTTTTCAAAGGATGCCCCAGGGCGAGCGCGAGGTCGCGATCAGCCGGGGACAGTTTGCCTGGCGTCAGAAATTCTAAAGTAAGGCTATGCTGCTCACCGAAGAACTCTCCTATGTCGATGGGCACGCCAGCGGCCATTTTTTTGAACAGGCAGTAGCTCTGCATGCCGCGATAGGCATGGACCGCAAAGATCTCACCCAGCTGACCGAGTACGCTGCAAAAGCAAAACCCTCCCAGTTGCGGATCCTTCACCAAGATCAGCTCGGTGTCCGCCAGCGCTTGCCAAGGCTGAACGATCAGGAGTTCTTCCGCCAGGTCGAATAGTCGCTTGGCGGTTGTAAAGGTCAGGGCTTCCTCCCCGGACAGCTGTTCCTGGAAAAAACGCTTCACTCCAAGTTTTGAACCGCGGCGCTTCATCAGTGCATGTTCACCGAGATTGCGTTTGCTGGAAGGCATCCTCTGTCCACACGTTAAACTCAGAGACAGCATCTTAGCCTTTCTTGCCCTAGAGCGCGACTTCGCGAGAAAACCGGCTGAGGTGCCAATGACCGCGTTTCAGGATGAGATCCGAAGAACGCATGTCGCATTTCACCAATTGTGACGGCGGGCCGGGCGGAGGGGCAGGGGGCTGGCCGGGCGGGCAGTGAGTTGAAAACAAAGCACATAAGGGCGTACTAGGGCTTATCCGCTATTGCGGTACCAGCATCAAACTTCATAGAATGAATGTCGCAACCTGAGAACGAGTGTTCCTCTTTGGTATGGTGTTTGATAACGTAGGAGCAATCGAAGCGACGCTAAGTCGCATCGAATCAACATCGCTCGGAGTGGTTGCCGGGGTGCAAGCTATCCGCAGACGGGCAGGGGCAAGCTAGCTGCCCGTAGCAACAACGAGCAGTTACTGTGAATGTTTGTTGACGGTGAATAAGAGGTTGATGTAAAAGTTTGGCCCCGGCGTGATGAGCGGTGGGGTAATCCGGGGTGGACGCGAAGGCGCATCGACCTTGTTTGAGGGTGGGAACGGTGAAGTACGGAAGAAGCAGTATCGCAATTTTATTGGCGGCGTTGTGCGCAGTGCCCGTCCCGGCCATGCCGGCAGGTTCTGCGTCCACGCGTTCGCGCGCGCACCGCTATGTGAATCGTTATCCCGGCGTTCCCACGTTTGCGGATTCCACGAGCACCGATGACGGCGCTTTCGATGACCCCGTGGTGCGAGCCGCGGCGGTTGCCGCGTTGGGAAAGTACAACGGCGCGGTGGTCGCAGTGGATCCGAATACAGGGCGTATCCTGACGGTCGTCAATCAAAAGCTCGCGTTCAGCGACGGCTACATTCCGTGCTCGACCATCAAGCCGACCATCGCGCTTGCCGCGCTGGAAGAAAATGTAATCACGCCCGACACCATGCTGCGGGTGAGCCGCCGGAAATACATGAACTTGACGGAAGCGATGGCGCGCTCAAACAACGAGTTTTTCGAGCAACTCGGCTCGCGGATGGGATTTGACACCGTTTCGAAATACGGCCGGCTGCTGGGCCTTGGCGAACTTGCCGGCTATAACCTGCCGGACGAGCACCCAGGATCGTTTCCCACGACGCCTCCCGCGCACGGCGGAGTGGCTCGAATGTCGAGCTTCGGCGAAGGGATTCAAGTAACACCGTTGCAACTTGCGGCGCTTTCCGCGGCGTTTGCCAATGGCGGAACACTTTATTATTTGCAGTATCCCCACACCCAGGAAGAGCTTCAGAATTTTGCGCCGAAGGTGAAGCGCGAATTGAACATCGCGCCCATCCTTCCGGAAATCCGCGAAGGGATGCTTGCCGCGGTGCTGTATGGCACGGGCCGTTCGAGCTACGACCGCGGCGGCGATGAGCTGCCCATCGGCAAGACGGGAACGTGCGACGATCACACGACGCCATCGAAAATCGGCTGGTTCATTACCTACGCGGATGAAACGCATCCGAAGATTGCGCTGGCCGTGCTCTTGCGCGGGAATACGCGCCGCGTGAAGGGCCCGGCGGCCGCTCAGGTTGCGGGCATCATGTATCGCAAGCTGCGCGAACAGAATTATTTTGCGGCGTCCAGCTCGCAGGTGGCCATCCAGACCGGAAATTAAAGGAGCCGCCTGTTACAATTGAGAGTAATGCATCACGCTGCGGAAACTTCGCAGCGTTTTTGTTTTCCTAAGCAGCGGTTCAGGTTTCGGCGATTGGTTAAGCACTATTACGGCGACGGAGCAACGCGAGCTGTTGGAGGATTGGGCGCAAGGTTCCGAATGCGGGTTTGACGCAGGTGCCGAGTTGAGACAAAAAGAGGGTGCGCCAAAAGCCATGAAACTCTTCGTGCCAGGAAGTGTTTAGGCGGGTTGGCGGGGAATTGGGATCATTGACAACCATCCCGGGGGAATTGTGAACCGTGGTTTCGTAATGCTTGTTTTGTGTGAATGCGTCGCCGGTGTGGTTACGCTGGGGTACGTGTTCGAACGACGGCTGGCCGCCGGAGATGAATACGACCGGCAGGTGAGTCTGGCGGTGGAGGAAGGAAAGCGCATCCGCGAGCAGACCATTCTGCCGCAGAAAGAGAAGGTTTCCGCCGGGGAGAATTTCAAGGCGGCTCTTGAAAAATTCGGACTGAGCGCGGAGGAAGCTGCGAACGCGTCGGCGGCGGCGCAGCGCGCGTTCAATCTCCGCCAACTTCGCGCGGGAAACACCATCACGGTGGGGCGCTCGGTGGAGGGCGCGTTGCGGGAGATCGATTACAAAATTGATCCGGACCGCATGCTGAAGATTGTTCCTGAAGAAGGCGGGTTCACGGCGCGCATCAGCGAGATTCCTTCGAAAACAGAGATTGTCGCGGTATCAGGCCGAGTGGACGATTCGCTGTTCAATGCCGTGGAGGATGCGGGGGAATCGCCGGAATTGGCGCTGCGGTTGGCGCAGATTTTCGGCTACGACCTGGATTTTTACACCGATCCCCGGCAAGGCGACACGTTTCGCATCCTGCTGGAAAAAAAGAGATATATGAACGGGGAAACCGCGGGCTACGGAAAGATTTTTGCGGCAGAGTATGAAAACGCAGGCCGGAAGTACGAGGCGCTGCTGTTTCATGACCCTGAGGGGCGGCAGGGATACTACGCGGCGGACGGAAAGTCGTTGCAAAAGGCGTTTCTGCGCTCTCCCCTAAAGTTCGGAGCGCCGGTGACGTCACATTTCAGCCGCTCGCGATTTCATCCCATCCTGAAGATTTACCGGCCGCACATGGGAACCGACTACGGCGCACCCGTGGGGACTCCGGTGCAGACCATCGGAAGCGGGCGCGTGGTTTTTGCGGGGCGCAAGGGCGGCGAAGGGAACATGGTGCAGATCGCGCACTTCAACGGGTACGAGACAATGTATCTGCACTTGGCGCGCATGTTCGTGCATTCGGGCGAGCACGTGGAAATCGGCAAGACCATCGGGCTGGTGGGAAGCACGGGCCTGGCAACGGGGCCACATCTGGATTTCCGAATTTTGCAGAGAGGGCAGTACAAGAATTTTGAGAGGCTGGGATTGCCTCCTTCGGACCCTGTGTCAAAGAAAAATTGGCCGGACTTCGCGGCGGTGCGTGAGAAGTGGCTGCCGCTGTTGAAGAATCCAGAACTGTTGCAGGCGAATGCAGCGGCGGCGGGCGCAGACACACGGCGCTGATTCACCAACAAAGTCTTCAATGAAAAACTGAACGAAGAGCCGCAGGGCTCGCGGACTCGCCCTGCGCTACACCTTGATTTTCGTTGCAAACGGAAAGTCAGTAGATGACGGGGAGTTTGGAGAAGTCGGAGCCGGTTTCGTCGGTGACGCGCAGGACGACAAGGGTGCGATCGTCGTGGGGAGCCGTGCCGGCACCGTGATCGTCAGTTTCGGCGAGGATGCGTTCCGCGATGGCGCGCGCCGAATCGTCCGGAGAAGTATTGCTCAGGACCGTGGACAGGCGCTGCAGGCCAAACTCTTCTTGCGAAGCATTCTCAGATTCCAGAATGCCGTCGGAGGCGAACACTACTACGTCGCCCGGGAGAAGGTCGAGGCTAGACTCATCATAATGAGTGCCGGGGAGAAGGCCGAGCGGTACACCTTCCAAACGAACGGAAATCACATGCCCGTCGCGAAGAAGGAGAGGATACGGCGACCCGGCATTTGCAAGCGTGAGCCGCCGATGGGCTGCGTCGTAAACCCCGAAGAGCATGGCGATGAAACGCGCATCGAGCCGCGTGTTGTGGAGGCGTTGGTTTAAGAGCGCGAGCATGCAAGCCGGATCGCAGTCGCTATCGACTACGATTTCACGAATTGTGCCAATGGCAAGCGAACCGTAAAGAGCCGCGGCGGTTCCTTTTCCTGAAACATCGCCCAGCGCAATCGCCAGGCGGCCCTCGCCGTAGGGGAGAAAATCGTAGAAATCTCCTCCCAGTTCGCGCGCGGGAACGTAGGCTGCCGCCAGGTCGAGACCCGGAATCTCGCGTGCGCCAGTGGGAAGAAGCTGCCTTTGAATTTCTTTGGCGGTATCCAGATCGGCCCGCAAACGGCGTTCGTTTTGCAGCGCTTCCTCGTAGAGTCGCGCATTCTCGAGTGCCACGGCGATGTACGAACCCAGGGTGGAAAGCATGCGTTCGTGCTCGAGGGTGAAGGCGCGAGGCCGCGTGCTTTCAAGATCGAGGACGCCAATCAGCCGGTCCTTCATGAGGAGCGGCACAACGATTTCCGAGCGCGCATCCACTCCGGTCGCGCAGCGGATATAGCGCGGGTCCTCGTTCACGTCATGAACGCGAAGCACGCGGCGCTCGCCGGCAGCAGTCCCGGTAAGGCCCTGATGGAGAGAGACGCGCGTGCGCGTGGAAATGGAATCGTTGCAGCGCAGGGCAAAGATGGATTCAAGAAGCTGGGCCTGCTCGTTCCAGAGCATGACACTGAAAACGTCGTAGTCGACAATCTTCCTGATGCGCTCGGCGACGCGCCGGAGCAGTTCCTCGCGGTCGAGAATGGAAGTCAGCTCGCGGCTTACTTCGTGAAGGAGCGCGAGGGTCCTGGCCTGTTCGGGGTAGGCGACAAACAGGCTCTGGGGAACGGGATCCGCATCCCCAAGCAAAGCAAAAGAACCGAGTTTGGCAGCCTCGTCCAAACTGAAACACCCTCCGCCGATTCTCTATTCGATGCGGCAAACCACTGGCGGTTTCATGCGATTAGACCATCTTGGAAGGGACGATAACAGAGCCAATGTGGATTGGCCATGAGGAAAGAGATGCTGAACTGTCAAACTGGCAAGAATTCCAGGGAACCTGTACTAGTCCGCTGATGTTTGACAGACTCTATGGCGCAGTGCGGAAACAGGAATGCCTGCGAAGCCGTCCGGATTACTTTACTTCCCAGACGTCGCCGGCGCGGAGGAGTTTGTTTAGATCGCCTGAACCTTTCTTGGCGATGACTTCTTGGATCTGGTCCCTCATCACGTCTTCGTAGCGAGGCAAATCGTCCCAGGCGCGAAAAACACCAATGGGTGTCGGGAAGCCTGGGCGATGCTCCATGTGCGAGAGCAAAAAGGCGTACGAGGGACGCGGATGGTGCGCGTCGTGGACGATGAGGTCGCTCTCGGTGACGCCGTTGCCGAGCTGCACAACTTCGATGTCGCCATCGGGTTTGCGGCGAATGCCTTTGTCGCGATTCTTGCCGTAGATCAGAGGCTTGCCGTGTTCCAACTGGAGAACCTGTTCGCTGCGAGCATCCTTTTCAGTGAGCGAGAACCACGCGCCGTCATTGAAAATATTGCAGTTCTGCAAAATTTCCACGAAGGCCGTGCCCCTGTGCGCGGCGGCGTGACGCAGAGTGTCTTTCAGGTGGGACTGGAAGACGTCCACCGAACGCGCCACGAACGTGGCTTCGGAACCAGTGGCCAGCGCAACGGGATTGAACGGGCGGTCCGCGGTGCCGTAGGGAGTGGACTTGGTGATTTTATGAACCTCGGAAGTGGGAGAGTACTGCCCTTTGGTGAGGCCGTAGATGCGATTGTTGAAAAGGAGAACCTTGACGCCGACGTTTCTGCGCAGCAAGTGAATGGTATGGTTTCCGCCGATGGCCAGCGCGTCGCCATCTCCCGTGGCTATCCAAACTTCCAGTTCGGGGTTGGCAATTTTGATGCCGGTAGCGACGGCGGGAGCGCGGCCATGGATCGTGTGAAATCCGTAGGTGTTCATGTAGTACGGGAAACGGCTGGAGCAGCCGATGCCTGAGACTACAACGAAATTCTCCTTGCGGATGCCGAGCTCCGGGAAAATAGATTGCACGGCCGAGAGAATGGCGTAGTCGCCACAGCCGGGGCACCAGCGCACTTCCTGGTCGGTCTGAAAATCCTTTTTTGTCAGTGGCGGAGGAAGAGTGGCTGTGCTCATCGATGGTTCCCCTGTATTCCCAGCATTTCATCAAACTTTTGCTCGAGTTCAGCTTGCTTGAACGGGCGGCCTTGAATTTTGTTCAAGCCGACAGCGTCCACAAGATATTTTGCCCGGAGAACCCAAAGGAGCTGGCCCATGTTGAGCTCCGGCACAAGCACTCTCTTGTAGCGCTTGAGAATCTCGCCGACATTTCCAGGCAGCGGATTCAAGTAGCGAAGATGCAGATGGCCGATCCTGCATCCTCTGGCGCGAGCCGATTTGACGGCCGCAGTGATGGAGCCGGCGGTAGAGCCCCAAGAGACGACGAGCAGGTCGCCGGAGGGATCGCCTTCGGGCTGTGCATTCGGAATGTCCTGGACAATGGCCGCAACTTTTGCGGCGCGGATACGCACCATATTTTCGTGGTTCAGCGGTTCGTAGTTGATGTTGCCCGTGCCGTCCTGCTTTTCGAGACCGCCAATGCGGTGTTCGAGGCCGGGAGTGCCGGGGAGCGCCCAGGGACGCGCCAGGGTTTGCGGATCGCGTTTGTACGGCATGAAGCCGACAGGATCGGTTGCGAATTTGACGGGGATCGGCGGAATGTCTTCGGCCTTGGGAATGCGCCAAGGTTCCGCACCGTTGGCAAGGTACCCGTCGGAAAGGACAATCACGGGAATCATGTACTTCAAAGCGATGCGCGAGGCTTCGAGAGCGACCCAAAAACAGTCGCCAGGAGTGGCTGCCGCCAGCACGGGGATTGGTGCTTCCGAGTTGCGGCCAAATAGCGCCTGGAGAAGGTCTGCTTGTTCGGTCTTCGTGGGGAGGCCGGTTGAGGGGCCGCCGCGCTGGATGTCACAAATGACCAGGGGAATCTCGGTGGCGATGGCAAGGCCCATTGCTTCGGTTTTCAAGGCCATGCCGGGACCGGAAGTGGTGGTGATGGCAAGGCAGCCGGTGTAGGAAGCTCCGATAGCCGACGTGATCGCGGCAATTTCGTCCTCCGCCTGAAAGGTGATCACGCCAAAGTGTTTGTACTGTGAGAGCTCATGGAGGATGTCGGACGCCGGGGTGATCGGGTAGCTGCCCAGATAGAGATGCAAGCCCGCCTTTTGCGCCGCGGTCACAAAGCCCATGGCCAGAGCCTGATTTCCACTGATGTTTCGGTAGACGCCCGGGGTCAATTGGGCCGGGGGAATTTCGTAACTGATTTGGAAAGCTTCGGTGGCTTCGCAATAGGAATAGCCGGCCTTCAAAGCGAGCTTGTTGGCTTCCATCAAGAGCGGCTTTTTGCCGAACTTCTGCTCGATCCAACGATTGGTGGGGTCGGTCGAGCGGTTATAGAGCCAATAGCACATGCCGAGGGCGAAGAAGTTCTTGCAGCGGTCCATGGCCTTGGCGTCTATACCCAGATGCTGGAGGGCGGCGCGGGTCAGGCGCTGCAGTTCGACCGGGAAAACACGGAACTTGTCCAAAGAATGGTCTTCGAGGGGGCTGACGGTTATTTGCGCTTTGCGCAGATCCGTTTCTTTGAAGCTGTCGCTGTTAACGATAAGGATGCCGTTTGCCTTTAAGTCTCCGACGTTCACCTTGAGGGCAGCGGGGTTCATGGCGATGAGCGCATCAATGGCATCACCCGGTGTAAAAACTTCATTGGAGGAAAAATGCAGTTGAAAGCCGCTGACGCCAGGGATGGTTCCGGCAGGGGCGCGGATTTCGGCGGGATAGTCGGGGAAGGTGGCGATGTCATTTCCGTAGAGCGCGACGGTATTGGTGAACTGGCTTCCGGTAATCTGCATGCCGTCGCCGGAGTCGCCCGCGAAGCGGATGACCGCGCGTTCGATGACTTCGCGCCTGGTTTTCGATGTTGGTGGAACTTCCGCGAGCGTAGACATTTCCTGGCCTAAGCCTCCACTTTCCTTGAACTCCCCCTGGGAGTGTGGCTCGAATTCAGAGATGAGGCGGTGCGGGAAAGGATGGTTTCGCAGGCAGACCGCCGAGAGCCGACCAATAAAGGATACCACAGTGAGTCGCTGAGAGAGGAAGCGGCCTAAACCCACGTTCTTGAATGTGTCTGAGATGAAAAGGCCTGGCTAAGCGGCTGAGAGCGCAAGAGATCGCCTATCGAATGTGGCTCTCCTCGCCCAAGAGGTTTTTGGCTTCTTCCAACGCGCTCTGCAGGTCCGCGGTGGTTTTGATTCTGTTGAATCTCGCGCCGATTGCGACGAGAGTATCCGCGATGACTGCGGAAATCCCAGCCAGGATGACTTTAGCCCCCAATAATTGCACGGCCTCAACCGCGCGGATCAAACCATCGGCGGTTTCCCTTTCGATTTTGGGGACCCCTGTAAGGTCGATCACGACGGCACGAGCGCGCTGAGTGTGGACGGCATTGAGCAACTGATTCCGCAACTGGGTGGCGCGTGGCCCGTCGACGCGGCCGATCAAGGGCACAACCAATAGACCTTCCTGCGCTTGCAGAACGGGAGTAGAAAGTTCCTCAACGACAGCCTCAAGCCTTCGGCTCTCGGAAGTGTCCAGGAGCGTTGCAAACAGGCAGGAATTTTCGCGGAACTCAATAATGTCGGCAGAAACCTCGACGTTGCGCCTGTCGCCGGACTTGCTGCGCATCTCGCAAGGCTCTCCGCGAACGGGGCGCCCCGCTTTCAGTTCGGCCACTATGTGAGTGCGTTCTTCCGCATAGGGCCATACGCCCAGGGCGATCGAGCTCTGACCAATCAATTCTTCCCGGGTGTAACCAAGGAGCTCGCAAAACGCTTCGTTCACTTCAATGAAACGAGCGTCGTCGAGGCTGCTAAGAAGAATCGGGTTCGGGCTGGAACGAAAGAGTTTCTCGAAATTCGCCTCCATGGCCCATTTGCGCTGGCTAATGTCGCGCGTAACTTTTCCAAAGCCAAGGAGGACGCCGTTCTCATCCTTGAGCGCGGTGATGACCACGTTGGCCCAGAAGCGCGAGCCATCCTTTCGAAGACGCCAGCCTTCATCTTCGAGTCGCCCTTCTTGCGCGGCAACTTTCAGTTCGTAATCCGGCTTGCCTTTTTCAATATCCTCGCGGGGGTAAAAAATGGAGAAGTGGCGTCCACGAACTTCGTCAAAGGTGTATCCCTTGATGCGCTGGGCTCCCTGGTTCCACGTGACGACGCGGCCTTCCGCGTCGAGCAGGAAAATGGCGTAGTCTTTGACGCTCTCGACAAGCAACTGGAGCTGTTGTTCGGGTTTTGACGCCTGGTCCGGCACAGGTTTCATGGAGCAAGTCACACGAGGTAAGTGGCCCGGTACTCGGTCAAATTGCGGTCTTTTCCCTTCCGGGCACCAACGATTCTAACAAGAGAAAAGACATTTGGCGCTTTTGAGGTGTACGGAACCGCCATTTCGATGGTCGCTCCCTCGGCATATTGGTTGGGGCTGAAAAAGCTCACACTTCCACGCCTCAGATCCGAAACGAGCACGACGTCGTTTCCAAGAGCGGGATTGCGGATGCATCCAACTGTTTCGGTGCGGAGGCGTTCAGGGGAACGATGGTCTTGTATTCTTAAATCCAGAACGCCAGACTCCTCGACTGCTTCCGGACTTACCGCGACATGCCCATACGGGCGAATCCAGGTGGTCCAACCATCGCATTGTCCACAGAGGCGCGCAACACTATGGTGGTTCAGAAAGAGATCGGATTCGAACTCATTGAGGTACGCGACTTCGAGGCGCCCGCAGGCAACGCATCGAAGCAAAGCGCGCAGCACGGCCTTATCAAGATCCGTCGTGACAGGGAAGACAATGTCCCAGAGATTGACATCACTTTCCGTCAATGCGATTCCGAATACGCGGGAATTGGAGCCGTGATCCTTGTAATAGCCGACCACTCGCGCCACTGCTTCTTTGTTGACTCCAACACGGCGCACTCTAATGGTCTGGCCGATACTCAGATCGCCATCCACGATGATCGCAGCGCCACCTTGACTAACGTCAATGGTTTGACCTTCGCCAACGAAGTCTTCACCGCGTTCCGCGGCGGCGGAGATGCGAACGCGCAAATTCAGGAAGACTCTTTCACTGCGGCGGAGATTCTTGTTCAAGCCCGGAGCTGAAGGAGGCGGGGCTCCCAGAATGGGCTCACCCGAATTTTTGTCGAGGTCGTTTTGCAAGCGACACCCCAGTAAAAAAAGAATCGATGAGGATTTGACCTGCCCTCAATTCAGAAAACGTCAGGAGTCGCCTTATAAGCCAGAACGGATCTGAACGAAGCCGCAAAGACGTAAATTAGAGCATCGATTGGATGGTCAGCAATCAGGTGAAGGATGGATATGATTAGCATGGAAAGAGTGGATTTTTGGGGGAGCGATACTACTTAGAAGCGGGGCAGGCAAGCCCTCTAGCAGGATGCTGCACCAAAGCTGGGGCTTTAACTTTTGCGCTTGACGTTCGCTTTCTTTTCGCCTAAAGTGCCTGTGGAAAAGATTTCGAGAAGTGGAGGATCGCCCATGCCCCTGACGAAGCGGCAAAAGGAAGTTCTGGATTATCTGGTGGCGTTCGAGACGAAGCACGGTTATGCCCCGAGTTTTGAGGAAATCGGCAAGGGCATGAAGCTCACTTCGTTGGCGACGGTGCACAAGCACATCACTACGTTGGAGAAGAAAGGCTTCATCCGGCGCGGTTACAATCAGAGCCGTTCAATCGAAATTGTGCAATTGCCGAAGCCGGTGAAGGAACAGGTGATTGAGCGGAAGGTCCAGGAGCTTCCGCTGGTGGGGCGTATTGCGGCAGGCCGTCCGTTGGAAGCGATTGAAGAGCGAGAAACGCTTTCTTTGGGCGATTTCGCGCGTGGCGGCAATTCGTATGTTTTGCAGGTAAAGGGAAATTCAATGATCGAAGACCACATCATGGATGGGGACTTCGTGGTGTGCGAGCAGACGCAAGTGGCAAATGCGGGAGATATCGTCGTGGCGCTGGTTGGGGGCGAGGAAGCAACGCTGAAGCGCTTCTATCGCGATACTCCAGGGAAAGTACGCTTGCAGCCGGCGAATTCGGAAATGGCTCCCATCATTGTGGCTGCGAACGACGTGAAGATTCAGGGCCGGGTGATTGGGGTACTTCGGAAGTATTAGCCAGCCTCGATTTGTCCCTTCTCGGGAAAAACCAAAGAAATCCATTTGTAAGTCGCCATCGCTTTGCGCACTGTGCCATGTTCATAGGCGACCGGTTTCCTTGAAAAAATGATTGTGCCAGAATACGCGCTCGTGCATCCCATAGCTTGCGGCGGATCGCGCGAGGAAAACGAGAAAGCGAAAGCGGCACGCGCGGTGGCCTGACAGGACAGGCAGAAGAGGATTGGTTCGTGAGCTTGCCCTCCAAAGTCGAAACCGTCTTGATTGTTGATCCCAATGCAGCCTCGCTTGGGCGGCTGGAAGAGTTGTTGCGTTCGGCGGGGTATCAGGTGGCGACTTCACAGTCGCAGGCCGAGGGATTCCGATTCGTTCGCGATGCTGGAGTAGACCTGCTTTTGCTGTCTGCGGATTTGGGCGACATCCAGTGCTGCGATGCGCTTTCCGAGGTGAAAGGAAACAGCGTGACCGCCGGCACGCGCTTGGTTTTGCTGACGCAGGGCACCGGGGCGGCACGAGCGCGGGGGCTGGAACTTGGAGCTGATGAAGTTCTTTCTTTGCCATGGGAACCTGTGGAACTGCTGGCGCGTGTTCGCGTTCAACTGCGACAGAAACACGCCCTGGATGAATTGCGGGAGAAAACCCGTATCGCCGATGAAGGCCGCGAGGTAGCGCAAACCGCTTTCCAGGCGCTTGCTGTCACCGAGAAGATGACGCGCGACGCCTTCTCGCTGGAGCGCGCGCTAAAGATTGGGGTGGCCGTCCTCATCGGGATCGCCATTCTTATTAGTGGAACATTTTTCGTTTTCTCCCGGCGAGCGGACAAAGAGTCACGCCGAGCGTATGCGGTGATTGCGCAACTCGAGCGCAGCGCACACCGGCAGGAACAATTGGTGGCGGACGCCCGCAATGCGGCCAGTCTTCAGCAGCCGGATGTCCTACAGCAAAAACAACAGCTTCAACAGCAATCGGCGGAGTTACGGCAGAAGCTCTCGGGGGCTGAAGCAAGTGACGTGTCCGAGTTGCGAAAGCAACTTCAGGAAACCACGAGCCGCTTGGAGCGGATTGAGACTGAATCGCAAACCGCCGAACAGGTGATTCGCTCCTATGCGCCGAGCGTTTGCCTGCTGCATGTTTCGGTGGTGTTCCTCGACCATGCTTCGCGGCGGCCGCTACGGTACGAGGGGATTACTGCGAACGGGGAACCTCTGAAGGACAGCGAAGGAAACCCGGCCTACACGCTGGAAGGCCGCGCTCCCGAAGTGCGCGCGGATTTCTTCGGCACGGGGTTTATCGTCGGCGAGGGAAGCATTCTGACGAACCATCATGTCGCGCAACCCTGGTGGAAAAACGACGAACTGAGCAGCGTTCTGAGTCAGGGGCTGGATCCGGGGATCGGAGAGATGACCGCGTACTTTCCGGGCGCGACCGCTGGAGTCAACATCAGCATTGCTCAGATTTCGGAAGAGGCGGATCTGGCGGTGGTGAAGGGCGATCTCACTGGTCTTAAACGACCAGTCTTGAAAATGGACGCGCGGAAAGAAGCAGCCGTCAGTGGAGAAGCGCTTATCTCCCTCGGTTATGCCACGGGCATCAACGCCATACTTGCCCGCGCAGGCGAAGAGACGGTGAAGGAAATCGCCAAGTCCTCCGGGGGAGATCCGGACAAAGTGGTGGACGAACTGGTGCGGCGCAAGCTCATTCGGCCCCTGGTAACGCAGGGCCATATTGGGGATGTTTCGGCCGATAAAATCGTTTACGATGCGCAGACCACTTCGGGGAGCTCGGGGGGACCGCTCATCAACAAAGATGGGCGAGTCATCGGAGTAACGTTTGCGGTGGTCAGAGGATTTGGAGGCTCCAACTTTGGTGTTCCGATCCGCTATGCGCAGCCTCTGCTCAAACCGTAGGCGTTCTGTGCTGGTTTGTCTTCTGGTGGTTGCCTTGGCGTGGCCAGCGGCTGCCCGAGCTTATGCTGTGCTGTCGCATGAAGCGATCATCGATGCGGCCTGGGATAGTCATATAAAACCCCTGCTCCTGAAAAAGTATCCGCAAGCCACGGAAGAAGACTTGAGCCGGGCGCAAGCCTATGCCTACGGCGGGGCGATTATTCAAGATATGGGCTACTACCCGTACGGCAGCCCTTTTTTCAGCGATCTGACGCACTATGTGCGCAGCGGCGATTTCATCCAGGCGCTGCTGCGCGATGCGCAGGACCCTACTGAGTACGCATTTGCGCTTGGGGCGCTGGCGCATTATGCGGCGGATAACGACGGTCACCGCATCGGTACAAACCGGGCGGTGCCTGTATTGTATCCCGGGCTGGGCAAGAAATATGGCGACAGCGTGGCTTATGAAGACGGCAAACTCGCGCACGTAAAGACGGAATTCGGTTTTGACGTATTGGAAATTGCGAAGGACCGCTATGCGCCCGATGGCTATCACGATTTCATCGGATTTGAAGTGGCGAGCCGCGTTCTCGACCAGGCTTTCCGCGAGACCTATGGGCTGGAACTGAAGACCGTACTCGTGGATGAAGAAAAGGCGCTGAATTCCTACCGGCGCGATGTGAGCAAGCTGATTCCCAAGGCTACGCGCATCGCATGGCACCTGAAAAAGGATGAAATCAAGGATGACATCCCGGACGCCACGAAGAAAAGATTTCTTTACAATTTATCGCGCTCCAACTACGAGCGTGAATGGGGCAAAAACTACAAAAAGCCCAGTCCCGGTGAAATTTTTCTGGCATTTCTCTATAAGCTGATCCCCAAATGGGGGCCGCTAAAGATCCTGCAATTCCGCACGCCTACGCCCCAGACCGAGCATATGTTCGAGGCCAGCTTTAATGCCACGCTCAGCCGTTACCGCAAGCTTCTGACGGAGACGGCAGAAGGCACTCTGCAACTGGAGAATGATAATTTTGACGTGGGTGAGAATACCGGGCCCGGAAAATACCGCATGAACGATGAGGCGCACGCGAAACTGCTGGACGAGCTGGCGGAAACGAACTTTACAAATATAAACGCAGATACCAAGGCAGAGTTATTGCACTTCTATGCCGATCCTGATGCACCGTATACGACGAAGCGCAACGCCAAGGCATGGGCTAAAGTTCAGACGCGACTGCAACAGCTGCAGGCGGCGCCGGTTGTTCCTCTCACTGCTAATTTCGGTACGACCGAGCATCCATAGACTTACGGCACATTCAAGCTAAACTTAGACGCATTCGTAGCAGCTCCCTATCGATAAAAACATTGCATTCGGTATATCAAAAAAACTGTTCCAAGCTCGTCGCGTTACTGCGGGACAATATAGAATTTGACTTGAGGCCCCGCGCCTGAATGATGAGGAATACAAAGCCAATCCAGAAGCTTCTGGCCGCGAATCGCAGTGAAATCGCCATTCGCATCTTTCGCGCGGCCAATGAACTTGGTTTGCGCACCGTGGCCATCTATTCGCAGGAAGACAGGCTCGCGCTGCATCGCTTCAAGGCGGATGAAGCTTATCAAGTCGGCGCGGGAAAAGGTCCCGTCGAGGCCTACCTGGACATTGCCGGCATCGTTGCGTTGGCCAAGGAAAAGGAAGTGGACGCAATTCATCCGGGTTACGGATTTCTTTCCGAGAATCCTGCGCTCGCACGCGCCTGCGAAAAAGCCAACATTGCCTTTATCGGTCCCCCGCCAAATCTTTTGGAGTTGTTGGGCGACAAGACTGCCGCGCGAAGACTCGCTTCTTCGGCGGGAGTGCCAGTGCTGCCGGGGACGGAAAAACCGGTGAAGTTCGCTGCAGAAGCGCAAAAAATTGCGAAAGAAATCGGGTACCCGGTGATTGTGAAAGCGGCTATGGGAGGCGGGGGCCGCGGGATGCGCGTCGTGCAGGACGCGGCGCAACTCGATGCGCGGCTCGAAGAAGCTCAGGGAGAGGCGCGGTCGGCTTTTGGCGATGCTTCGGTGTTCCTGGAAAAATACTTGCCTCGCGCCCGGCACCTCGAGGTGCAGATTCTTGGCGATCATCACGGCAACCTGTTGCACCTTTACGAGCGCGACTGCTCGGTGCAGCGGCGGCATCAGAAGGTCGTGGAAGTTGCGCCCGCTGCAAATCTAGACCAAGGAATTCGTTGCGAGCTTTGTGACGCTGCAGTGCAGT
>Ga0209166_10001964_pt1 | contig 16240 bp, 9 predicted proteins | sample Coa_R1_3_FD_187151 | JGI IMG/M metagenome (GOLD analysis project Ga0209166, IMG submission 187151) | Surface soil microbial communities from Centralia Pennsylvania, which are recovering from an underground coalmine fire - Coalmine... | ecosystem: Environmental > Terrestrial > Soil > Unclassified... | reverse complement strand
CATCGTCATCGAAGAAAAGTTCCCGAAAAAACGGTGTCAGGCCCGAAGCTCCGCTTCGGGCCTGACACCGTTTTTTCGGGGGATTCCTCCATGCCATCTGTGGAAGACGCGATTGCCCTGGCTCGGGGGTACCTCTCCCCTCGGCGGTCGTTCGTAGGGGCGAAGCCTCCGCGCCGCGGCGGTTGGCCCGTGCACGAGCTCGTCGCGGATGCTTCGCCCTGGCAGCCAAGCAACGCAATTGCACCTCGCTCCGGCAGTTGCCAGGGCTCGCCTGCGGTTGTAAACTCCGCCAACTTTGGCTCTAAGGAGGAGACCATATGAACCGTAAACTGTATCTGACCGGGGGAGCCATCCTGGCGTTTGTGCTGGCGGCCTGCCAAACGCAGACCGTCACCGTGACGCAGGAGGTTACACGTGAGGTGCCGGTGACGGTCGTCGTCACCCAGCCGGGTGGGGCGCCGGCCGCCACCTCGGCCGCACCCGCCGCCACCGCGGCCGCGCCCGCCAGCACCGCGGCGCCGAGCGCCGTGGAATACACGCTGGGCGAGGTGCTGCCCTACACCGGCGACCTGGGCAAGTATGGCCTGGGCTTCAAGGAGGGCGTGGACCTGGCCGTGGAGCAGATGAACGCTCAACTGGCCGCCGCCGGGCGCCCAATCACCTTTAAGACCGTCTCGCAGGATACCACCGGCACCCCGGATGGCGCGGCCAAAGCCTTCCAGACGGTGGTGCAGAGCAGCGGCGCGCAGGTGGTCATCGGCCCGCTGTCGACCGCCGAGGTGCTGGGGGCCAAACAGTACGCCGACCAGAACCACGTCGTCATCGTGGCCCCCGCCTCCACTGGCATGGCCGGCGCCATCCCGAATGACTTCATCTACCGCCTGTTCGACCCGCCGGACGCTTTTGCCGGGCAGGCCTTCGTGGGCATTGCCAGCGCGCGCGGCTACACGAACGTGGTCATCTTGAATGTGGATGATCCGTTTGGCAATGGCATGGTCCAGGTCTTCAGCGATGGGTTCAAAGCCGCGGGCGGCGGCGAGATATCGGCCGTCAAGTACGACCCCAACGCCACCGACCTGTCGAGCGAGGTGACCAAGGTCAGCGCTGAAATCGCGCGCCTGTCGGGCACCGGCAAGACGGCCTTCTTCTGCGCCTGCTACCTGGGCGCCGCGCAGAAGGTGCTGCAGCTGGCCGTGACCGACGCCAACATGGGCAAGGTGGACTGGCTGGGCGTGGAAAACCTGCGCGACAGCGCCATGCTGCAAGACAAGGCACAGGCCCAGCTGCTAGCCAGCACACATTTCACGGCCGTCTCGTTTATCGGCACCCAGAACCCGAACACGAAGCCGTTTGTGGATGCCTACACCCAGAAGTATGGCCACGCGCCGGGGCCGTTCACCAACTACGCCTATGACGCGGCCAACGTGGCCATGCTGACCATCCTGGTGGCCGGCAACAACGGCGTGGCGGTGCAGAAGGCCCTGCCCTTCGTCGCCGATCACTACATCGGCACTGAAGTGCAGGCCTACCTGGATGCGAACGGCGACCAGGCCATCGCCTCCTACGGCATTTACCAGGTGAAGGCCGACGGCTCCGACTTCGGGCTGATCGGCACCTACACCAGCACCACCGGCAAGGTGACCTTCACCCAGTAAGCTAAAAGCTAAAGCACGTAAACAGATTTGGCGAACGCAATGGGGCGGCCCGCCGGTCAGCGGGCCGCCCCATTGCGTTCGCGCCGGCTCGGCCCAATCGTCTCAATCTCGAAAATGGGGCAGGACATGCTCGCCCAGCAATTCCACCGCCCGCAGCGGATCAGGTCCGAGCGGCGGCCCGAAGCTCAGGTGGCGCACGCCCGCTGCCCGCAGCGGCTCCAGCCGCGCAATCAGGTCAGCCGGGCGGCCCACCACGCCGATGGCCAGCATCCGCTCATCCACCAGCGCGCACGCCTTGGCCAGGTTGCGCTCGACGGTCAGCGCCTGCTCGATCGGCGCGAAGTCGGCCACGGTCAAACCCAACCGCTCCAGGATCAGCGGGCTGAGCGCGTGGCCGTAATACGCCACCTTTTCCGCCAGGGCGCGCCGCGCCGCCTCGTCATCCTCCGCCAGAGAGGCCCAGATGCACGCGGCCAGGTCTAGCTCGCCCAGCTGCGCGGGGCGCGCCGCCAGGCCCTGCTCGATGTAGGGCCGCACGCCAAAGTAGTGCTCCGGCGGGAACAGCAGCGGCAGCACCCCGTCGGCCAGCTCGCCGGCCAGCCGCAGCATGCCCGCGCTGGTGGCGCCCAGGTAGATGGGCGTCACCCGCGGCGCGCTGAAGCGCAGATAGGCCGCTTCGCTCCAGTGCAGGAACTTCCCCGCCAGCGGGCTGCGCTCCCCGCGCAGCAGCGCGCGAATGGCCATGATCGTCTCGCGCATCGCGGCCAGCGGGTGGGTCTGCGGCAGGCCGACCCACTGCAAGAAGTCGCCGGCCCCAGCCGCCAGGCCCAGGTTGAAGCGGCAGCCGCTGAGCTCATCCAGGGTGGCGGCCAGCATCGCCATCTCGGCTGGGTGGATGGTATAGGGGTTGAGGATGCAGGTGCCGATCTGAATGCGCTGCGTGGCCGCCGCCGCCGCCGCCAGGATGATTGGCGCGCTGCGCAGAAAAAGATCGTTGCTGACCCAGAGCTGGTCAAATTCGGCCCGCTCGGCGGCCTGCGCCAGGGCCACGTACTCCGCCAGGCTCAGGTCATTGTTCAGCCGCAGGCTGAAGCGCATCGCCAGCTCCGATAACGGCCTCGGCTTCGATCTCCACCAGGTAGCCGGCGCCGACCAGTCCCGCCTGCACCAGCGTGTTCGCCGGGCGTATGGCGCCAAAGCGCTCGCCGTGCACGCGGGCCACCGGCTCCCAATCGTCCAGGCTGCTGACATAGATGCGCGTGCGCACCACGTCGCGCAGGCTGCCGCCGAGCTGGAGCAGGGCCGCCTCGATCTTGTCCAGGATGAAGCGGGCCTGCGCCGCCGGGTCGCCAGCGCCGACGAGGCCCTCCGGTCCGGTGGCGGTGGTGCCCGAGACCAGGATGCGGTCTCCCACGCGCACCGCCCGGGCATAGCCGGCTAAAGCCTCCCAGTGCGTTCCACTGCCAACCGCAGAGCGGTGGAGGGGCGCGCTCAAAGCGCCTCCCATAGCCGGCGCCAGTCAATGGACGAGGTTGAGGCAGCCATCATAGGCCCACGATATTACCATGTTTGCCATCCGCCGTATTTCCCACATCCCCCTGGTTTTGCTACAATCACGGCTCAGCTCCACTCTGGGTGGACCAATTAAAAATGTGGAGGTTGGGACGAGGGAGATGCGGTCAGACCGCTCTGAGACCTTAGATGGCGCCCTGCGCCGCCGGGCCGCCGAACTGCCCGGCCATGTGGCGTTTCGCTTCTTGCCAGACGGCGAGACCGAAGCGCCAGCCTGGACCTACGCCCAGATGGACGCCCGCGCGCGCGCCATCGCGGCGCGGTTGGCCACGCTGCAGCCGCCTGGCCGGCCTGTGCTGCTCGCCTGCGATGGCGGGCCAGAGCCGCTGGCCGCGTTTTTCGGCTGCCTGTATGCCGGCATGATTGCCGTGCCGCTGCCGCCGCCCCGCCCCGGCCAGCCGGCCGGCGCGCTGGCGGCGGCAGCCGCTGATGCCGGCGCCCAAATCGGGCTCACCCAGCAGGCGGTGCTCGACCGCACGGCGCTGCCCGACCAGCTTAGCGGGACGCGCCTGCGCTGGCTGGCCGTCGACGCGTTGGCTGAGGCCGACCTGGCGGGCGCGGCGGCCTGGCAGCCGCCGGCCAGCGCGCCCAACCACCCGGCCGCGCTGCTCTACACCTCCGGCTCCACCAGCCAGCCCAAGGGCGTGGTGCTCAGCCACCAGGCGCTGTGGGGGCCGGCCTTCCGCCTGCCGCCTGGTCTCAGCCTGCTGGGTGCGCTCAACGGCATCCAGTGGATGCCGCTGCACCATGTGGCGGGCCTGAATACTCTGCTGTTGATCTTGCGGGTAGGCCGGGCCACCGGCATCTTCATGCCGGCGGAGGTGGTGCTGGAGCAGCCGCTGCGCTGGCTGCGCGCGATCTCGCGCTATCGAGCGGTGCTGGCGGGCGGGCCGAACTTTCTCTACCAGCTGTGCGTCGAGCGCATCCCGCCCGAGGCGCGCGCCGGGCTGGATCTGCGCCGCTGGTGGTTTGCCTTCTGCGCCGCCGAGCCCATCCGGGCCGACACCCTGGAACAATTCGCCGCGGCCTATGCCCCGGCCGGCTTTCGAGCGCGGGCCTTTGTCGCGGCCTACGGCCTCTCCGAGCAGCAGTCCGTGGCCTCCGGCCGCGCCGGGCACAAGCTGGCCGTCTTCAGCCCGCCGCCGCGGGTGGCCGCCTTTGACCGGGCCGCGCTGGCCGAGAACCGGGTGCAGCCCGTGCCGAGCGGGGCGCCCGGCGCCATGCGCCTGGTGAGCAACGGCTGGCTGGATGAGGGCGTGACCGTGCGCATGGTCGACCCGTCCACGGGCAGCGCCTGTCCGGCCGGCACGGTGGGCGAGGTGTGGGCGGCCAGCAGCCACATGGCCAGCGGCTATTGGAACCAGCCCCAGGCCACAGCCGAGACCTTTCAGGCGCGCCTGGCGGGCAGCGGCGAGGGCCCCTACCTGCGCACCGGCGACCTGGGCTTCATCTATGAGGGCGAGCTGTATATCTGCGGGCGCCTGAAGGAGATGATCGTCCGCCGCGGCCAGAACTATTACGCGCAAGACATTGAGGCCGCGGCCGCCGGCAGCCATGCGGACCTGGGCAGCGCGGCCGCTGCCTTTGCGCTGCCAGCCGCGGCCGGCGCCGACGAGCAGGTGGTGCTCTATCACGAGGTGCGGCCCGGCTGCGCTCAGCCCGATGTGGCCGCCATCTCAGCCGCCATCCGGCGAGCGGTCAGCCGGCGCATGCAGCTGCCGCTGTATGCCGTGGTGCTGGTGCCCGCCGGCAGCCTGCCGCGCACCGCTCTGGGCAAAGTCCGGCGCTATCAGCTGCGCGAGGAATTCCTGGCCCGGCCGGGCGCGGCGGCCGACGCTGGCGGCGCGGCGGATCCATGACCGGCCCCACCCCTATCCTGGGCATCAGCCTGCTGAGTGAGGCGCCAGCCGCGCCCGACGCCCACCCGCCGCGCACCGCCCTGGAGCAGGCCATGGTGGACATCTGGCGGCAGGTGCTGCCGGCGCAGGCCATCAGCCCCGACAGCGACTTCTTCGAGCTGGGCGGCGACTCGCTGCTGGCCACGCAGATTGCCGCGCGCGTCCGGCAGGTGCTGGGCGTGGAGCTGGACTTGCTGGCGCTGCTGGACTTGCCCACGCCGGCCATCATGGCCGCCCAGGTTGAAACGGCGCTGCGCCAGGGCCAGCCGGCGCCCGGCCCTCGGCTGGCTCCGGCGGCCCGCGGCGGCTCCCTTCCGCTGTCTTTCACTCAAGAGCGCATGTGGTTCATCCAGCAGCTCGAACCGCTCAGCGCCGCCTACAACATTGCCGCGGCGGTGCGGCTGCGCGGTGAGGTGGACCTGGCCGCGCTGGACTCCGCCTTCAGCGCGCTGGTGCAGCGGCACGACAGCCTGCACACCGTCTTCGGCCTGGTGGCCGGCCAGCCGCGCCAGATCGTGGCCGACGCCCAGCCATTCCACGCGGCCTTCGTCGCCGTCGACGGGCCGCTGAGCGCCGCCCAGCCCCTGCTCGACCAGGCCGCTCAGGCGCCGTTCGACCTGGCGCGCGGCCCGCTGCTGCGCGCCGCCGTCTACCGGCTGGGCGCCGACGACCACGTGCTGCTCATCATGCTGCACCACATCATCTCGGATGCCTGGTCGCTGGGCGTGCTCAGCCGCGAGCTGCTGGCGCTGTACCAGGCCACCCGCCATGGCCAGGCCGCTTCGCTCCCCGCGCTGCCCATCCAGTTTGCCGACTTCGCCGCCTGGCAGCGCGAGGCCATGGCCGGCCCGGCCCTGGAGCGGGAGCTGGCCTATTGGCGCCGCAAGCTGGAGGGCCTGCCGCCGCTGGAGCTGCCGCTGGACCAGCCGCGCCCCGCCACGCAGCGCTACCGCGGCGCGCTGGAGCGCGCCGACCTGGACCCGGCCCTGCTGCGAACTCTGCGCCGCCTGAGCCAGCAGGCGGGCGCCACCCTGTCGATGACCTTGCTGGCGGCGTTCCAGGTGCTGCTGCAGCGCTGCACCGGCCAGGATGATTTCGCCGTGGCGCTGCCCATCGCCAACCGGCGCGACGTGGCGCTGGAAGGGCTCATCGGCGCCTTCGTCAACACCCTGGTGCTGCGGGCCGACCTGAGCGGCGCGCCCACCTTCGGCGAGGCCCTGGCGCGCACCCGCCAGTCGGCGCTGGAGGCCTATGCCCACCAGGATATGCCCTTTGCCCGGCTGGTGGCCGAGCTCAACCCCGAGCGCCGGCTGAGCCACAACCCGCTGGTGCAGGTGATGTTCAATCACATCAACGTGCCGCTGCCCACGCTGCCGCCGGGCGAGCTGGCGGCGAAAACCGTGGAGCTGGACCGCGGCGCGGCGCAGTTTGACCTGACCCTGACGGTGCTCGACCTGCCTGGCCGTGAGCAGCTCAGCCTGGAATATGACACCGACCTGTTTGAGCCCGACACCGCCCGCCGCTTCCTGCGCCACTACTTGAACCTACTGCGCGCGATTGCCGCGGACCCGGCGCGGCCGGTGGCCGCCCTGCCCTTGCTCGACCCGGCCGAGCGCCACCAGCTGCTGGTCGCCTGGAACGACACCGCCCGGCCTTATCCGGACCAAAGCCTGGCCGAGCTGTTCGAGGCGCAGGCCGAGCGCACGCCCGACGCTCCGGCCCTGCTGGCTGGCGAACAGTCGCTAAGCTGCCGGGCGCTCAACGAGCGGGCCAACCAGATTGGCCATCACCTGCGCGGCCTGGGCGTGGGGCCGGGCGCCCTGGTGGGCGTGTGCCTGGACCGCGGCTTTGACCAGGTGGCCGCGCTGCTGGCCGCGCTCAAGGCCGGCGCGGCCTATCTGCCGCTGGACCCGGCTTACCCGGCCGAGCGCCTGCGCTTCATGCTGGCCGATAGCGGCGCGGCCGCTGTGCTCACCACGAGCCAATGCTCGGCCAGGCTGGCCGGCGGCGCGCCGGCTGATAGCAACGGCCCTCCGCCCTTCAGCCTGATCGCGCTCGACGAGGCTGCCGGCCAACTGGCGGCCCACAGCCGCGCCAACCTGGGCCTTCGGGTGGGGCTAGACGCGCCCGCCTACCTGATCTACACTTCCGGCTCATCCGGCCAGCCCAAAGGCGTGCTGGCGCCGCACCGCGGGGCAGTCAACCACTGCCAGTGGGTGTGGGACAACTATCCCTATGCGCCAGGCGAGGTCGCCGCCCAGCGGACCTCGCTCAACTTCGTGGATGCCGTGGCCGAGATTTTTGCGCCTCTGCTGCTCGGCGTGCCGCTGGCGCTGATCCCAGAGCCCGTGGGGCGCGACCCGGCCCGCCTGGTAGACGAGCTGGCGCGGCAAGGTGTGACGCGGCTGATCGTGCTGCCCTCGCTGCTGCGGGCCATGTTGCGGGCAGAGCCCTGCCTGGGCTGCCGGCTGCCGCGCCTGGCGCTGCTGGTGGCCGGCGGCGAGAGCCTGGACGCGCCCCTGCTGGAGCAGTGCCAGGCCGCGCTGCCGGGCGTGACGCTCCTGAACTGGTATGGCTCGTCCGAGGTGGCGGGCGACGTGACCAGCTTCGATTGCCGCGGGCCGCGCCCGGCCGGAGTGGTGCCCATTGGCCGGCCGTTGGCCAACACCCAGGTATACGTGCTGGAGGCCGCCACCCTGGAGCCGGCGCCTATCGGCGTGGCCGGCGACCTGTATGCCGGCGGCGCGGGGCTGGCGCTGGGCTATGCTAACCGGCCGGACCTGACCGCCGAGCGCTTCGTGGCCAACCCGTTCAGCCAGCAGCCGGGCGCGCGCCTGTATCGCATGGGCGACCGGGCGCGCTTCTTGCCTGATGGCAACCTGCTCTACCTGGGCCGGCACGATCGGCAGGTGAAGGTGCGCGGCGTGCGCGTGGAGCTGGACGAAGTGCAGGCCCAGCTTGCGCTGCACCCGGCGCTGGAGGCCGTCGTGGTCTGCGCTCGCGAGCGCCACCCAGGCGCGGGGGCCGAGCTGGCCGCCTACTACGTGGCGCGTCCCGGCGCAGCCGTCACCCCGCTTGAGCTGCGGCGGCACCTGGCCGGCCTGCTGCCCGAGAGCATGCTGCCAGCCTGGCTGGTGGCGCTGGCCGAGCTTCCGCTGCTGCCCAATGGCAAGGTGAACCTGCGCGCGCTGCCCGACCCCAGCCCCGCCCAGCGGCGCCCCGAGAGCGGGGAGAGCGTGCCGGCCCACACGCAATTGGAGCTGGACCTGGCGCGGCTGTGGGCCCACAGCCTGGAGCTGCCCCAGATGGGCGTGACCGACAACTTCTTTGAGCTGGGCGGGCATTCACTGCTGGCGGCCAGTCTGTTCGCCAGCCTCAAGGAACAGCTCGGGCTGGATCTGCCGCTCAGCCTGCTGTTTCGCGCGCCGACGGTGGCCGGCCTGGCGGCCGCCATCGTGCAGAGCGGGCAGGCCCCGCCCGGCCTGGCGTCGCTGGTGCCGATCAAAGCGGCCGGCACGCGCCCGCCTTTCTTCTGTGTGCATCCCCTGGGCGGCGGCGTGGCTGACTACGCCGCGCTGGCCGGGCACCTGCACCCCCAGCAGCCCTTTTATGGCTTGCGGGCCAAGGGTCTGGACGACGAGCGCTTCCAGAGCAGTCCGCTGGAAGCGCTGGCCGCCGACTACCTGGCCGAGATCCGCCTGCTGCAGCCCGCCGGCCCCTACCGGCTGGGCGGCTACAGCTCGGGCGGGCTCATCGCGTTTGAGATGGCGCGGCAATTGGCGGCGGCCGGCGAAGGCGTGGCGCTGGTGGCGCTGCTCGACAGCTACGCGCCGGGCGGCCCAGGCGGGGCCTGGCTGCGGCGGGAGGCGCTGCGCAACCTGGCCGCCAGCCTGCCGCACTGGCTGGGCGACCTGAGCCGGCTGGAGCGCCAGGAGCTGCTGGCCCGGCTGCGCCGCCGTTGGCCGGCCAGCCGCCGCGCGCGCCAGCCGCTGACCGCCGGCGACTACCTGGGCCAGGCCCAGCTGGCTGGGTTGCCGGCGAAACATCGCGCCTTCATTGACGCGCACTGGCAGGCGCTGGCCGCCTACCGCCCGCGGCCGTTTGCTGGCCGCGTCACCCTGTTCCGGGCGCAGGCGCAGGCGCTCTCGCGCGCCACCGACCCCGACAAGGGCTGGCGGGCCCTGGCGCTGGGCGGTGTGGATATCCGCGAGTTCCCCGGCTCGCACCACACGCTGCTGTCCGAGCCGTGGGCCGCCGGGCTGGCGCGGGCATTGCAGGCGCGCCTGGATGAGCTGGACCGGGATTAATTTCCTCAGTTCCGCTCGGCGGCTGATGTGGACCTATTAGCTCGCAATGCTATAATCTGGGCCGCCAACGCCCGTCGTACTGTGCCACTCAAAGGGGCATAACGATGCCAGCCGATTTTTCAGACCCCGCACTGCCCGACTCGCCCGGCGCCGAGCACCGCAAAGCCAAAGAGATGCTCCTGATGGATCTGCGTGAGCTGCGGGAGTTCGCCCAGCAGCTTCAATTGCCCGAGATCATCGCGCGCATCGACCGCGTGGTGGAGCGGGTTGAGAAGTCATTCTTCACGGTGGCCGTCGTCGGTGAGTTCAAGCGCGGCAAGAGCACCCTGATCAACGCGCTGCTGGGCGAGTACATTTTGCCGGCTGACGTCATCCCGACCACTGCCACGCTCAACCGCCTGACCTACGGGCTGGTCCCACATGCCGAGGTGGTCTTCAAGGCCGTTGACGGACAGCCTGAGCGGCGCGAGACCATCGGTCTCGATCGGCTGGCCGATTACGTTACCAAGCTCACCGCCGAATCCGAGCAGATGGCATCCACCATCCAGGAAGCGGTGGTCTTCCACAACATCAAGTACCTGGAGCATCAGGCCGATATCATCGACACGCCCGGTCTTAACGACGAGGCGACCATGACCGAGGTCACCTACTCCGTTCTGCCCACGGCCGACGCTTCCATCCTGGTCATCCTGGCCACCTCGCCGTTTTCGGGCGTGGAGGGCGACTTCCTCAAACACATGCTCACCACCGACATCGGCCGGGTGATCTTCGTGGTCAACCGCATCGACGAGCTGCGCAAGCCGGAAGATCGGACGCGCGTAATCGACATCGTCGCGGCGCGCATCGAGAAGACCGTTAAGGATCGGGCCTCCAAGATGCACGGCGCCGGCACGCCCGACTACGAGCGCTATATCCAGCGCATCGGCAAGCCGCAGGTGTATGGCCTCTCGGCCCAGCAAGCGCTGGAGGCCAAGCAGGCCGGCGACGAGGCGCTGCTGGCGGCCAGCGGGTTCAAACGTTTTGAGGCGGCGCTCGAGCGCTTCCTGGTGGTGGAGCGCGGCGCCGTCCAGCTGCAGGTGTTGGCCGACGCCGCCCTGGCGGCCAGCGCCCAGATCCTGCTCCAGATCGGCGTGCGCGAGAACAGCCTGCGCATGTCGCAGACGGAGTTTGAGGCCGCCTACCAGGCCGAGAGCGCCAAGCTGCAGTCGCTGCGCGAGCGCCATGCCGCCGAGACCGCCAAGATTGACCAGGCCGCCGCCCGCACCCGTAACCGGCTGCGCCCGCTGGTGATGCAGATGGAGAGCGAGATGCGCCAGGCGCTGGACCGCACGGTGGACGAGGCGGTGGTAACCCCCAAGGACATTGACCCGCAGCGCCGCGCGGCCTTCAGCGAGAAGCTGCGCGCGCGCGTGGTCAGCCAGATGCAGCAGGCCGGCCAGCTGCAGGGCGAAAAGATGGAGTGGGGCATCGAGCGCGACCTGGAGGATGAGGTGAAGCGCCTGGAAGACTTCGCCTTCGAGACGGGCAAGGTGCTCGGCGAGATCGAGGTCCACTTCAGGCCGGTGACCGCCGACGACCAGACCCAGCGCAACCTGGTCGCCCAAAGCGCCCTGGCCCTGGTGCCCATGATCGGCTCCTGGCTGACGGGCTGGGGGCTGGTCGGCGGCGGCTTCGTGGCGGGCTATCGGCAGGCGGGGCTCAAGGGCGCCGTGGTGGGCGGCGGGGCCGGGCTGGCCGCCGGGGCCACCGCCGGCATCGTGGCGGTCGCCGTGGCCACCACGCTGGCGCTGCCCATGCTGCCGGTGGCCCTGGCGGCCATCGCCGCCTCCGGGCTGGCCTCCTACTTTGGCGGCGGCTGGGTGGCCGGCGCCTTGTTCGGCGCGGACCGGGTGGAAAACTTCAAGACCAACTTCAAGCGCGCCATGCACCAGCAGCTCGATCAATTCCTGAACGCCCAGCGGGTGGATGTGGTACAGCGGCTGGACGAGCAGATCGACCAGGCCTACGCCGCCCTGAAGCAGAACGTGCAGGCCGAGCTAGGCGACCCGGTGGAGCAGACGCAGCAGACGCTGGACGACCTGCGCGCCCGGCGCGCGCGGTCCGAGACCCTCACCGAGCGTGACCTGCAGGAGCTGGATAAGCAGCGCGCCCAAACGCGCGCCATCCAGGAGCGCGCCAACAGCCGCAGCCAGCGGCTGCGCGAGATGATCAGCGTTTAGGCCGGCCCTCACACGAGACGACCCATGTCCGCCCCAACCACTTCCCTCAGCCGCCGCAACCCCACTGATCTGGTCGACCTGAGCTTCGAGCGCTATCTCCAGCAGCGCCAGTCGGAGCTGCAGGCCCACCTGGTCGACGGCATACCCGACTACGCCTTCTCGCTCGATGCCCAGCTGCGCCAGCGGCTGGCCGCGGTGGGCCCGGTGCGGGCGCTGGCGCGGGCCATGACCGCCGGGCTGATCCCGGTGCAGCGGCAGCTCCAGATGCTGCAAGGCGTGGCGGTGGGTCCGCACCAGTTCCCCGAGATCTACGCCATGGGCGAGGCTTGCGCCCGCCGGTTGGGCATCGGCGTGCCCGAGATATTCATCTACCCGCAACTGGAGATGAACGCCTCCACCTTCGCGGTGGACGACGTGGCGCCGATGATCGTATTGACCAGCGGCCTGGTCGAAAACTTTGCCCCCGCCGAGCTGCTGTTTGTCATCGGCCACGAATGCGGCCACATACACAACCTGCACGGCATCTATAACACCGCCGTCGAGGTCATCACCAATCCCCTGGCCAGCGTGCTGCTCGACCAGGTATCGCGCACCGGCCTGCCGGTAGACCTGATGCAGATGGCCGTCACCGTCGTGCAGGGCGGCCTGTCCTTGTTCTTTGCGCGCTGGAGCCGCTGCGCCGAGGTCACCTGCGACCGGGCCGGCCTGATCTGCTGCGGCGACCAGCACGCGGCCGAGGTGGGCCTGGCCCGGCTGGGCGCGGGCGAGGGCCATGCCCTGGAGCGCATCAACATCGACGAGTACCTGCGCCAGATCGCCTCGGTGCAGGAGACTCCGCTGCGCCTGCTGGAGCTGGGCAACACCCACCCGATTATCCCCAAGCGCATTCAGGCCCTGCGCGAGTTTGCGCACTGCGATGTGCTGGGCACCTGGCGCCCTGAGCTGCGCGCCGCGGGCCCGGCCCTCAGCAAGGCGCAGGTCGACCAGGAATGTGAGCGCTTTATCAGCGTCTGGGCCACCGGCTACGATGGCCAGACGGGAGCCCACTGACCAGCATGACCGAGCCTCCCCTGCCGGCCGCCATTGAATATCCGCCCGAAGTTCGGGCGCGCGAGCTGTCGGCCCTGCTGGACGAGATTGAGGCCAGCCTGAGCGCGACCGAGGTCCGCCAGGCGCTGGGGCCGCAGCTCTCGCAGCAGTTTGGCGCTGACTTGCAGGGCTGCCGCCAGCGCCTGGCGGCGCCGTTCACGCTCGTCGTCCTGGGCGATTTCAAGCGCGGCAAATCCACCCTGATCAACGCGCTGCTGGGCGCCCCCGCGGTCACCACCAACATCGCGCCCGAGACCGTGACCATCAACCAGCTGCGCTATGGCCCGGCGCCGCTGGCCGAGATTCACCTGGCCGATGGCGGCCGGGTGCGCCTGAACCACGACGACCTGGCAGCGGAGCGGCTGTCGGCGCTGCTGGAGCGGCTGCCGCGGCCGGCCAGCCACATGGTGGTCGAATATCCCAACGACTGGCTGCGCGGCGTGATGCTGGTGGACACGCCCGGGCTGAACGACGTGCTGCAGCGCTTCGACCAGCAGGTGAGCAGCTATCTGCCGCAGGCTGACGCCGTGCTGTATGTCATTTCGGCCCAGGCGCCGCTGGCCGCCAACGAGCGCGATTTCCTGCGCAGCGCGGTGCGCCCGCAGGATTTCCCCAAGATCTTCTTCATCGTCAACATGCTCGACAGCTTTCAGACGCGGGCGCAGGCCGAGCGGGTGCTGGCCTCGATCCGCGCCAAGCTGCGCGAGGCCTTCCCCACGGCGCCCGTGCTGGGCGTCAGCGCGCTGGATGAGTTTGCCCGCTCGCAGGGCGAGGCGCCGCCCAACCCGGCGCGCGCCGCCGAGCTGGAGCAGTCGTTTGCCGGCCTGCGGCGCGAGCTGAACAACTCGATCTTGCTCAATCGCCAGGTCATCCAGCTCGACCGGGTGACGGCCATGGCGCAGGCCATGCTGGCCCGTTTCGGCGGGCAGGTGTCTCGCCTGGAGGCGGCCCTGCAAGCCAGCCAGGCGCAGCTCGAACAGGGCCTGGCCCAGTGCCAGGATCACAACTCGGCCTTGTTCCGCCGGCTGGATAGCGAAAAACAGGCCATTCGCGACGGCGTGGAAGGTTTGCGCCTGGAGGCCATCGGCTGGATGGCGGACTTCATCGAGCGGGTGCAATCTGAAGCGCTGCAGGCGGTGGAGCAGTACCCGCCCGACGAGGTGCAGCGCCACCTGCTGCCCTTCTTGCAAGACAAGCTGCTCGAAGCGCTGAACGCCTGCCTGGCGGCGCAGCAAGGCGTATTGCTCGAGCAGCTCGGCGCGGCGCAGACCGCCCTGCACGACAGCCTGCCGCGGCTCGACGAGCAGGCCGCGCGCCCTGAGCTCATGCAGCTGTCTATCGCCAGGGCCAGCCTGCAGGCGCAGGCCTGGAACCAGCTCGACGTCCTCACCCTGGTCAGTAATATCTCCGGTCTGGGCCTGGGCGCGTCGCTGCTGGCTCAGCTGATGGCCGGCCTGCTGAGCCTGGCTGGCCATGCGGCCAGCCGCGACCAGCAGACCGAGGCCTACACTCGCCAGCTGCGGGTGACACTGCCGCGCTTGCAGCAGGCCGCCGCGGACGAGGTCAGCCGGGTGTATGGGGAGGTGGGCAGCCAGCTCGTGGCCCAGCTGCAGGCCACCGCGCAGAGCGAGATTGAGGCGGCCCTGGCGGCGCTGCAGCAAGCCCAGGCGCTGCGCCAGCAAAGCGGCCAATCGGCGGCCGCGGCCCAGGCCACGCTGGGCGCCTTCCAGGGCCAGGTGCAGGAGTTTTCGTCCCGGCTGGACGGCTTCAAGGATAAGCTGCGCCAGGCGCCCCTGCTGCTCGACACCGGTCCGGGCCGCTGAGCATGGATGAGAACGCGCGGCTGGTGCTGCAGGGCTTGCGCCAGATGACGCAGGTGGAGCTGGCCGCCCTCGACGCGGCCCGGGCCGCGGCCCAGGCCCAGGCGCGCCAGGCGCTGGAGCAGCTTCCCGAGCGCCTCAAGCTGGCCGCGCGCCAGGGCGTGGCCGACACCGACCTGACGCCGGACGATTTCGCCGAGGTGAACTGGCCGGCCGCGTTCCCCAGGCTGGCGCGGCGGGTGGCCGCCCGCACCGGCCTGGCCGCCCAGCAGATGGCCGTCACCTTGCAGCGCCAACTCTTCCAGCAATTGGCGGGCAGGACTGCCATGCTGTACAGCTTTGGCGTGGCCGTTGACCAGCTCTCCGGCGCGCTCATGCCCACGCCGCCGGGCGGCGCTGCGCCAGGCCTGCTGTCTCAGTTAGGCGCTGAGTGGGCGCGCTACGGCGGCGCCAACGAGCCGCTGGACGCGCAGACCGAGCAGCTCGTGGCGGGCACGAGCGGCCGGCTTGCGGCGCGGCTGATGCCCCCCTCTCTGGAGCGGCGCCTGCTGAGCGCGGATTGGCTGCCTGGCGCGCCGCCCAACAACGCCGCGGCCCTGCGCCAGGCCGTAACCGCCGCCCTCGACCGGCTGATCGAGCAGGACCTGCGCGACCATCGCGCGGAGCTGGAGCTGGCGCTCGACAATCACGTGCAGCTGGTGTTTGATGAGCTGGCGCGGACGCTGGATCAATGCTTCGCGGCCGCGCGCCAGGCGCTGGACGACGAGGCCACCCAGCCCGGCCCGGCGGGCGCCGGCTCACCCGCCTCGCCATGACCGACATCTCCTCGCTCTCCGACTACCGGCTACTGGCCTTTCGGCTGGCCGGCGACCTGGAAACCTTGCGCGGCCTGGCAGATGATTTGCGGCTGGCTTCGCTCGTGTCGCCCATCGAGGAGCTGTTGGCGCGCGTGCGCAGCCATATCTTCAGCGTGGCGGTGGTGGGAGAATTTAAGCGCGGCAAGAGCACCTTCATCAACGCGCTGCTTGGCCACGCCATCTTGCCGTCCGACATCGCCCCGGCCTCGGCCACGCTGAACCGGGTGACCTATGGCCGCGAGCCCCGCGTGCGCGTCTTCTATCGCGATGGCGGCAGCGACGGCGGCGAGGGCGAGCCGCACGAAGACATCCCCATCGGGCAGCTGGCCGAATACGTGACCAAGCTGACCCCACAGGCCGAGGCCATCGCCAGCCGCATCCGCGAGGCGGTGGTCTACTACCCGCTGCCCTATCTGCAGACCAACAATCTGGACTTCATCGACACGCCCGGCCTGAACGACGAGCTGGGCCAGACCGAAATTACCATGGAGGTGCTCGGCCGGGTGGATGCCGCCATCATGGTCATCATGGCCACCTCGCCCTTTGCCGACTCGGAGCGCGCCTTCCTGGAGCGGCTGCTGGCGCAGGGGCTGGGCCGGGTGATCTTTGTCGTCACCGGGCTCGACCGCCTGGCCAGCGCCGAGCAGCGCCAGCGCGTGCTGCAGCACATTACCAGCCAGATCGGCGAGACCATCCGCGCCTACGCGGCTGAGCGCCACGGCGCGGGCACGCCCGAAGGCGAGGCCTTCCTGCGGCGCTATGGCCGCCCGGTAGTGTGCGGCATGTCGGGCTATCAGGCGCTGCAGGCGCTCCAGCAGAACAG
>Ga0209166_10001963_pt1 | contig 16242 bp, 21 predicted proteins | sample Coa_R1_3_FD_187151 | JGI IMG/M metagenome (GOLD analysis project Ga0209166, IMG submission 187151) | Surface soil microbial communities from Centralia Pennsylvania, which are recovering from an underground coalmine fire - Coalmine... | ecosystem: Environmental > Terrestrial > Soil >... | reverse complement strand
AGCTCCACGCGGTCGACCGGCTTGGTCATGAAATCGTCCGCCCCGGCTTCGAGCGCGAGGACTCGGTCGTGTGCTCGGTCGAGCGCCGTGAGCATGACCACGGGAAGTAGGCGGCCCCGAGGCCGGGCTTTGATCCGGCGGCACACCTCGTAGCCGTCCATTCCCGGCATCTGGACGTCGAGCAGGACGAGGTCGGGCGGCTCGGCTTCGACCGCCGCCAGCGCGGCCGGACCGTCCTCGGCGCTGCGCAGCCGGCAGTCGAGGTCGCCGAGGTACGCCTCGACGAGCGCGCGGTTCGTCTCGCCGTCGTCGACGACGAGCACGAGCGGCGCATAGTGCGAAGGCCGCCGCGACGCCGCGGCGCTCATCTCGCCCGCCTCGACACGGGCGTGCGTTCGAGCCGTTCTCTGCTGGTCATTCCCCCCGCTTGCAGGTACACGGTTCTCGTCCTTCTTTATCTGGATCTTAGGCCTGGCGTGCGAGAACCGAACCCCCATATAGGTCACTTCGAGACGCGGGGTGTCAGGTCTCTGTCTTCATCCGCGGCGGAAAGGGCAGCGGTCGATCGCCGGGTGTCGATCCCCGCCGATCGGAATCCAGAGACCACGATTTCTGAAGCCATTGCGTGCCGTCTGGCGGCAGGTCCACGCTAGGCATCGCGCGTTCGCCTGCGCCCCTCTCCAAAGGTGTAAATCAACGTCAAGCGGCTAATTAACATTGACCCATCGGCTAACGGCTTGGTCTATTGGCCCAGCCCCTTAAAGCCACCCTTCACGCGTTGCCTTGCGGGCGAGCTCAGTACGGTTCGAAGCCCCGACCCGCTGCAGGATCTGGCGCACGTGGAACTTGACCGTGGACTGGCTGAGGTGCACCGCCGTGGCGATGTCGGCGTTGGTCGTGCCTTCGACCAGCAGGCCGAGGATCTGCCGCTCCAGATGGCTGAGCCGCGGCGCGGCCGCCGCCTGCCGGCGCGAGCCGGCGGCGCCCTTCTCCAGCCGCTCCGCCATCTGCGCGCCGTCGATCGCGACCGCGGCGTGCCCGGCCAGGGCCTCGAGGAAGGAGAACCACTCCTCGTCCGCGTTCAAGGTGGCGCGCGTGAAAACCTCCAGCACGCCCGCCGGCCGGTTGCGCGCCACCAGCGGCGCGGCGCAGTAAGAGCGGAATCCCTCGCGCGCAAAGAGCGTCCGCCGGCGAAACTGCGCCAGCGCGGAGCTCTCGGTCACCGACTCGATGCGCGGCCGCGAGATAAGGCGGCCGGGCAGCCGGTCGTCGACCGGCAGCCTGTACTCGGAGATCGAGGTCGACTGGAAGCCGGCCTGCGCCGCCATCACGAGCATCCCCTCGCCTTCATCGAGCAGCAACAGGTCGGCGGCGTCGACGCGCAGGCCGACGAGCACCTGGTCGAGGATCATCTGCAGGGTCAGCCGCAGGTTCTGGCTGCTGGTGATCGCAAGGCCGATGTTGCGCAGCGCGGTCAGCCGCTCCAGGCGGCGCACCGCGTCGGAATAGAGCTGCGCGTTCTCCGCCGCCAGGCCGGCGCGGTCGGCGATCGCCTGCACCCACGCGACGTCGTTCGGGGTGAGCGGACTGACGGAGGTGCCCTCGTACACTCCCAGGGCGCCGACCGTCGCGCCCCGGGCTCGCATCGGCACCACGAGGGCCCCGATCGTATCCGCCGGCTCCCGGACCGGAAGCGAGTTCCGGGCCACGTAGTCGCGCACGTCGGCCCGGAGCATCTCCATGAAGGCCGCCGCCGGCATCTTCGGAATCACGACCGGCTGCCCTGACTCGATCACCTGCATGGCGATGGTGCTGGCACTGGCCTCCCCGGAGCTGTGCATCTCCTCGACGTACTTCGCCAGCAGCGGGTCGGCGTCGTTGGCGGCGATCACGCGCACGACGCGCGGATCCTTGCCGATGAGCGATGCCACCCAGGTGCCCGGCCGGATGCGGCTGAGGCCGCTGGTCACGGTGGCCAGGACCGCATCCGGACCGAGGCGCGCGTTGGCCATCTGCTGGGTCATGTCGGCGAGGCTCCGGGCCGCGTAGTCCGGAGCCGCCGGCGCCATCTCGCCGACGATGGCCGTGACGTCGGTGAGGGCGGCCACGACCACCGGGCCCTCGGCTGCCGGCGCGGGCTGCGCGTCGACCTGCACCCAGACCGCCGAGCCGTCGCGGCGCTGGATCTGGACGAGCAACCCGCGCTGGGCGGAGCCCGACCCGGCGGCGGCGATGGCGGCGGGAAGTCCGCCGCCCAGGAGGTGCTCGCGGTCCTCGCCCAGGAGCTCGCACGCGGCCGGGTTGGCGTCTTCGAGGCGGCCGTCCGGCCCGAAGACGACCACAGCGGCCGGAAGGTCGGCCGCCCTGACGTCGGCCAGGCGGGTCACCACCCCTGCGGCCCGCCCCCAGCTGTTAAGTGACGCACCCGTTCGCAGTATAGGCACGGGTTTGTCGTGCGCCTCCGCCTAACTTTGCCGAAAGTGTTATGTGTCACTTGACATGGCGGAGGGTTAGCGCTCTACTGGACGCCTCTCGCCCTCCTGGGCGAGTTCGAGTTCGCAAGGAGGGCTCCCATGCGCCGTTTCCTCATCTCGATGATCCTCGCCGTTTCCGCCGTCGCCGCGACCGCCATGTCCGTGGGCGCCAGCAGCTGGCCGTCGGGCTGCTGTTAAGCATCGACAAGGTTTGGGAAGCCGGGCGCGCTTGCTGTAAAGCAGTGATAGTCTCTCCACCGCTGTGGTAGTCAGCTCACTACCGGCTGGCAAGCGTCGCCGGCTCCCCGGCCTGGCCGTGCGCCCGGGCTCGATTCGCCAGGCGCGGGTTGAGGCCGGTCTGTCGCTGGCCCAGGTCGCGTCCGGCGAGGTCAGCCGGACCGCGATTTTCCTGGCCGAGACGGGCAAGACCCGGCCGACCCTGCCCACCATCCAGCTGATCGCGGCCCGGACCGGCAAGCCGATCGAATACTTCCTCGCGCCCGACGACCTCGCCGGCGTCGCGCTGCAGATCGACGTGCAGCGGTTCCGCGACCTCGCGATCACCGAGCGATACGACGAGCTACTCGCCGAGGCCGACAAGGCGATGGCCGCCGCAGCCACGCCTGTCGACCGCGCATATGCCGGCTTCTTCTTCGCCCAGGCACAGCTCTACCGTATGAATCCCTACGCCGCGTTTCCACAGCTGACGAAGGCCCGGGCGGCCTTTGAAGACGCAGGCGATCACTGGATGGTCGTGGAGTGCATGGACCTCGAAGCGACGGGCCTGCACCTGCTCGACGATCGCCGCGCGCTCCCGGTCGCGGAGGCAGCACTAGACGCGTGCCGCCGGCTGCGCCCCACGAACCGCTCGCTCGAGGCGCGCATCCTCGGCCGTCTCGGCTCGATTCACGTCGCTCAACATCGATGGCCGAAGGCCGTGGAGTTCTACTCGATGGCCGTGGAGGTCGCCGGTGAGCTGAAGGACCTGAGCCGGGTGGGCAAGATGTACAACGACCTCAGCATCGCCTACGAGCACCTGGGCGACCTGCACCGCTCGCGCGCCTACGCCCAGAAGGCGATCACCATTCACGAACTGCTGCACGACAGGCTCGCGGTCGCGCGGGCGGAGAACAACCTGGGGCTTGTCTTCATGCGCCAGGGTGACCTGGAAGAAGCCCGCGAGCATCTGACCCGCTCACTCGACATCTGCAACGAGGTCGGCGTCGAGATTGGGAAGTCGCACGTGCTCCACAGCCTCGCCGAGCTCGACCTCGCGGGTGGCGATCCGGACGGCGCTCGTCGCCGCGCCACCGAGGCGCTCATGCTCGCCGAGCATGCCCACGAGCCCGCCAGCATCGCGGACGCACGTGAAATCCTTGGCGAGGCGGCCGAAGCGCAAGGCCGACGCGAGTTCGCTGACACGGAGTACGGGACCGCCATCGCCGTCCTGCGCCGGGCCAAGCTGGCCGACCGCCTGGTGACGTGCCATGTCAAGTACGCGCGCCTGCTCGAGCGGCGCAGCGACACGGAAGGCGCTTTCGAGCAGATGAAGCTTGCGATGGCCGCCGCCCGGCCGGACCTGGCCGCACCCGCGGAGAAGAAGCCGGCGCAAGTGGAAACGGCGTAGCTCGCGACCCGTCGGGCGCCGTTCGGAATAGCCGGCGCCGCGGCATGGTAGTCGGGTCTGTGATCGATCCCAAGCACCACGTCGTCATCGAGTACTGCGTCCCTTGAGACTATCTCGACCGGGCCGTGCGCCTGGCGGATGAGCTGCTGAGCCGCTGGGCTCCGATCCTCCGGAGCGTGGATCTGGTCTCGGGCACCAAGGGCCGGTTCGAGGTCACGCTCGACGGCGAGCTGATCTTCAGCAAAGCCGGCCTGCAGAGGCACGCCAACCCGGGTGAGGTGACGGCCGCGGTGGAGCGCCGGATCGGTCCGCCTCTCGAGTGGCGCCAGTAGCGCCGAACGTCGCGCAACGTACCAAGCGCCCCGCGCGAGGCGCGAGGCGCTTGAAGGGAGAGTAACTACGCGCTGGTTACCAGTAGTACCAGCGTCCGCCGCCCTCGGCTGAGCGGAAGAAGAACCCGAGCACCCAGAGGACGAGTCCGATGATCAGGATCCACCACAGAAAGTTCAGTGACGCCGAAAGAAGCCCACCGCCTCCGAAGATCAGAAGCAGGAGCACCAGTACGATCAGTGCAACCAGCATTCGCCTTTACCTCCTTTCGCGGGGCCGGGGATTCCAGCCCGCGGATTCGCTTCTACTTCGGTAAACAGATGAGCACGCGAGGGTACTTACGGCCCGGCAGGCCCGCCGGCCCGGCCGAGCTCACAGCGTCATCGGGCGCTTGAGCGCCCACGCGATCACAGAACCGATCCCCGCCCCGGTGGCCGCACCCACCGCAACATCGCTCGGAAAGTGGTGGCCGAGGTACACGCGCGACAGGCCGACGCCCGCGGCCAGCGTGTAGACCAGCGGAGCGACGTTGGGATAGAAGGCCGTCAGCGCCGTCGCCGCGGCGAACGACGCGGCGCTGTGACCGGAGGGAAACGACGCGTCGAGCGGCTTGATGCCGACGACGAGGACCTCGCGGTCGACGAAGGGCCGCCGGCGCCTGAACACGGGCTTGATCAGCCGCTGCACCAGATAGGTAGTGGACAGCGCGGCGAGGGCCGCAGCGATTCCTGCGCGGCGGCCTTTCGGACCCCCAAGCCAGGCCAGCCCGATTCCGGCCGTCACCCATCCAAGCCCCTCTCCGGCGTCTGAGATCATGCTGCCGTAGCGGTCGCTCAGCGGCGAGTGGGGAAGCCCGTGGATCAGTTGATACAAGCGGCGGTCGAAGGTGGTCGGCGCCGGGCGTACCGGATTCGGTGCAGCCTCCACATCGAGACAACGCCGGTGCTCCGGTAAAGCACCGCGCTGAAACGTTTAACACTTGATATGAGTGTCCGCACGCCGGATCTCGAGGCGCAGGCGGAAAAGGTGCGCGAAGGCATGGAGAACGGCCTCGACCTCATCGAGGAGTACGGAGGGCCGCTCCTCGACCGCTACGGCAGGACCGCGATCGTCGTGGGCGTGGCCGTGGTCGCGGCGGTCGGCATCGCGTTGCTCATCGCGAGGCGCCGGCGCCGCCGGCCGCTGCTCACCCGCATGCAGGACGCGCTCCCCGACCAGCTGAGCTCTCGCCTCGAGCGCCCGATCTCCTCGATCAAGCAGGCGGCCGACCGCATCACGCGCTGAACGCGCGCCGCGTACAGCGCCGGCGGCTGGACGTTACTCCTGTGGGCGGTGGTGCTCCACGTGAGCTCTGCCGATGAACTCATAGGAGGACATTCCGTTTTGGGAACACTTCTGTTCATCATCCTGGTCGTCATCGTGCTCGCCGCGCTTCTCGGCGCCGGCGGCTACAGCGTGCGCAGGTACTGGAGCCCGGCGGGCTCCGAGGTCGTCGAGACAAGTGGTGACACGACAGGGGCCGGCGCCGGCATCGCGGCCGTGCTCATCGCCCTGCTCGTGCTGATGCTGCTGTTCTTCGGCTTCACCAAGTGGAACTGGTTCGGCAACGGGCCGAGCAACGGCCAGCCGAACACCCCGGTCGTCACGTCGCCGGCGGCCTCGCCGAGCAGTGGCGCCGGAGGCGGCGGCAGCTCACCGTCGGCTTCACCGAGCTGAGTCAGTCTTCGTAAGTAAGGGCATGGGGCCGGCCTGGTGCCGGCCCTTTTGCTTGTCGCGGCCGCAGACCGTGATGGGTCACGATTGAGGGCCATGAAGTTCGGCATCGCCGTCTTTCCGACCGACTACGCGATCTCGATGGCAGAGCTCGCGCCGGCGGTGGAGGCGGCCGGCTTCGAATCGCTGTGGGTCGCGGAGCATTCGCACATTCCCACCAGCCGCGCGACGCCCTACCCCAGCGGTGGCGAGCTGCCGCGGATGTACATGCACACGCTGGACCCCTTCATCACGCTGACCGCGGCGGCGCTCGCGACCAGGACGTTGAAGATTGGCACCGGGATCTGCCTGCTCATCCAGCGCGATCCGATCCACACCGCGAAGTCCGCCGCGAGCCTCGACGTCATCTCCAACGGACGGTTTCTGTTCGGCGTCGGCGGCGGATGGAACCGGGAGGAGATGGCCGACCACGGCACGGACTTCGCGACGCGGTGGAAGCTGCTCCGCGAGGAGGTCGAGGCGATCAAGGCGATCTGGATGGACGACGAGGCCGAGTACCACGGCGACATGGTCGACTTCGACCCGATGTGGTGCTGGCCGAAGCCGGTGCAGAAGCCGCACCCTCCGGTGCTCCTCGGCGGCAACGGGCCGAAGACGCTCGATCGCGTCATCGCCTACGCCGACGAGTGGATGCCGAATCGGGGCGCGGCCCTGGAACGCATCCCCGAGCTGCGAGAGAAGGAGAAGGCCTCCGGCCGGGGCCACATCCCCGTGTCCTTTTATGCGCGGCCCACGGCTGCGGACATCGAACGCGCGGCGGAGGCCGGTGTCGAGCGGTGCATCTGGTATGTGCCCTCGGAGGGCCGAGCGCCGGCGCTGACGAAGCTCGAAGAGCTCGCACGCCTCATCGAGCCCTACAAGAAGTAGGACGCGCCTCGTGAGGTTTGCCGCCGCGCTGGCATGCGTGCTGTTTTGGATGACCGGCTGCGCCGCCGGCACCGCGACAGCGGTGCCGCCCGCGCGCGTCTTCCTCATCGTCATGGAGAACCACTCCGCCGATGAGGCGCTGCAGGGATCGTTCACCGCGCGGCTCGCTTCGCGCAGCGGCGTGGCCACCGACTATCACGCGGTCGCGCACCCCAGCGTTCCGAACTACCTGGCGCTCACGTCGGGCCAGACGTGGGGCGTGACCGACGACGGCTATCACGCGCTTCCGCGCGAGGACATCGGCGACCAGCTCGCGCACGCGGGTCTCGAGTGGCGCGCTTACATGGAGGGTCTCACGCCGGCGGGGTGTCTCGACAGCCCCGAGCCGTACGATCCCGGGCACAACCCGTTTGCGTTCTACGGCGGCGGTTGTCCGCCCAACGTCGTGCCCTTCAGCGATCTCGCGCCCGACCTCGCCCGCGGCGACGTGCGCTTCTCCTGGATCGGCCCAGACAGCTGTCACGACCAGCACAGCTGCTCCCTCGCCACCGGCGACGCGTGGCTCACGGCCACGGTCGGGTCGATAACGAGCTCGGCCGCGTGGAGGCCTGGAGCTGTGCTGTTCGTGACGTGGGACGAGGACGACGGCGGCGCGGACAACCGCGTGCTCACGATCGTCGCGCGTCCCGGCCACGGCCACGTGGTGAGTGCCGCGGCCTACAACCACTACTCGCTCCTCGCGACCATCGAGCAGCTGCTCGGCCTGCCGTTCCTGGCCCGGGCGGCTCAGGCGCACCCGATGAGAGACCTTCTCGGCTAACCGCTACTTGTGCTTCTTGTGGCCGCCGCCTTCTCCGTAGCTCGTGTAGATCGTCCCGCTGGCGCTCGCCGACTGCGCCACCGGCGGAAGCTGGCTCGGACGGGGCGAAGGCGACGGCTTTGGCGATCCTGGCGGCGAATGCGCCTGGCTGACCGGTTGAGCGTACGAAGGAGTACCGAAGATGTCGGCGCCGCCGAACTGCGCCGCCAGTCCGATCGCGATGAAAAGCGTGCCCGCCGTGATGCCGGCCGCTTTGACCAGAGGGCGTCCCATACAGTGGGAACGCCCTGGCGCCGTCTTCGGCCTTACTCGATCAGTCGCCGCCTCCCGAGTCGTCGGTCTGGCCGGAGTCGTCGTTCTCGTCGGTGTCGCTGTCGTCGGCTTCAGGCGAAGGAGAAGCCTCGGGCGACTCGGTCGCTTCCGGTGAGGGAGACGCCTCGGGGGCCTCGGTCGGCTCCGGCGACGGGGACGCCTCAGGCGACTCGCTCGGCTCGGGTGACTCCGAGGGCTCGGGTGACGACTGGGTGAAGATCGCGGCGCCCGACGGGGACCCGAACAGGTGCACGCCCTGGGCGTGGGCCGTCACCCCGAGCGCGGCGACCAAAACGACGCCCGCCGCCACCGTGAACAGATTGAAAAACGGATTTCTCATCTCCTCTCCTTTAAACCGTTCGGTGTCCGGCTCGTGACCGGTGCGAACTAATCAACGCCGGAGCCGCCCTCAGTCGGAAGTCCCGGCTGACGGTGACGCGGTGGGGTGGCCGCCGCCGTCGGATTCGGGCGAGCTGGTCGGCTGAGGCGATTCCCCAGGCTCGGGTGATTGCGAGGGCTCCGGCGACTCATGCGTCTCCGGGGTCTCGGACGGCTCCGGCGATGCCGGCGACTCGACCGGTTCCGTCGGATGAGGCTCCTGGAACTGGTGCGCGGGTGAGGGCGAAGGGCTGAAAGTGCCGCCAAGGTTGCCGACCGACTGGATGAGCCACTGCCGCGGTTGCGGCGCGCCGAGCAGCGTGGCGGCCACGAGCGCCAGCGCGGCGAGTCCGCTGAGGACGAGACGCGCGCCGACGTGGGCTCGACTGCTTTGCGCCGCGGCGGCGGTCGCGTAGCGCGCCTGTGACGCGAGCGGCGCGCGCAGGGGTGCGCCGGACGTCAGCTCTTCGGAGAGCTGTGAAGCCAGGTGCTCAGGCAGCTCTCGCTCAGGCATCACCGAGTCCTCGGGGCTCACGTGGCAATACAACGCCGGTGGGCGGCGAAGTCGGAAGCTCGCCGCGCCACTCCGGGCCGAGAGTGTGAGCAAGGGCTTCTCGCGCCTGCCGGAGACGCGCGCCGATGGTGCGCTCGGAAACGCCTTCGAGCCGGGCGATCTCCCGGTTGCTGTAGCCGTGGTGGTAGCGCAGCACGAAGTCGGCGGCGACTCGCGGCGGCAGCGCGGAGAGCGCCTTGATCAGCTCCGAGCGCCCGGCCGAGTCCGCTGGGTCCCGCCCGGGCGCGGGACGTCCAAGCCTGCGCATGACCTCGCCGATGCCGCGCAGCCGCGCGCGCCGGCGGTAGGAGATGGCCGTGTTGACGGCGATCTGATGCATCCACGCCTCGGCCGGCTTGTCGGGCCGGAAGCGCGGCCACGCAGCGTACGCGCGCACGAACGCCTCCTGCACGCAGTCCTCGGCCGCGGAAGAGTCTCCCGTGATCGCGTACAGCACCCGCAGCAGTCGCGGATAGCACGCGCGATACAGACGGTCGAAGTCCTCTCGGTCGCCTGGGCGGTAGTCGGTCACTCCCACGAAGCCCACCTACACTAACGATGGTGAGCGAGCGCGAGATCGGCGTCGTCGGGCTGGCCACGATGGGAATGAACCTCGCTCGCAACCTGGCGCGCCACGGCTCGCGGGTCGCCGTCTACAACCGCACGCGCAAGCGCACCGACGACTTCATGGAGCAGTTCGGCAAGGAAGGTGACTTCCACGCGGCGTTCTCGCTGGAGGAGCTGGTCGGGCTGCTCAAGTCGCCGCGCGCGATCCTGATCATGGTCAAGGCCGGCGCGCCGGTGGACGATGCGATCGACTCTTTGTCGCGTCTGCTTCAGCCCGGCGACACCTTGATCGACGGCGGCAACTCGCTGTTCCACGACACACGCCGGCGCAGCGCGACGATGGCGAAGGCCGGTTTCGGGTTCCTGGGCACCGGCGTGTCGGGCGGAGAGGAGGGCGCGCTTTTTGGCCCGAGCATCATGCCCGGAGGGCCGAGGGAGTCCTATGCGCGGGTCGAATCGATGCTGACCGCGATCGCGGCGCAGGTCGACGGCGTGCCGTGCTGCACGTACATCGGGCCCGACGGAGCCGGGCACTTCGTGAAGATGGTGCACAACGGAATCGAGTACGCCGACATCCAGCTCATCGCCGAGAGTTACGACTTCTTGCGCGACACGCTCGGCCTGAACGCGGCAGAGCTCGCCGGCGTCTTTGGCGCGTGGAATCAGGGCGAGCTGCAGTCCTACCTCATCGAGATCACGTCGCAAGTGCTCGCCAAGCGCGACGGCTCCGACCACTCCTCGCTCGTCGACGCCATCGAGGACGAGGCCGAGCAGAAAGGCACGGGCCGCTGGACGAGCCAGTCCGCGCTCGACCTCGGCGTGCCGCTGACGGGCATCACCGAAGCCGTGTTCGCGCGTGTGCTGTCGAGCCAGAAGCAGGAGCGCGTCAAGGCGAGTGAGGTGCTGGCCGGACCCAGGCCGGCTCGCAACGGCGCGAAGAACGACGACGCGCTGATCGACGACGTGCGCGATGCGCTGTACGCCGCGAAGATCGTGGCCTACGCGCAGGGTTTCGAGCACCTGGCCGCGGGCTCGCGCGAGTACCGGTGGAACCTGGACCTGGGCTCGCTCGCGACCATCTGGCGCGGCGGCTGCATCATCCGCGCGCGGTTCCTCGATCGCATCCGCGAGGCTTACGCGAACGATCCCGGCCTCGAGAGCCTCCTGCTCGCGCCCTTCTTCCAGGAGGCGCTGGCGTCGGCGCAGCCGGCGTGGCGGCGGGTGGTGATGAAGGCGATCGACGCCGGCGTGCCCGTTCCCGCGTTTGCGTCCTCGCTCGCGTACTACGACGGCTACCGCCGGGCGCGCGGGCCCGCGAACCTCATCCAGGGACTGCGCGATTATTTCGGGGCGCACACGTACCACCGCATCGACCGCGAGGGCGCGTATCACACGCGCTGGGCTCAGGACGGAACGGAGGTCAAGGTCGAGTAGAGGCGGGCGGCGCCTCTGCCGCTGAGGGGTCCTGGCCCAGCACCACGAAGACCACGGCGAGCGCGAGCGCGACCGCGGGCGGTCCCCAGTCTTCGACCCAGGTGCCGGCGAAGAAGATGCGCGCGATCGTGGTCGCGACGACGTACACGCCGCCGAGGACGAGCGCGAGCCGCAGGCGCCGGCCCGCGTGGCGCAGCTGCCGCCGGATGCCGCCGGGCCGCAGCGAGAGGATGGTGATGCTCACGAGCACGAGCACCACCAGCCCGATGGCGAAGCTTCTCAAGCGCTGACGCTCAGGCGGCGCGCGACCGCCGGCTCAGCGCGGCGTCGGCGTCGTCGACGCCCACCCGCTGGCGGCGGAAGTTGTGCAGCGCGAAGCGGTCGCACGCGGTCTCGGCCGCCGATTTTCGCTTCAGCTGCTCGTGCATGTACCAGTGCAGCCATTCGTGGCAGTAGAGAAACCGCAGCACGTCGCGGCGCGAGCGGAACGTCACGTTCTCGGAGAGCCACGAGAAGTGCATGCCCTTGCCGCGCTTGCGTCGTGCGCCGTGGTACACGGTCTCCCGGAAAGGGCGGAACGGCAAGGGCACCTGGAGTGTGATCTGCCGCCCGTCGAAGTCGCAGAGTGCCGCGAGGTGCGGCCCCGTGCGGTAGCGCAGCGGCTTGACGACGACGTCGTAGTCGGTGCGCGGCAGGCCGGCGAGGGCGCGGCGGGCGGCGGCCGTGGTCAGCTCGGGCAGCTCGCTTCTTATCGCCATCTTCTTCTCGCCGGCCGCGAAGTCAGGCCTTCGCCTTGTCCCCAGGCTCCAACTTGATCGAGACGGAGTTGATGCAGTACCGCAGGCCTGTGGGATCCGGGCCGTCGTCGAAGACGTGGCCGAGGTGCCCGCCGCATTCGCCGCAGGTCACCTCGGTGCGAACCATGAACAGGCTGCGGTCGACGTGCTCCTCGACGTTCGCGTCCCTGGCCGGCGCGTAGAAGCTCGGCCAGCCGCAGTGGGCGTCGAACTTGGTCGCGGACTCGAAGAGGGGTGCGCCGCACGCGGCGCACCGGTACACGCCCGGCGTCTTCGTGTCCCAGTACTCGCCGGTGAACGGGCGCTCCGTGCCCTTCTCGCGCAGCACGTGGTACTGCTCCGGCGTCAGCTCCTCCCGCCATTCCGCTTCTGTTTTCTTGACCTTCTGGCTCATCTCGGCTCCTCTGGGCATTCCGGCTCGCGCGCCTGGGATCCCGGCGGCCTGGCCTCCGGGGCGCTCCAGTCTACGACCCGTCAGCGGCTCCCCACCGCCTGCCGGACGGTCAGGAGGCGGGCGATGTCGACGGGGGAGACGATGCCCACGAGCTCTTCCTTGTCGAATACGAGCACCCGATGTTCGAGTGCGCTCCCAATCCGTTCCACGAGCGCCGACAGGTCCTCGTCCGGGCGGGACGTGGGCACGTCGCCGATGGGCCTGGCGACGGTGCTCAGGCGCTGCGTGGAGCGCTCAGCGCCGCCGATCTTGACCAGGTCGGCCAGGCGCACGACGCCGGTCAGCCTGCCCGAAGGGTCGTGCACCGGGTAGGTCGTGAACTGATGGCCGGGCGCGACGTTCTCGAGGAACTGCTCAACGGTTATCCAGTCGGGGATCGTGATCACCGGCGAGGTCATGGCCGCCGAAACCGGCACCGACTTGAGCGCGTCCTTGATGGCGACCCCGCTCTCCTCGGACGCGCCGGCCGAGAGCAGGAACCAGCCGATGAAGGCCAGCCAGACGCCGTTGATGACCGAGCCGGTGAAGAGGCCCGCGACGCCGAGGGCGATCATCAGGTAGGCGATCCAGCGGCCGATCCTCACGGCGCTGTGAACGCCCTGCCGGCGGCTGCCCTGGCGCCACCAGAAGATCGCGGCGAGCAGCCGGCCACCGTCGAGCGGGAACGCCGGCACGAGGTTGAAGACGCCGAGCATCGCGTTGACGAGCGCGAGCCACGCGAACACGTCGGACACGAGGGGCGCGGTGCCGGTGGCGAACGAGAGTCCGAGGGCGATTCCGGCGACGACGAAGCTGGTGATCGGGCCGACGATCGTGATGAGCGCTTCGGCGCCCGCGCTCTTGGGCTCGCCGTCGAGCCGCGACACTCCGCCGAAGAGCCACAGGGTTATGCCCGCCACGCGCACGCCGCTGCGGCGGGCGACGAGCGCGTGCGCCATCTCGTGGGCCAGCAGGCAGGCGTAGAACGCCAGCGCGCCGGCCGCGCCCGCGATCCAGTACGAGCCCGACGGCTGATTGGGAACGTCCGCCGGCAGGATGCCGGTGGCGAGCGTCCAGGCGATGAGCACGAAGATGAAGACCAGGCTCCAGTTGGCCCCGATCTCGATGCCGAAGATCTTGCCGAGGCGGATGCTGGGAGCCACGCCGTAACTCTAGGCGGTGGTCAGTATCCTCACCTTCATCAGCAGCCGCACCACCGTGCCCGTGGCGTAGGTGCGGATCTGCACCAGGTCGCACAGCTGGTTGGCCAGCCACAGGCCGCGCGGGGTGGAGGTGCCGTGGCCGCGCTCGCGGTCGGCCAGCGGCTTGTCGTACCGGCCACGGTCGCGGACCTCGCAGACGAGGTTTCCGTCCTCCCTCCACATGAGGAAGGTCCCGCCGCCGCCGCCGTGCCGCACGCTGTTGGTCGCGATCTCGTTGACCGCGCACACGAGGTCGTCGGTTCGCGTCTGGTCGAGCCCGGCTCCGGTTGCGTAGCGGCCGGTGAACGACCGCAGGTTGCCAAGATCCTCGGCGCCGAACGTGATCGCCACGGCTTCGCGCGGGGCGGGGCGCAGCGGCGTGTCCGGAACTGCCGCGCTGCCGTCGATGCCTCGGAACTGCGGGCTCGGAAGCTCGACATGTCGCTCGCTCACGTAGGCGTGGCTGCGACGAGCCTCATCGATCACGTACGCCGGTAGCGCCTCCGTGTCGTACGGGCACAGCAGGCGCCACGGCCGCCCCCCGCCGAAGGCGACGTTCAGCAGCGACTCGTGGCGCTGGCACTCGACGAGCTCGTCGGCCGAGCGGCCGGCCCAGATCGGCTCGCCGATGCCGCGCAGCCCGCGGCCTTCGTGGTCGTGCCCTTCCACGAACTCGCGCCACGCGGGGATGATCCGCGCCGGGTTGGCGCCGACCTGCGCCATGTTCGCGAAGTGCACCGCGGAGGCGTCTTCGCCCAGCTCCCGCCTGAGCAGCCGGACCTTCTCCTCCGACTCGACGACGAGGATCGCGTCGCCGGCTTGCACGCCCTGCCGGATGAACGGCACCGTGCCCAGCAGGAACTCGTCCTCACTCGCGTAGAAGAGCGCCTCGTGACGGAACCCGTGGTCGTTCATGCCGCCACCTCGCAGTTGCAGAACGCAAGCCCCGGCAGCTCGGCCCAGCCGACGACGTCCAGCACGCGCTCGATCTGTGCGGGCAGGCCGTGCAGCATGAGCCGGTGTTTGTCGTCGCGACGTTCTGCGTGCGCGACGAGGGCGCGAATGCCGCTGATGTCGCAGAAAGAGAGGAAGTCCAGGTCGAGGTGCAGATCCCCGGAGTTCCCGCATGCACGAAGGGCTTCCGTTACGGCGTGCACGTTGGACAGGTCGATCTCTCCCGTGAACCTCAGCCCGACCGGAGCAAGCGTGCGCGTGACCACGAGCTGGCTTCCCGCATACAGCCGCTCTTCACCCGCAGCGATGGGTCTGACGGCCGTGAGAGGCCTACCCCGCCCGGGTTGATCGTCCAGCTGCGCCACTACGAGAGGAACGAACGAAGCGCCGAAAGGACCTGAGTACGGCCCGGCGGCGGGGTGTTCTTTTTGGTTGGGGCGCCGGACCCGCAAGGGTCGGGCGCTCCACCCTTTTCCGCCCCGCGGCGGACAATGGCGGCGAATGGACGACCGGCTCGGCGGCGCGGCTGGTGATGGCTTCCACACGATCATCGAGCCGTTCAAGATCAAGTCGGTCGAGCCGCTCCGCATGACCACCCACCGGCAGCGCGAGGCGCACCTCATCGCCGCCGGCTACAACCTCTTCAAGCTCGCGTCCGAGGATGTGCTCATCGACCTGCTCACCGACTCGGGGACCGGGGCGATGAGCTCCGAGCAGTGGGCCGGGATGATGCGCGGCGACGAGGCCTACGCGGGCTCGAGCAGCTTCGCGCGCTTCGAGTCGGTGATCCGCGAGCTCACGGGCTACAAGCACGTGATCCCGACCCACCAGGGCCGGGCGGCCGAGCGAATCCTGTTCGCGGTGACGGCCGGGAAGGGGAAGGTCATCCCGGGCAACCACCACTTCGACACCACCCGCGCCAACATCGAGGCGACCGGCGCAGAGGCGCTCGACCTGCCCTGCGCCGAGGCCGCGGACGCATCGCGGCCCGCGCCGTTCAAGGGCAACATCGACCTCGAACGCCTGGAGCGGCTGCTGAACGAACGCGCGGGCGACGTGCCGCTCTGCATCATCACCATCACTGACAACAGCGGCGGCGGACAGCCGGTGTCGCTGCAGAACCTGCGCGAGGCGCGGCGGCTGCTGCAACGCCACGGCGTGCCGCTCCTCCTCGACGCCGCGCGCTTTGCCGAGAACGCGATGTTCATCAAGCTGCGCGAGCCCGGCAACGAGCACCGCACGCCGCGCGACATCGCGCACGAACAGTTCACGTGCGCCGACGGCTGCACCATGAGCGCGAAGAAAGACGGCATCGCGAACATCGGCGGCTTCCTCGCGCTCCGGAGCGACGCCTGGGCCGCTGCGGCGCGGCAATTGCTGATCCTCACCGAGGGCTTCACCACGTATGGAGGACTTGCCGGCCGTGACCTGGAGGCGATCGCGCAGGGCCTGGAGGAAGTGCTGCACGAGGACTACCTGCGGTACCGCCTGCGCAGCGCCGAGTACCTGGGCGAGGGGATTCGCAACGCCGATATCCCCATCGTCGAGCCGCCGGGCGGCCACGCGGTCTACGTCGACGCTCGGGCCGCGCTGCCGCACATCCCACCGGGAGATCTACCCGGCCAGGCGTTCAGCTGCGCGCTGTATCTGGAGGGCGGCGTGCGCACCGTCGAGATCGGAACCGTGATGTTCGGGCACACCGATCCCGCGACCGGGCGGCA
>Ga0209166_10001962_pt1 | contig 16255 bp, 9 predicted proteins | sample Coa_R1_3_FD_187151 | JGI IMG/M metagenome (GOLD analysis project Ga0209166, IMG submission 187151) | Surface soil microbial communities from Centralia Pennsylvania, which are recovering from an underground coalmine fire - Coalmine... | ecosystem: Environmental > Terrestrial > Soil > Unclassified... | reverse complement strand
CAGCAAGAGAACATCACCTATCTGGTCATGCCCTTTATAGGCGGCGGCTCGCTGGCGCAGATCATCGCGCGCGCGCGTGGCCCCCTGCCGCTCGACAAGATCGTCAAATGGACGGGCGAGATCGGGTCGGCGCTCAAATACGCGCACGATCAGGGCATTATCCACCGCGACGTGAAGCCAGGGAATATGCTGGTTGGCCCGGATGAGCATCTCTTGCTCGCCGATTTTGGCATTGCCAAAGTGATGGATGCCTCCACTGCCCTGACCAATACCGGCGCCGCCGTTGGCTCCCCTGAATATATGGCCCCAGAACAGGCCAGCAGCATGGCCGAGTATCGCAGCGACATCTACGCCCTGGGCGTGGTCGTCTTCCAGATGCTGACCGGGCGCGTGCCCTTCACCGCCAACACGCCCATCCAGTTGATGCTGCGGCATGTCAACGATCCGCCGCCCGCGCCACGCAGCCTGAATCCAGCCATCACGCCACAGGTTGAGGCGGTGGTGCTGCGCGCGCTGGCGAAACGGCCAGAGCAGCGCTATCAATCGGCCACCGAGCTGGCAGACGCGCTGCAAGCCGCCGCTGCCGGGCAGCCGGTTCCACACGCCGCCCACGCGCCCACCGCCGAACTCTCGACGCGCGTAGCCACACCCGGCGGCGCTCCACGCGGCCCAGAGCCAGTAGCGCCGCAACGCCAGGAGCCATTCAGCCAACCGGGAGCGGGCGCTGCGCCAGCTATCCCAGCGGCTGCCGTCGGCGCGTCCAACGCCTATGCGCCCAGTCGGAGCAGGCCCAGACCACCTGCCGCGCCCTATTCGGCGGGCGGCGTTGGGGTTGCGTCCTATCAGCCGCCAGCCAGCGCCTCCAGGGCCACGCGCGCGCCGCAGCCAGCTCCTTGGGTGTATGATGCCGCTACCGTCGAGGATGAGCCGCCCGTGCCTGCCTACGCCGCGCCTGTTCTCAGGCGCAGGCGCGGCCAGCGCCTTTTGCTCGTTCTGCTGGCGCTGCTGCTGGTGATCGCCCTGGCGCTGGGCGGAGCCATTGCCTACGTCCTGACGCATCCTGGTTTCAATCTGTCCTTCAGCCAGACAAGCACAGGCGCGCTGCCTCTCGTTCACCCGGCACTGTTCCTGGCTCTCTTCGCTGCTGGAGCGCCCTGGCAACGACAGTCGTTCGGTCAGCGCGCCGACCAGGAGACCAGCGCGCCGGAGGCGTCAAGCAGGTCGTCATGAGTGATGCCGCGTCAAGGCATCCGTTCAGGTGAGCGGCTGCCATGCTGGCGCGCTTCTTGCGGGAATTCTGCCGTTTTTGCTACACTCCTGTCAGGGCATGGGGAGCCTCTGACACCGCCTCTAACAGCCTATCAGACCCTATAAAACAGCAACTCATTCGTAGCGCCAGGGGATCGTTTTGAGGACGCGAGGAAACCCGTGAAAGGAACCAGAAACAACCATCAGGCCCGGTCTGGTCGTCCGTTGCCGCCAGGACGACCAGTCGGCAAACTACAAGATGCCAGCAAGGCAGCAGACCTGCCTGGCGCGCTTGCGCCGGAAGCGTCCGGTGGGCCAGCGGCTGCGCTGGGCGCGGACGATCAGCCAACGCCGCCAGGCATTCCCAGGATGCCCCCAAGCGCGGAAAAGCGTCCAGGAGACCAGATACCAGTGCCGGAAGCGCCCGCGCCAGCAGCAGAGGATTTGTCTGATCTAGAGTGGATGCCGCTGCCTAACGAGGATCGGATTGCCAAATTTTTGAGCGACGTGGCCGAGATGGCGCCGCCGTCCATCCGCGAGCGCGAAGACGCTGCCCCGGCTTTTGTGCTAGCTACCCCTGTCTCTCCAGAGGAAGCCGAACGCAAGAAAGCCAGGGCCGAACCCTTCTGGTCAGAGGTGCTGGCAGCGCCAATGGCTGCACCCGCGTCGGATGCGGCCTCAACGCCAGCAAAGCGAGGAGGGCGCAAACGCCGCATTCTCAGGGTGGTAATCATTGCCATCATCCTGGTCGCGCTGGCGAGCCTCGTGGGGCTGGCGCTGCTCACGCATCCTGGCCTGCTGCATGGTTAATGGCATCTCTAGCCCGCTGGCAGGGCGCGATTCTCCCCAAAAGTGGGCCAGCCCCTTGCAACGCCGTTCGCCCTTCGGGCAGGGCGGACGGCGCTGCAAGGAATAGCCCTTGCGCGCCAGCCGCTAGACGTTCGATTCGGCGACATGTTACAATAGGCCGGAATGAGCGGCTCGACAATGCAGCATTGCTTACCAGGAGAATGAGAAATGGCAGGAATACTCGAAGGCAAGACCGCGCTAGTCTCTGGCGTGGCAAATAAGCGCAGCATCGGCTGGGCCATTGCCCAGGCGCTTTCCGATGCCGGGGCGCGTCTGGCGTTTACCTATCAGACCCGCATGGAGAAGATGGTCCGCGAACTGGTCAACGGCGTTCCCAATAACCCGCTCTTGATCGAGTGTGATGTGCAGTCCGACGAGGAACTGGACCGCGCCTTCGCCCAGGCGGATCAGGAGTTCAATGGGCTGGACATCCTCGTGCATAGCGTTGCCTTCGCGCCCCCTGCCGAACTGGAGGGCCGCTTCATCGATACCAGCCGCGAGGGCTTCAAAGCTACGCTAGACATCAGCGCTTATTCGCTCGTGGCTATGGCGAAACGCGCCGAGCCGCTGATGGCGAAGCGCGGCGGGGGCAGCGTTGTCTGTCTGACCTATATGGCGAGCGGGCGCGTCTTCCCCAAGTATAACGTGATGGCCGTTGCCAAGGCTGCCCTGGAGTGCAGCACGCGCTATCTGGCCTACGAGCTTGGCTCGCAGAATATCCGCGTCAACGCGATCTCTGCCGGGCCTCTCAACACGCTGGCGGCGCGTGGCGTCAAGGGTTTCACGACGATGCTGACGCACCAGGAAGACCACGCCCCGCTGCATCGCAACATCGAGCAAGCGGATGTTGGCGAACTGGCGCTCTTCCTGTGCAGTCCGGCGGCGCGCAACATCACTGGCGGCGTGCATTTCGTGGACGCGGGCTACAACATCATGGGGATTTAGCCCGTCGGCGAATGAAATCGCCGCTACGGGCCTGCGGCCACCAAACCCGCTATGCGGGTTGAGACGGGCGCCCGGTACTTTTGGGGCAAGGGGCAGTCCAGGCGCGCAGGCTTCAGGTGCGATTTCAAACGACAGCCCCTTGCAAGACCTGTCGAACTCTGCTAGAGTGACGGCAGGTTTTTTGTGCCTGCGAAACAGGCGCAGCCAGCAGCAAGGGAGGCAAGCGATGCCGCAAGGACCACTACCCCCGGATGATGATGACGCCACGCTGCCAGCGCAAGACCCAGCGGACAGCGCCGCGCCTCCGTCGCTCTTTTCGCAGACGCGGGCCAGCCGCATCCGGCGGGCCACCACCCGCCAGCCGGGGACGCCGCCCGCCAGTGCCAGCGCGCCCACCACGCGGGTGAGCGCGCCCCCCCTGAACCCGACGCTGCCCATCGGCCAGACGACGCTGCGCCGCCAGCCGATGGGGCCGCATACCTACGCGCACCTGCTGGGGGGCCTGTGCTATCTGGGCGCGCCGATCATTCCCGCGATAGTCCTCTTCAGGCCAGCGTCTCACGGATTTGCGCGCTTCCACGCGCTTCAGGCGCTGGCGCTGTTTGTGGTCGCCGCGACGCTGGGCCTGTGCCTGAGCCTCTTTACGCCCACGAACGTGGTCCTGGGGATTCTCTTTACCCTGCTGGTCATCGCGGTGGTCGTGCTGGCGCTGCTTTGGATGGCCGCAGCCATCGCGGCCTTCGAGGGCGTTGCCATCGGGCTGCCGCTGCTGGACCGGCTGATCACGCGCAGCCACGACCTGGAGGAAGACCAGAATACGCGCTCTGTCGGGCAGCGCGCCCGGCTGGAGCTTGCCATTGCCGCTGGGGTGAGTGTGGTGCTGCTGATCCTGACTTTCGCGCTGCCCGTCGTCGGCTGGTTTGGCGCGCTGAGCGCGAAGAACCTGACACCGCTGGGTCTGCCGAAGGGGCTGCCCGCCTGGATGCTGGTTTCGGCGCTGCTGGAGAGCCTGATCGTGGCGGCAATTAGTCTGATTGTGCTGGCGGTCTTCCTGGTGGGACTGCGCAAGGGCAAGTTCTTCCCGTCAGTAGCCAGCGGCGTTGCCATTGTGGGGACGGCGCTGATGGCGGCAGGCGCCGGCCTGCTGATCGCTGATACGCTGCAACGGGCGGTCTTCAGCCAACTTACGCAGCAGTTCGACAGTATGGTCAACAGCGCCGCGCTGCCCAAGCCCAAGGCAAGTACCGCCGAGTTTGCCAAGATGGTCATCGATGGGCGCAATGCGCTGACAACCATTGCCAATGCCCAGCATGCGCTGCTGCTGCCGGGGGCGATCCTGGTGCTGCTGGGCATTGCGATCCTGCTCTTCCTGCTCTCGCAGATTTATTACAAGAAATGATCGCTCAGAAGAATTGACAGAATTGACAGAATTGACGGTATTGCAAAGAATTGACGGTAATATGTACCGTTCCATTCGGCGGAACGGTTGGCTGGAGAGCGGGGGCTGGCGGATACATCCGCGCCTGGAGGCTGCGCCACAAAGCCTGCCTGCGCGGGCTGGGACGAGGCTGACGATCAGCCAGGGGCTGGCGGCTGAAGGCCGCGCCTGGAGTCCCCAAGGGGACACGAAGCCCGCCTGCGCGGGCTGAGACGAAAAAAAGATTTCTTGACCGATGCTCTAGTGGTCTGTTCGGTTAGCTTGTAAGGAGGTGGGTCACTTCTATGCCTGCTTCTCTTTTTCCTTGCACATCCTTCTTGATCATTGCGACCCTGCAGAGAGCAGCAATGACCGTTGACAGACCGGAACGTCCTGTGCTAGGATACAAGCATCGTTTCAACCAACTCCCTCCAAGGATTGTGATGCAGCTATGATGAAGCCTCCACTCCACCTTCGCCTGACCTGCCTCCTCAGCGTCATGGCTCACTCCGCCGGCGTTTGCGCGCCGCATGCGGCGCACGCCGACGAGTGAGCGGAGAGACCATCTCTCTCTTTTTTTCTCTGTTTAAGACCTCTCCCTGCTCTTCTTCGCACTGCGCCTCCGCTTGAGACACGCTTGAACCGATCTCACATCTCAACGCTGTGCGCGTGCGAAAGGACCCCTATGTTTCCTCGCTCTGCCAAACGCCTGGCCTTCCGGCGCCAGCGGGCGCTGCTCATCAATCGCAACTACACCCTGTTGTGGCTCGGTGGGATGATCTCGTTGATTGGCGATGTCCTGTTCACGATGATGCTGATCTTATGGGTTGGCACATTGCTGCGCAACCAGAGCGCGGCTCCCCTTGCCGTCAGCGGCGTGGTGCTGGCCGCCGCGCTCCCAGCCCTCCTGATTGGCCCACTCGCTGGCGTGCTGGTGGACCGCTGGCCGAAACAACGGACGATGCGCCTTATGGATGCGCTGCGGGCCGTGCTGGTGTGCTCGCTCTTGCCGATCAGTGGGCCGCTGCCGTTGCCCCTCGCACTCAAGCTCACCGTGATGTATCTCGTCGTGGCAGCCGTCAGTAGTCTGAGTCAGTTCTTCACTCCAGCGACCAAGGCGGTTCTCAAAGAAGTGGTCTCGGACGAGCAGCTGACCCGCGCTTCGGCGCTGACCGTCGGGGCCGGCATGTGCGCCTGGGCCATCGGGTCCACCTGTGCCGGCCTCTGCTACGTCTCCCTGGGAGCCGGGTGGGCGATTGCCGTGAATGCGGCCTCGTTTGGCTGCTCCTGGGTGTTGGTCGGGCGCCTGCGCGTCTCTGCGGCAGCCACGGCCACAACAGCCGAAGCAGCGCCCCTGCGGCGCGTCTTGACTGAACTGCACGACGGGCTGCGCTTCATCACCGGCAATCTGCTGCTGCGCACCATTGTACTCACCGAGAGCCTGTTCTCCTTTGGATGGGGCATTGTGGACATCTTGGCCTTCTTCTACGTCACGCAGAATATTCATGTGCCCACGAGCCTGTTTGGCCTCTTCAGCGCCGTGCCAGCTCTTGGGGGCATCCTGGGAACCGCGCTCGTTGATCGCGCGGCGGCCAAACGAGGAGCGACCAGCGTCTATGCCCGCGCGCTCCTCTTTGCCGGGGTGATGATCGTCGTCTCGACGGTGCCGAATCAGGCGATGATCGACCTGGTGGGTTTCACGCTCCTTGGCCTCGTCAAGGTGCAGGCCGAGGCGCTGGTTGGCCCGTTGATGCTGGAGGCCACGCCGGAGCAGATGGTAGGCCGCGTCTTCTCCACGCTGGGAACGCTCACGACCCTGAGCACCTTACTCGCCACGCTCCTCAGTGGATATGTGAGTAGTATGCTGCTGCAAGGGGTCGTCGTCCACCTGCCCACCGACGACCTAAACGGGACCAACCTGCTCCATATCGGGGCTGGGGTCATCATCTTCGTGAGTGGACTGCACGCCGCTTGCCAGTTCAGAAAACGCCGATAGCGCAATCACATGGACAGGAAGGTGGGCCACCACCACGCAAGACGCATCCAAAGCAAGGCGCATATCGAAAGCCTCGCGTAGCCTCTGGTGATGCTCATGGGCGATGCGCGAGATGCGTGCAGTGGCCCAACCTCCTGCTGATAGGTTTGCTTGAAACAGAGGGCTTGCTATGCGATTCCCATCACCGGTGCATTTGACCTGCGAAGAGCAGGCAACCTTGGAAGCCGTGGTCCATCGAGGCAAAGCCAATGCCCGGACCGTGACCCGCGCTCGCATTCTGCTCAAATCAGCGGACGGATGGAGCACAGCCGCCATTGCGGAGGCGTTGGATGTGTGTCAGGCGACGGTCACGAACGTGCGGCGACGCTTCGCGCAAGGCGGACTGGAGACGCTCTTGCACGATCAAGTCCAGCAACACCGCCGCAGCGCACTGTCTGGGTTACAGACGGCCCATCTGATCGCCGTCGCCTGTAGCCCAGCACCCGACGGGCATGATCACTGGACGGTGCGCCTGCTCGCGGACAAAGCCGTTGAATTGGGCTTTGTGGAAACGATCTCTTTGGATACGATCCAGCGCCTGCTCAAAAAAATGAACTCAAGCCCTGGCGACAGGAACACTGGTGTCTTCCCTCAGTTGGAGGCGAGTTCGTGGCCGCGATGGAAGATGTGCTGGAGGTCTATGAAGAGGCTTACGATCCTGCGCATCCAGTCGTCTGTTTCGACGAGAAGCCAGTCGTGCTGCATGCCGATGTACGCCCCACGCTGCCGGTCGCGCCAGGGGCGCCAGAGCGGATCGATTACGAGTACGAACGCAAAGGCACCGCGAACCTCTTCTTTCTGGTGGAGCCGTTGCGCGGGTGGCGCCAGGTGACCGTGACGGCGCAACGCACCAAGCAGGACTTTGCCCACCAGATGCGCTGGCTCGTGGATGTGGCCTACCCCAAGGCCGAATATGTGCGCGTCGTGCAGGATAACCTGAATACGCACACGCCTGGGGCGCTCTATGAGGCGTTCCCGCCCGAAGAGGCTCGCCGGATACTGCGCCGGTTGGAGTTTCACTACACGCCCAAGCATGCCAGTTGGTTGAATATGGCCGAGATCGAGATCGGCATCTTTCAGCGGTCCTGCCTCCAACGCCGGCTGGGAGACCAACACCAGCTCCGCCAGCAGGTGGCTGCCCTTCAGGCGGAGCGCAATGCCAAGGGCTGCACGATCTCGTGGCAATTTACCGCGAAGGACGCGCGGGTCAAACTGCAGCGCCTCTATCCCAAAACCTAACCGAACAGACCACTAGTGATCAGTCCGTTTAGGTTTTTCAGGGGCGTGGTCTGCTGAGGGCAGACGGGAGGCAGTGAGCGGTCGGCCAGCCAGGCTTAACGGGGATGTTGCTGAGGAAACATGTTAGGACCCCAAGAGATATGGGATTGTCCCAACCAGCATATTGAAAAAACGATTTCATTTGTACGGCCCAGATGACCGGGCCGACTGCTCCAGTATATCACATCTGTTCGCGTGATATGCTGCGCGCTGCTTGTTGATGTGAACAGGCATGATCAGACGACAGCATACGAAAGGCAGCAGCAGATGAACACGCTTCCAACTGGAGCCACCTCTTTTAGCCAGGCGCGGTATGCGCTGGCGTGCGATTTGGCCGAGGACTGGGATTCGGCCACGCTGGGCTACTTCCTCGCCGTCTCAAAAAAAGTTCGTTTTGGGCACAATGTCGCGTTAGCTCAAAACGCGCCGATCCTCTTATTGGTAAGCACAGCTATAAGCAGACCAAAAAGTAGGATCAGGTAGAGCCCGATCGTCCAGCTACTACCCCAGTAATGTAGAGCCTGGCCAGTTACGAACAGTCCGAGAGAATTGGCTCCAAGCAGGACCATGCGCGTTAGGCTCAACACTCGCCCGCGAATATAGTCAGGTACTATCGCAACCGGATGCGCTCCGGTGCTGACTTCCCAGAGCGGATCAATGGAGTAGAACAGTGCAGTGACTGCCGCAATGAGAATGACCGTTGACGCTACGAAATACAGGCCCATGACTAGAAAACTCAGCAGGCACGTCGCGATGAGGAGTTGCTTGAGCCGGTATCGCTCATATACTCTGGCCGCTACGACCGCGCCGAGTATGCCTCCTATGGAGGCAACTGCGAAGATTAGGCCTATCGCGAACGACGAAGCATGGTGTTCTTTCGCAAGAATGACTATCAGGAGATATAGACCTGCCATAACGGCCGTTCGGCCAGCCTGGATAAGATTAAGGAAACGTTTTGTCGGTTCGCCTTTGAGCCAAATGATTGCTTCCTTAATTTCGTGGAGCATGGCTTTGCGTTCCGTTTTGGTTTCTACCCCTAATGGTGCGGTTATAAAGAAGACCGAGCCTGCGTTAATAACGTAGGATAGAGCGTCAGCCGCAAAAGCGGCAAAGCCTCCTGCTGCTTGATAAAGGAAACCACCGAGCGGAGGACCCACGAGCAATGCCATGTGACTGGCCGACTCAGACTGAGCAGTTGCGGCAGCAAACTGCTGCTCCGGAACGATCTTACGAAATGATGCAAAGCGCGCAAGGTTAGCAAACACGAAACACGAGCCCTCTACGGCGCACGCTACATATAAGAGCGTGGTCGTGAGGTCATGCGTCGCTAACCCTAGTGCGATGCTGCCCATGGCGAGCCCACTCCCTAGGTTGGCTATGACCAGAACGAGCTTTCTATCCCATCGATCGAGCAGCGCACCGGCAGGCAGCGCCCAGATGACATAGACCAGACCGCGGATAGCCGCAACGATACCGGCTTGCGCAGCTGAACCCGTTAGTGTAAGGACTACCAGCGGTAGAGCTATGCTAGAGACTTCCGTACCAAGCCATGAGACGAGCTGTCCTCCCCAAAGCAGCATAAAGTTTCGTTGTTTCCAGAGAGGCACGGTCATTGAGCGCAATTATAGCAGTTAGGCAGCTTGCTTAGTCCTTTCTTCGGTCATAATCAAACGAGTGACAACTGCTTGCTATTAAGCGCTTGCTCTATCAAGTTTGCCACTAGATTGGCCTTCTCTATTCTGCCGTTGGAACTCCTCAGGATGATGCTTTGCAATAGCAGCATTTCTAGCGATGATTCGTTGCCGTTCGGGAGTCAATCGCTCTGCCCGCGCAAATCCGCCCTTCTGGGCCAGCATAGCTGCGTAGGTATCAATGCCTTGTTCCTGGTGCATATCGGGTTCCTTCTCCTGGTTGCTTACCTTACCTATAGTATATGCTTGCAGGTAAGCAGGGTCAAGACCTGCCTGCAACTGATTCTTGAGACGCTGGAGATGGTGCCGCCGCCGTATGATATGAGCACGCAAATAACGCAGGTGCGCGAGGCACTTCATCCAGAAGCAGTTCCTTTTTCTTGAGATCGAGAGCACCAGATGATGCCCATTGCGCAGGAGAAGGATGGCGTTCTGGAATCTGACAAGGCACTTCGCCTGAGCGTTCTTTGTAGAAGAAATCCACCATGCCTTAAGTAGAAAGGGGTGATCGTTCTTGGCACTTTTCAACGCTGATGGAGATTCATGCTTATGCGGCTGAGTACCAGGCATGGAAAGGGCAGCGGCGCTTCACCTGGGAGGAATGGCGCCGGGCGCCTGCCAATCCGCCGCCCCAAAGAGCGCCGTGCGCGTGGCCGGACTGTTCGCTCTCTGCTGAGGGCGTGGTAGACGGCCAGCCCTTCTGCCGGGCGCATGCGTTTATCTAAGGGCAGATGCGCCTGGCACGTGGCAGGCAGGCGGGAACGGGCTGAAGGCAAATGTTCGCTCTGGGCGGGCGATTCGTCGGCGAGACGCCAGCGGTAGAGGCGGCGTCTCGTCGGCGAATCGGTTGGCCGCCAGGGACGGCGGCGCTACTGGTTGTTTTGGGCGTCTGGAAGGCGGCGGGCGTGGCGGCGGAAGGCCCAATCGGCCAGCAGGAGGGCCAGGATGGTCAGGAGAGCCAGCGCGGAGAGCAGCGCGCCGACGATGAAGGGGGTGGGGCGATAGACGAGATGGACGGTGTGCGCGCCAGCCGGCACATAGACGGCCTGGAACATCTCGTTGGCGGGATGAATGGCCGCGCTGGCGCCATCTATGTCGGCCTGCCAGCCGGAGTCGTAGCCTTCATCGACGATTAGCCACTGCGCGGCGTCGGTATGGGTCTGGAGGGTGATCTGGCCGGGCAGGTCTGTGACGACGCTGATCGTGCCTGCCTCTGACGGGGCCGCGCTGTCGGTGGGCGCGGGCGCGCGAGCGACCAGCGGGAGCGAGAGGGCCGAGGCCCAGCCGAGGCCAGCGCCCGCCGCCGGAGGCGCGGCGCCCTCGATGATCGCGTCGCGGCCACCGGCGCTGAGGTTGGGCAGCGCCGCCAGGGTCTGGCTCTCGCCGCTGGAGGGGATGATCTGGTCGGCAAAGTAGAAGCGGGGCCGGGCCAGGGTATTCTGCCAGACCGTGATCCCGCCCTCGGTCCAGAGGGGTGTCAATGGCCCGGCAGTAGCCGCCTGCCCAGGCTGGAGGGTCTGGCCGGTGTTGGCGTCAAGGTTGGAGGGGGTCACGTAGTAGGCCACGCTGGCAATGCCCATCAGCGCCGCCGAGGGATGGAAGAGATATTGACAGCAGAACGTGTTTATCTGGGCCTGAGCGGGGTCCATCGTCAGCATGAAGCGCAGATAGCGGCTGCTGGCTGTGCCGTCATAGGCGCGCAGATCGTTCAGCCCATAGGGCAGGGTCGTATCCGGCGTCATCACGCCAGCATACGCCGCCATGCGCGCCGTGCCAACCGTCTGCTGAAGGTGGGCGATGGCCGGAATCTCAGGATAGGCCAGGCTGGCGGAAGGCTGGGGAATAAAGGGGACGGCAAAGAGCAGTTGATCGCAGAGGATCAATCCCAACAGCAGAGCGCCAACGACGCGCCCCCTGAGCCAGCCCTGGCGGCGCAAGAAGAGCAAGAGCGACGCGGCCCAGATCAGTAGGGCCGCTGCTCGTATCCAGATGACGACAAATTGAACCTGCATGGTCTCAAGATGGGGCGGTCGATAGAAGCGGCCAATCGCCCAGATCAGCAGCGGCAGCAGCGCGATCAGCCCGGCCAGCGCCAGCAGCGCGGGTCGGTTCTGCCGCCAGGTCCATGCAGACCAGCGCCCGGCCTGGACGCTCGCGCTGGCTGGAGCGAGCGCGTGTCTGCCCCAGGTGAGCATCTCCTCAAAGCCGAATCCGGCCAGCGTGGAAACCCCAAAGATCGCCAGCACGCCCAGGCGTGTCCAGGAATCGATGTTGAGTATGGGCAGTCGTGTCAGCCAGATGAAGGGAGGCAGGCGATAGAGCATCGCCGCAATGATCACGGCGAGCAGCGCAAAGAAGGCTACATCGCGCCAACGCTCGCGCCTGCGCAGGGCCAGCAGCCCGACGAATGCCAGCACGAGCGCCACCGCGCCCGCGTACCAGACCTCCTCGCTGTAATTCCTCGGCCCCCAATAATAGTTGGCAACCAGCGCCGGATTGCCCCAGAAATTGGGGACCAGCCAGGTTGCTATGCCCTTCAGCGGCACGTCAATGGCCCCATACGCCTGGGAGCGCTGGGCGGTGGTGAGCGCGTGCGTTAGCACCGCAGCCGTTGGCAGGTATTGAATGGCCGCCAGGCAGATGCCCAGCGCCGCGCCGCCCACCCAGCGTCCCAGCAGCCGGGCACGCGCCAGCCAGGAGAGGGCGGGCTGTGTTCCTACCAGCCAGAGCGCGTAGAGGCTGCCGCCAAGGGTCACATGAAAGGACATCTCAGGATGGCCGGTCAAGCCGACTAGCCCGATGATCAGCGCCAGCGCCGCCACGCGCCGCAGCGATGGCTGCCGGATGGCGCGCTCGGTGGCCCACATGAGCCAGGGCAGCAGAATGGCTGCCTCGCCCACCGCGTGAAGCAGCCAGATGACAATAAACGAGCTGAACATATAGGAGAGCGCGGCCACCAATCCCGCTCCCTGCCCCAGCCGCAGCGACTGGCGCGCAAACACATACATCCCCAGCCCAACGATCCACCACTTCAGCAGCGTCATTACCGTCATGCTGAAGGGATAGGGCAGCAGGACGCCCAGCCAGGTGAGCGGATAGAGGACCGCCGTTTGACCGGCGAGGAAGGGCGTTCCGCCCGCAATGGCAGGGTTCCAGAGCGGCAGACGCCCGGCCAGCAGTTCATGGCGGGTAAAGAGGAGCCAGGGGCTGATCTCCTGGGTTTCATCAAAGAGGAGCAGGTTGTGCGGCGGTCCGCTGCCCAGCGCGTGGTCGGCAGACCAGGGCAGCCACTGCAACAGGACATCGTTGGCGGTGGTTGCGCCGCCGCCAAAGAGCGAATGCTGCAAGATCACCAGCGGCAGCGCCAGGATGATCAGCACCGGCCACCAGGCGCGCAGCCAGTAGGCAAGCCTTAGTATGATCTGTTCTGCGCGGGATGGCTTTTTCCGACCACCCCGCTGTTTCTGTTCCCGCTCGGTTGCGCGTGTTCTAAGCATACGCCAGCCTGGCCCTTCGCTCTCTCAAAAAATCCTGACCTTTCTCAAGAACGTGGCGCGAGGGCTGCCAGTAACAAGGGCCGCCCCAGGACGGCCCGGCGAGACGCCGGGGGTACAAAGCCACCCCGCTCCAGGACGGCCCGGCGAGACGCCGGGGGTACAAAGCTGCCCCGCCCCAGGACGGCCCGGCGAGACGCCGGGGGTACAAAGCTGCCCCGCCCTAGGACGGCCCGGCGAGACGCCGGGGGTACAAGGGCTATTATCCGCGCCTGGGCGGATAGGAGACGAAGACGGTCTTGACCTCGCTGAATTCATCGACCGCGCCAGAGCCAAGTTCGCGGTGGCCGTTGCCGCTGTTCTTCACGCCGCCGAAGGGCAGGTGCGGTTCCGCGCCGGTGGTGGGGGCGTTGAAGTAGATCAGCCCGGCCTGAATATCGCGCATGGCCCGAAAGACCTTGCGCATATCGTCGGTATACATGGCGCAGGAGAGGCCGTATTCGGTGGCGTTGGCGACCTGAATCGCTTCTTCGTAACTGCCCACTGGAAGAACCGACAGCACCGGGCCAAAAATCTCCTCGCGGGCGATGCGCATCTCCGGCGTCACGTTAGTGAAGATCGTTGGGGCGTAGAACGCGCCTTCGGCCAGCGGGCTATCGCTGTAGGCCGCGCCGCCGGTCAGGAGCTTGGCGCCCTCCTGCTGGCCGATCTCGATGTACTCATGCACGGCGCGCACGCGCCCGGTGTTCACCAGCGGCCCCATCTCCGTCTGTGGGTCCAGCCCGTCGCCCACGCGCAGGTTCTCCGCTGCCGCCACAATGCGCTGGTTAAACTCGTTGAGCGCGGCGCGATGGATGATCACGCGGCTGGTGGCTGTGCAGCGCTGGCCGGTGGTGCCAAAGGCCGCCCAGGCGACGCCAGCGACGGCTTCGTCCAGATTGGCGTCGTCCATGATAATGATCGCGTTTTTGCCGCCCAGTTCCAGGCTACAGCGGCGCAGGTCGCGCCCGCAGAGTTCGGCCACGCGCTTGCCGACCTCGGTTGAGCCGGTCAGCGAGATCAGGGCGACGCGCTGGTCACAGACCAGCGCGTCGCCCAGCGTGCCGCCGGGGCCAGTCACCAGATTGATGACGCCGGGCGGTGTTCCGGCATCGACCAGCGCCTCCACCAGCTTGACCGCCAGCAGCGGCGTGTCGCTGGCGGGCTTCAGCACGACGGTGTTGCCGGCGACCAGCGCGGGGAAGGTCTTCCAGGCCGGAATCGCCATCGGGAAGTTCCAGGGGGTGATGATGCCGACGACGCCCAGCGGCTGGCGGATGGTCAGGCACATTTTGTCGGGCAGCGCGGAGGGGACGGTTTCGCCCTCAGCGCGGCGGCCCTCGCTGGCGATGTATTTGCCGAAGTCAATGGCCGTCTGGATGTCGCCGCGCGTCTCTTTGAGGGTTTTGCCCATCTCGCGGGTCATCAGGCGGGCCAGTTCGTCCAGGCGCTGCTCCAGCAGGAGCGCGGCGCGCAGGATGATCTCGCCGCGCTGCGGGGCAGGTATGGCGCGCCAGGCGGGGAAGGCGGCCTCCGCCGCGCCGATGGCTGCGTCCACATCGGCGGCGGTGGATTTCTGGAAGCGGCCAAGCACTTCGCTGGGATGCGCGGGATTGGTATCGACAAAGGTCTCGCCGGAGGCTGACTCGCGCCAGGCTCCGCCGATGTAATTGTGATAGGTCTGCATCTCGGTGGCTGTCGTAGCCATAGGTGAAGTTCTCCTTTGAACTGAACGGAACGCTAGCAACGTGTGGAGCAGGGGGATGCTGCGCCAGCAGCGCCTGCTCTGGGCGCAGCGGCATACTCACTCATTATAGCATGTGGGCGGGCGGCTGATGGTTGGAGGCCGCGCCGCCCACCTGCCTGCCACTGGCAGCTTACGGTGGGCGGCGCTACGAGCAAGTCGCTGCTGGCAGCGCCAGCCACTGTGCTGGCGCGAGGCCGCGCCCCCTCGATCTCTTCATTGCGCGCTCGCGCGCCTACCTGCGCACGTCTTTGCGCTTCTGGAAGTAGAGCGTCAGCGCCAGGAAGGCGAGGATGAGCAAGATCAAGGCTATCCAGGCGAAGAGGATATGCGAGGCGTTGTGCCCGTAGAAGTTTCCCGGCGTGGTCGGGTTCACATCGTTATGGATGGTGGTACCTGATGGACAATTTCCATCCGTAGGGACATCCTGACTGCCCCCTCGACCGATACAGAGCTGCGAATGGAGATCAATCGTATCGCCCAGCGCTGCCAGACCCCAGCGCGTCACGATGAAGTTGGAGATGAAGGCTGTTGCGCCGTCGAGCTTGAAGGTGCTGCCCGCGAAGATGATCTGTGGGATGAGCAAGAGCGGCACCACGCTCATAGCCCGGTCTGTGTTGGGGGCAATCGCCGAGACCATCAGCCCCATCATCAAGCCACCCAGCGAAGTCAGCACCAGCGAGATATACAACTCCAGGAAGGGCGGTAGGCCAAGAGCGCCCTTGTCTGGGTAGCCGCTCTTGAGGCCGACGATGACCAGCAGCAGGAAGCTCTGAATCAGACAGAGGATACCCAGCACGAAGACTTTGGATAAGACATACGGGAAGATGCCTAGATTGACGGTGCGCTCGCGTCGATAGATGGGCGCTTCCTTGACGATTTCGCGGGCGGCGTTGATCGTGCCAAACCAGACGGCTGCCGCCGCCATGATGAAGAGCGGCGTTTGCGCGTCAATATCGCTGCCGTTGTGGCTGGCAAAGATGTTGGACTTGGTGAGCAAGAGCAGGATGCCCGCGATGATCGGCGCCTGTAAGAGCAAGATCGCCATGTTGGCGGTGTCGTTCTTGAGCAGTTCGGTGTAGCGCGAGGAGAGCAGGCGGAACTGGCGCACCGGGCTGCCGCGCCTGGGCTGGGGCAGCGAGGTCGTGTGCTGCATCTGCGCGCTGCGCGCGGCAGATTGCGACTGCTGCAAGGGCTGCACGACGTATTTCTGATAGTCCTGCGAACCCTTGAAGCGTTCTTCCGCTTGCGCCGGAGCGTTGGGGTGGTCGTCGGTTGGCTCCAGTTCGCTGTAAATCTCGGCAAAGTCGGTCTTGCCAAAGAAGCGCTTGGCTTCGTCCGGCGGTCCGAAGTAGGCGAGCTTGCCGCCTTGCGCCAGGAAGCAGACGTAATCGCAGGCGCTGATGTTATTGGTGGCGTGTGTCACCAGGATGATCGTGTGGCCCCGGTCAGCCAGCCGCCGCAGCAGGAACATCATCTTGCGGTCCAGGCCCGGATCGAGGCCGGAGGTCGGCT
>Ga0209166_10001961_pt1 | contig 16256 bp, 15 predicted proteins | sample Coa_R1_3_FD_187151 | JGI IMG/M metagenome (GOLD analysis project Ga0209166, IMG submission 187151) | Surface soil microbial communities from Centralia Pennsylvania, which are recovering from an underground coalmine fire - Coalmine... | ecosystem: Environmental > Terrestrial > Soil >... | reverse complement strand
CCGGCGAGCGTCCGGTACAAGCAGGTCGTGGTCCTAGGAAGGCGCCGCAAACGTCACCAGCACCCCCGCGATTCCGAGTTGCTCAACTCCATCCGGTGGTTAGAGATGCTGGCTTGGAAAACCGATCTATCAGCTCTGACTGACGCGCACGTAACCCAGTACGAGACTCCGCCCTCTGGACCTGTCGTGCTGACCAACACAGGCATTCCGTTGGATGAAGTGGAGGATCTGCTGCTCGATTCCGCGGCCTACCGCCAAGCCAGTCGAATCCTTCTTCCCAAGCGGCGGGATGTGCGAGGACGGCCACTCACGCCACTGCATGGCGGACATGTGGGGCTATTGTGCACCGCAGGAATGCTCAATGGAGTGTTCGGCGAAGGAGAGAACCGCCATATTGCTCACTGGCGGTCAGTGAAGTTCACCGATCATTGGGAAGAAGAGGAAGAAGACGGCACTAAAATCCTGCACGACCGCGAGCGGTTCTCGCACGAACTGACGCTGGTTTACGCGAACGGCAAAACCCAGATCCTTACCCATGAAAAGAAGGAGTCCGAATGAAGAACGCACATCTTCGGTTCGGCTGGCTCATGTATGTGAAGAGCACGGAGAAAACAACGACTAGCATCAAGCTGCATCTGGATCGCTTTATCGGGGAGATGCTGCCCGATCCTCCGCGACAGGCGAAGGCACATTTGATCTCCGTCATCGGTGGAGATACGCAGATTTCGGCGATAAGCGCAGCCATCTCCATGACGGACCGATTCATGATCGAGGGGCCGGACATTCTACCTACCCGAGTATGTTTGGAGCGGAACGCTCGATCCTTCAAAGGGTCGATTCAACTTCCCGGACGCAAGAAGCCTATGCGGCATCTCATCGGAATGTCGGAAGAACTGATTCTGGTAAACAAGTCGGCCAATACAGGCAGGCTGCTACTGGCCGGCCCGGACAAGCAATTTGTTTGGGATTCAGTCGCTGAAATCTACGGGATACCCGGGCTACCGGAATGGGCCGACTGGTTCGAAGATGAATTGAAGACTCATCGTGCCATCGTGCCGATGTTGGGCATCGGGTGTAGTCCCATCCTCATAAAAGGGGAGAAAGAGCAATTTCTCCGCTGGCTCAATTGGGGAGTCGAGAGTGGTGCACTTCGATTTCCTTCCGAAGCAGGTCCGATCAGTTGCCCCGCCGTAAATCTAGAACACATCTTCCTGCGAGCTGAATAGTCGCCCCAGCAATCTTCCCTTCCAGTTTCTTGTCTGCCCAACTTCACCATTCCCCAGTGACCTTCCATGCAAGAACTATCGACGATCTACGACTACATGCGCGTATGTGTTGCAGCACATGAACGCATATATGTGTAGATATCGGGTATGTTGTCATGCTTCATGAAGACCTCTCTTACCAAGACTACTCAGTGTGGATCACCCACATAAAATCAGGGATACTGAGTTGCCGCGGAGCCATTCGGACGGCCAGGCTTACGCCGTGCTTGAGCGATCTTCGGGGCCATTCCGACCATAAGGCGGTGCCCCACTGGAAGGGACAGTAAGATTTTCCGATGATCGGTTGGAGCAGGGCGTGTGGTAGCGTAATTAGGGGTTCGGTACAGGCGGAGTGGGGATGGTTTTCAAGCGGGGAAAAAAGCGGCCATTGCGGTTGCCCTCGCGAACGCGCCGGCGGTGCCGGTGGATTGTTCTAGTAGTTCTTCTGGCCGGCGCTCAAGGCGTGCATGCGCAGCGCGCACGCGGTGAACTGCGTATTGAGGTGCACGATCCACAAGGGGCAACGCTCGCATCGACAGCCGAGTTGGTTAGCGACGGCAACCATTTTCAACGCAACTTCCAGATCGCTCGCGATGGTCGATATGTCGCGCAAGACTTGCCCTTTGGTGTCTACCGACTGAGTGTGAAGGCGGAAGGATTCGCCCTTTGGACAGATGTGTTGGAAGTCCGATCAGAAGTGCCGATACACGTCGCAGTCACATTGGGCGTAGCGCCCGTGACGACGCAGGTTGAAGTCACCGACTCCGTAACACTGGTCGATCCCAACCGCACGGGAACCCAGTACGTCATCGGACGTCAGGTGCTAGCTGAGAACATCCCAACGCAACCAGGACGGAATCTTTCCGACATGGTCGATGATCTGCCTGGATGGCTCTATGAGGCGAACGGCGTCCTGCATCCGCGCGGTTCAGAGTACGACGTGCAATACGTTGTAAATGGAGTGCCGCTCACGGAGAATCGTTCGCCTGCCTTTGCGCCATCTTTCGATGCCGACGATGTAGAGTCGATGCGCGTACTGACCGCGAACTATCCCGCAGAGTATGGAAGAAAGCTCGGAGGCGTCATCGAGGTGACGACGGAAAAGGCTGTTCCAGCCGGGCTACACGGCAGAATGGATGCGGAGGGTGGTAGTTTTTCGACAGCGGTAGGTTCCGGAGCGATTTCGTTTGCGCGTGGGAGAAACCGGATCTCGCTCGGTGGTGATGGCTTCCATACCGATCGTCATCTAGACCCGCCTGTCCTCGAAAATTTCACGAACACGGCAAATGCGGGCGGGTTCTCCGCTTCTTATGAGCGCGGAGTGTCGGATCGGGACCGCGTGCGCGTCACATTCACTCACAATCTGGTGCGATTCCTTGTCCCGAATTATCTTGTCCAGCAAACTACCGGACAACTCCAGAACATTGCCGACACGGAGACCAGCGGACAGTTGTCTGTGCAGCATCTCGTTTCTCCCAATCTTTTGTTGAGTGTTTCTGGGAACGTGCGAGATTCAACTTCGGAGCTGTTTTCTAATCTTTCTTCCACGCCGGTCATCGTTTCGCAAGAGCGTGGCTACCGCGAGGGTTATGCCCGCGGAGACCTAGCCGGGCATCATGGCCGACACGATTGGAAAGTGGGGGTGGACGGCATCTTTAACCCGGTCCACGAAAAGCTACAGTACACAATCACCGATCCGACGCAGTTCGATCCTGGTACACAGCAGGAATTTCAGTTCTCTGCCCAACGCTGGGATGTGGAGCCTTCCGCTTATGCGCAAGACCAGGTCCATCTGGGCAACTGGAACGTCTCGGCAGGGCTGCGTTTCGACCACTATGGCTTTGTCGTTCGCGAGTCGGCGTGGAGCCCGAGAATAGGCGTTGCTCGATACATGCATTCGCTAAATCTGCTGATCCATGCGTCATATGACCGTGTGTTTCAGACCCCAGCAGTGGAGAACCTGCTGCTAGCGAGTTCACCACAGGTTGATTCGCTGAATCCCGTCGTTGTGCGACTGCCGGTCCGGCCAGCACGTGCGAACTACTACGAAGTCGGTATAACTAAGGCAATACTTGGGAAGTTCCGGGTCGACGCGAACGTGTTCCGACGTGATTTTCGCAACTACTCAGATGATGATGCGCTGCTGGACACGGGCGTCAGTTTCCCAATCGCCTTTGCGCAAGCTCGGATTATTGGCGAAGAGCTGCGGCTGGAAGTTCCTCGTTGGGGACGATTCTCCGGTTACTTGAGTTACGCCAATCAGTCCGGCATCGGCCAAGGCCCGATCACCGGAGGGCTCTTTCTGGGTAGTGATGCGGCGAACCAGTTGACCGACACCAGCAAGTTCGCGGTCTCGCAGGACCAGCGGAACACGGCGCGCATCCGCATTCGGTTTCAAGCCCCACGTCGCGTGTGGCTTGCTGTAGGCGGAGAGTATGGAAGCGGATTGCCGGCGGACACAGGAGGCACCGACCCAAGTCTGTTGCTGGCCCAGTACGGCGCGGTGATTCTAGATCGAGTGAACTTACGGCGCGGCCGCGTCCGTCCGAATCTTTCGGTGGATGCTGTTGCCGGTGCGGAACTTTACCGTAAGGAGCAGCGCACTGCTTCGTTCCAAATTCAAGCGGCGAACGTGAACAACCGCGTGAACGTCATTAATTTCGCAAGTCTCTTCTCTGGAACTGCCGTTGCGCCGCCACGCAGCGTTTCGGCACGTCTGGGGTTGACATTCTAACCCTGTGCGCTCGACTGTAGTGCAGGTGTTTCTCTGACACTTGAGCGTATGGATAACCGGCTTTTTGACCGTCGAAAATGAGAGTCCGCGAAGTAAGCGGATGTTCAGAGTTGGGAAGTCCGAGTTGAATCATACGCAATATTCAATAAGCGCTCAGACTTCCCAACACTAGGAGTGACCGCTTTACAGCTTGCGTAAGAACTCCATAAGGCTCGGATCGTCTCGCCCCTTCTTCTTGATTCTGCGATGCCCGCCGCCCGGATCGCACGCGGCCAGGGCCCTTGCTTTGAGGCCCAAGTCGGTTTCCGCATAGACGTTGGTTGTGTCGAGTGAAACACGGCCGAGCCATGCCCTGATCGTGTTCAGATCCACACCGGCGCGAAGCAGTTGGCAGCCAAGGGCCCGAACGTGGATAGCGATAGAGCAGGAAGCACAGCGCGTCATCATTGGCCGATGAGGTCTATGTAGCGAGAGAAAAAGGAAGCGCGAGGAATATTGAGGCCGTACCTTCTGCAGATATTTCAAAATGGCGTTTCCAACCTCAGAGGTGAGTGGAAACTCAGTTCGTTCAAGTGACAGAGAAACGAACGCCGTTCAAGGGAAAAGCGCCCCATCGTGTAAATCCCGACCCAATTGCTTCGTTTCAGCAGCTGCTCAAACATTTGGCTGACTCCTGAAAGTGAATTTGAAATCAGCCAAGTATGCAGGTTATGTGGCGATCGGCATGCAGCAGCGCCAGGACAAAAAAGACTTTCATGAAACACGACAACATAACGGATATCTACACATATATGCGTGCCAACGCCAATTTGTTAGGAACGCGGATACTTGAACAATTTCCCGCGCTTCATCAGGTTCAAGATCCCCTTTCACCGCGGATCGAAGGATTGTTGCGAAGACCGTTTCCCGCACAAGCGGTCGCGATCATGGGACTGACCAAACGCTGGCAGCAGGCGCGGACCGGCATGGTGGTGGCAGAGTGCGGCACCGGCAAAACTCTGATCTCGCTAGGTGCAATCCATGTCCATAGCGAAGGAAGTCCATTCACGGCACTGGCGATGGTCCCTCCCCACCTCGTCGAGAAGTGGGCACGGGAAGCATTCCTCACCCTTCCGGGCGTGCGTGTATTCGTCATCGATGACCTGCGAAATGGCGGTGATGAAAACAAGCACCACGGAGTAAACGAAGTGCGATTCAGGCAGGGACGGATCATCCGGGAAGGGTTGAGCACGACGTTGAGCGAGTTGCGGCTGCGCCGGGAATCGGCCACTCCGCGGAAACGATGGTTGTCCCTCTGTGGACGACCCACGCTGTTTATCGTGGGACGCGAGCGGGCAAAGCTCGGCTATTTCTGGCGCCACGCTTACCGCGTGCCGCGCTCAGGACCATACCTCGGATGCGTGGTGAATTCTGACACGGGCAAACCAGTCATTGTTGATGAGAGCCGGCTGACCGTCGGCGAGTTTGAGAAGGTCAAGATTGCCGAGACAGTCGAAACCAGAGGTGACAAGGCCTGCCGCCCGTTTCATAGCCCTCTGTGGCAGGCCGACGCGGACAGGATCCGCCGCATGGCGCCGATCGATTTCATCGGACGCTACATGCCAGGATTTTTCGATTACACGATTTGTGACGAGATTCATCAATTGTCAGGAGACACGGCACAAGGAAACGCACTTGGGACTTTGGCGTCCTGTACGGACCGGATTGTGGGGCTGACCGGAACCCTGTTAGGCGGTTACGCGGACGACCTGTTCAACACCTTGTTCCGGCTGGAAGCCGCGAAGATGAAGGAGCACGGCTACGAATGGGGTACGACCGGACGAAGCTCGTTCACCCAGGACTATGGTGTCCTCGAAACCATCACCAAGATTGAGCCTGAGGACAATCGCTGCTCGAAAGCGAAGGCGACGAGCATGGTTCGCCGCAAGCCGGGAGCATCTCCGTTGCTCTTCGGCGAGTTCCTGATGCAGTTGTGCGCCTTCGTGTTCCTCGAAGACATCTCGGGAGAGCTGCCGCCGTATGAGGAGAGCTACGTCAGCGTTGCCATGGATGCGCTGATGATGAGCGCATATCGAGAGCTAGAAGATGCGATTCGCAAAGCTCTGAAAGAGCACCGAGGCAACAGGTCCGTGTTGAGCACGATGCTGAATACCCTTCTGCTCTATCCAGATCATCCATATGGCTTGGGAACCCTGTACGGAACGGACTTTGATTCGGAACTGAAGCGCAATGTTCGCTTCGTCAACGCCGAGACACGTGATCTTCCAGAAGAGCAGCTCTATTCCAAGGAAAGAAGGCTCATCGAAGAGATCAGAAAAGAGCTGGCCGAAGCGCGCCGCTGCCAGGTCTTCGCTGTCTACACGCAAAAGCACGATGTGACGGCGCGCCTCGAACGGATTCTGACGAACGAAGGGATTCGGACGGCAGTTTTGCGTGCGAGCGTAGATACGTCGAAGCGCGAAGCCTGGTATGCGAGGCAAGTCAAAGAAGGAGTGCAGGTCGTAATCTCCCATCCCAAGTTGGTCGAAACCGGGCTAGATCTCCTGGACTTTCCAACTATCTTCTTCTGCGAGTCGGGATACTCGCTCCATACGTTGCGTCAGGCGAGCCGTCGCTCCTGGCGCATCGGGCAACGGCGCCCAGTGCGCGTGAAGTTCCTTTGCTACGAAGGGACGATGCAGAGCGCCTGTCTGCGCTTGATGGGAAAGAAGCTTCTCGTTGCGCTCACCATGGAGGGCAAGTTTGCGGCCGAGGGACTCCAGAACATCGACGCAGACGATGACATGCTATCGGCGATGGCCAGAGAGCTCGTTGAGAGAAATGGCATCGGGGAGTCCGCTGATGCTGTATGGAAAACGCTCAACGCGGAACGTCAGAAGCTATTTCCGACCACGTCTGAACCGGCGGATGAAGGCGCCGTGCCGGAATTATCCGGTAATGTGCTTCAGACTGATTCCGATGCTCGTGTGCTAGTCCAGGAACTGATCGATTCGAGTTCGGTGCTCATCTTTGGACAGAGACCCGGATCAGGCAGGAGACCCCGTGGCAAGGCATCCGTTCCGGAACAGGCGTCACTGTTCGGATGAGTGGGCCGGCTTCTCGATTAGTTTTCTGAGTGAACGGCACGGCAATGCCCTTCAAACTGGGTCTGCAGCGACTTTTGGTACTGCTCAGGGTCTGGGCGATGACTAGTACCCTGCGCCTTGAACGACACCGTTCGGCACTGCGTGCAGTGTGCTTCTACCGGGATATCGACTAGCCATTTTGTAACGCGCAGAGTTGGCTTATTCAATGGCTCACCTTCGATCTACAGAATAGCTGAGTCCTCGTAGCCTTGGGGAGTCTACTCACGTTCACAGGCGTGCCACTCGTGCGCACCGTGTGCGGCCTTCACTTCTTAGACCTTGCAGTTCATTTCACCCAAAAAAGGAGGAAATAGCAGTATGTCAGAAACAAGTACGCTCATTGGCTATAGCGGCCGGACGATTGGCCGCGAAGAACTGGGGCTGGTGGCTACACCACCGGCAACGGAAACGCACCGCCCGATCCCACATCAGGAGATCGTACGGGCATTGATCGAAACTCTCGGGTTTCGCCACATCGGAGTGGTCCACGACGAATACGCCGTCTCTTCCGACGGCATGAAGATGTTCGGAGTACTCGATCTCGAAACCGAAATGAACGGGTGCCGCTTCTCAATCGGGGTGAGAAATTCGCACGACAAGAGCATGCGATTGGCGATGACCTGTGGCTATCGCGTGTTCGTATGTTCGAATATGGCGTTCTCCGGAGACTTTACGCCGGTGCTCGCCAAGCATTCAAAGTCATTCGAGCTTATCGATTGCATCGCAGTTGGAGTTGACCGCATGCAGCGCAACTTCGAGCCGATGCGCAAGCAGGTCGAGGTGTGGCAGCAAAGCGAACTCACCGATGTCACCGCGAAAGTAGTTATTTATGAGGCGTTCGTCGAAGGCAAACTGGAAGTTCCCAAACACCTTGCCCGAACGGTACACGATCTGTACTTCGAGCCGAAGTACGAGGAATTCCGGTCGCGGACGATCTGGAGTCTTTCCAACGCGTTCACGTCGGCATTCAAGGAGTTGGATCCCATCCCGCAATTCAGGGCCACAGCGAAGCTGGGTGAATTCTTGGAAGCCCGGTTCTCACAATCGTTCTAGCATGCAGGGCTGAGGTATCGGCAGGCCGCCCCCAACTTGTTTGCACCTGTTACTGGGTGGATTCTTCCTGGATGGCGCAGCCGCAATCGATAGCCTTAGAGTGACCTCTCCGACTTGGGCCTGGCAGCTGAAACCCGTGCTCCCCGTACGCTCCAGCGCTTCGAGGCGCATGGGCTAGCCCCAGCAACTTCCACCAGTTCCCGGTTGAGTGTCACCACGCCGAGCGATTCGGGATGGTCGCGCATGATCAATATGGAACAGATTGTCTTGTTTCGCACCAATACGATTGGGTTTCCTAGAAGCTTCTATCAGGGAAGGGAGGCATTCATGCCCGCGCACCAACTAGAACATGAGGATCGAACCGTTCCATCGCAGAAGCAGCCACACACTACGCCGCTCGCGAAACGGCAGCAGCTTCGTCTGACATCCCGCTAATCGCCGAGGCGAAGGCTGCAACTCAATTCCGCTTCCGCATCCTCGTGGTGGATGATGAACCTTCGATATGCGAAATCGCAGGGCAGATTTTGGAAAGCGAGGGTTACGAGGTTCTAACGGCAAAAGACGGGGTGGATGGCCTAAACGCACTCAGCAAGTCACTGCCTGATTTAATCATTTCCGACTTAAATATGCCTCGAATGTCAGGATTTGAATTTCTGGCGGTAGTTCGGGAACGATTTCCGCACATCGCCACGATTGCGATGAGTGGAGGCCACAGTTCCGGCGAAATGCCCATCGGAATTCTGGCGGACTTTTTTCTGCAAAAAGGACACTACACCATCAAAGAGCTTTCTCAACAAGTGGGGAAGCTTTTGTCTGCTTCTCCACTTCGCTCGGAGAAAAGGAAGAGTGACATAGCTCCACTCTTCGTCCCGAGAGATAGTGCCGGATATCTAATAATCACTTGCCCCAAGTGCTTGCGTCCCAACAAACTGGAAGCAATGAGTCTGAACGGTGGTTTACACGAAACAAGATGCCAAACATGTGGCATGCCAGTGAGGTTTGAAATCAATCACGAGATTGAGACGCTAACAGAACGTAAATACGCCTGAGCTCGGAGCGGTTCTACTTACCCCAAGAGCCCTGCTCTGGGCAGTTTTTCTGCTGCTCTCAGATTGGCTTCGGAAATTTGGTCGCCACCAGCACCGCCAATATAGTCGCAGTGTTGCGAACGCTTGCCGCAATCGTCATCAGTGCCTCCGTGCCGTTCCGCCAGTCCCTCAAGACGAGTGCTAACGTTGTGGAGTTGATCGACCTCATCCAGAATCGCTTCAAAAGGCATGGGTACACCGCTCTCTGGCGAAAAACCTGAGAAGGGAGAACTTCAGATGGACTGGCTTGTAAGCAGGTCGCGGCGCCGAATGTCCCTAAGCTGCCGGCGTCTCTTCTCGTTTTTTCGACTTTCTTTGTTGAAAACGGTTTCCGACGGCAATGGCGGCGAATTCTGCAAGTCCATTCATCAACCCGAGGTCGTGGGAATCGAATGCTTCACGATGTTGGTGGGAGACAACCCAGATCGTCCCCCGCATTTCACCTGCTTGCCATGGCATGAGGATGCCGTCAGTGATGGGATCGGCTTTGATGCCCAGATAATCATAGTAGGTCTTGCCAACGCGATAAAGCTGCACTCTGCCACGATCCAAAGTCGTCCCACACGGACTGAAGAAACGCGGCGTTGTTCCGCCTAGGAATGGAGCGAAACTGCCGGAAATGGCGATCCAGCGGAACCTTCTCTGACTCTGACCATCCCGGTCCCTTTCTTCGAGGCTGATTCCCGCGCTATCAGCGCCGCAAAACGTTGTGGCAGCCTCCACCACAGTCTGAAGGATTACCTCAGCATTGTCGGTGAAAACGCGTGCCACACGTCGGTAGGCTTCCACTGCTGTGCATATTTCCTGTCTCAGTCGGTTTTTCCGGTGTGGAAACTCAGGATCCGCAAGTAGGTCTCGAAGCTCCATCCCAGATTCAGCGACCTTATTGAATTGAGAACGGATTTGGTCGGCTTTGGTGACGGAAGTCTCACAGCCAAGAGACTGCCATAAGCGCTCTGATTCGGGCCGGCGCTGGCTTTCCACTGCGATCCGAGACTCCACGCTCCTCGGAAACCGGTTTGCCAACTCTACTCGGTTCCATACTCCTAGCTTATCAAACACCGAATGCAACACATTCTTTACTATCTGCTCGGTTATTTTAAGTTCGGAGGCAATGTCGCGATTGGAATATCCAGATGCCGCGAGTTCCGCGATATGCAACTGCCGGGCCGATAGATTTGTCAGAAATAATCCATTCTCTCTACCCCTCAAGTCTCTGTTGTTAGTGGGGGCGTTCTATAGCTAGAATTTGGATGCCGCGGAGATGCGCTCCGGTTGCTAAGCACTTCGCCCGGAAAGGCCCGAGGGGGAAGTGGAGTCGTTGTTGCTACAATTCTGCTCAGTTTCGGAATCCCCATATCTTTACCTGGTAAGCCAAACCTGTTCACATTCCTCAAGCTCCACTTCGAGTGGAGCCTGAGCTTCTCTCACATTTCACCTCTAAGATGAGCCGTGATCGAGTCAAGACGAGCACTACGCGCCGTGCCCAACCCTCCACAGCGTTGCGCGGCCCGCGAAAACTGCCTCATCTCGGGCTGCGTTAGGGAGATTGGGAAGATGTGTTGGACCGCTAGCGATTTCTCCCATTTTGGGAATTAAAAGTGGCCAAGAAAGAGGAAGCCGTCTTTTTTTGTTGGTCGTTTTATCGTTGGTCGTTCTCGCACGGCTAGCGCCCTTCATTCGTTTACCTGTGTTATCAAATGTAGCTTCCTGCAGTGCACCCTCCTAACCTAGGCACAAGGGCCAAGTTCGAAGCAAGGGTTTGGGGAACCGGGCACGAGCGTCGTGCGGGTCCCTCCGTGGAGGCGGCGAAGCGGGCGGATGCACGGAAAGCGTATGAGTTACAAATGACCCAACCGATGGGGCGCCGGTCGCCCAAGGGTTTTCACTACGCATAGAGGCCGCGACCGCCAGAGGGAACGCTGATTGTTGTCCACGACCACGAGACCGTCCGGAGCAATGCTCGTGTCTAGCCAGTGATTGAGCACGTCGAGCGCGTCGAAACCTGCGTCGAAAAAGCAACGTCCGTGTCCGAAGCCGGGGATTAGGTAGAAGCGCAGAAATACGTCCATTTCGGTCTTACTCATCTTGCCCTGAACAATCTTGTAATACAGGGCGAGAGTTTGCCGCTGCGTTTGCGCAAACATTTAGGTCGGCGTCGCTGACATCAGAAGTTTCGGAGTGCGGCACTAGATCGCCGGAAAAGCGGCCACCAGTTGTGGTGTCGAACCTCAGCGCATTGGAGTATTCGTCTCCAATGAGAAAGAAGCGCGACACCCATACCGGTTGAATGGTCCTTTGTTCGGTCGCAAAATTTGATCGACTTCGGCAAAAAGCCGCCCTTTGTGTACATGGCCTGGGATACGCGAATGAACCGAGATCAAGTTCCATCTGGTCCCAACCTGCATAGGCTCCTACCACTCCGTCGTAGTCGTTTGGCCAGCGTTGCACAACGAAAAATGACTCTCGTCCTCCTGTCGAGCCCGAGAAGGAAATCCTCGCCGGTAGGGTTCCGTAACGCTTCTCAATGATTGACATGGCGGCATCGCGTGTCTTTTTCAACCCATCATGCGCCGCGAAGTTACGACGTTCCTCGCGGTTTTGAACAAACGAGGCATTCAGCGTGTTCAGGGAATCGGGAAGCAAAAAATAATGTTTATGGTCTCCTGAGTCTCCCGCGAAAGTCGAGAAGCCACGCGCCACTGGCCCTGCGCCACACTTACCGGAAACGATTGAGCCCATTTGGTCTCACTCAACCATCCATCGAATGCGCCACCACCTAATTGCGTTGCTTTACGATTCCAGTTCGTCGGAAAGTTAGCTTCGAAGCGCATATCGTGCGCGGACGGATTCACTGGGCGCACGCCGCCAAGTACCTTGCAATACTCGCCCCGACGGTGATGAACCATCTTCGCCGACCGTACGTATTCCCTCGTGGTCGGTAAGCTATTTCAAGGCATGTTGTGCAGTCGGACATCTTTCATGATAGATCTGCGTTGTTCGGCGTTCCGGTAGGCGGCATAGGGCCGGCCGAAGTCTCCTTTTCCAGGAACCTTGCATCAGCCAGCTCACGAAGCCGCAACAAGGAGCGACGTCGTTCAATTCCATCGACCATCGTGATCGGCTGGGGCTGTAACAATCTTTCCCCGGGCAGCGCGTAACTTAGTTGAGCGTTGCGGCTACTTCCCGGCCGCGAGGCTGGCAGGGATTTTCGGCCCGACGCCGTGCTGGCGGGGTTTGCAATTTTGGATTACGATCCTGGATGCCATACAGGAAAGCAAATCACGCCCGTCGCCCCACGGTCAGGATCGTGTGCGTCACCATTCTGATCCATGCGGGGGCGCAGTGACAAAAACTACTTCCGCCATGGGCTGTTAGGTGTTGGTTTTTGCAGGTCAGTAGGCATCTAGGTTCGGTGTCGCTTCCTTGTCTACAGACTCTACATTGTTTCGCTCTGTGAGTGCGACCTCTTGCTTGATCTGAATTTGGAATTGACTGGTAGCATGCTTTGCCTGCACCAGAAGGTGGCCAATCGCCTGCGCGAGCTCGACCGTTTTCTTCGGGCCAAAAACGATCAGTCCAAAGAAAAGCGTGAATACCACCGCGATAATCATGAGACCTAATTCGCGCCTTCAGGTTTGTTGCTGTCAGCTGGTTTCTCTTCACCCCTTATGGCAGCCTTGAACCCTCGAATCCCATCCCCAAGTCCTTTTCCAAGCTCAGGAAGCTTTTTGGGGCCGAAAATGAGAAGCGCAATTCCGACTATGATGAGTAGATGCATCGGTTGAAATAATCCTTCAATCATCTAACCTCCTTGAGTCTGCCCCAAGTAATTCTTGGATGGCCGCCCGGCATTTCGCATAACGACCACCAGCATCGATTGTTTGGGGCCCCGCCCTATTTGAAGCCGTTAGGCCCTGCATTCAGTCCCGCCGGAAAGAAGATGCCAGTCGCCGGACTGACTACCGCGTTGTTCTTGACCGCGCCGCTGCCGGTGACAATGTTCAGCACCTGTGTGGTGGTTCGCGCAAATGCAACTACATTCGTCTGATCGGCGTCCGTGATTCGAGTTGCTGTAACTGCAGCGCCCCCGCCAAGGCCAGAGGGCGTGGTGAAGGTCGTCACGCCGTAGTCATCGGGATTCGTATCGTAGGGATTCGCCGCCGCTCCAGAGAGAGTGGTGGGTGATGCCGCCAACGCAAGCGCGGCACGTAGCGCCGAAATCTTCGTGGTGTAGGCGGCGATGCTGGTTCCCGTCGGATCGGCGGCGTTGATGGCAGTGCGAATCAGACCGGCGTGGTAAGCCTCAACCGAAAGAATCCCGGCGGCTGCCGAAAGATTGGCCGACATCGTGAGCAGCGGAGCGGCGCCGTGGTACGCGGTCACTCCTACATCTTCGAACACATAGGCGCCGACAAGGAAGTCATCGTCCGTGTCGTAGGGCGTAAAGGCGCCTCCACTCGGAATGACTCCGGCCGCCTGCGCGAGCGCCGACCAGGTGGAAACATCCAAACTGATCGAGGGCTGAGCCACGGCCGAGCTACCCAACGCCGATTGCAAAAACAATACATGCTTGCCTTCTTCGATTGCGGTCTCGACGGCATACGAGGACACTTGAATCGTAGTAAAAGGTGTTCCGGTTGAGCTCGAACCCATTGCTGAAACCGTGCCCGGCGTCCCGACCGAGCCAGTGATGGGGATGCCGCCCGAGGGAGCTCCGGCAGCGATGGCAGCCGCGTTCGGCTTGTCGATCGTGCACCCGAAGGCCGAAAGATAGTAGTAGTTGGCCTCGAGAAACTCGAGATTCAGCGCAAAGTTCAGAATGTCAGAATCACTGTAAGTCGTTGCGGCGTAGGCATCCTTGCTCAACACCGTCGGTAGCACAAAGCCGGCAAGAGCGATGCCACCGATGGTCAGCATCTTGCGGCGGTTCCGGACAATTACATCATCGAGGATTTCGGTTTCCTGTTTGGGCATAAATATCCCTTTTCTGCCGTTAGGCGGTAGTTGTCGCAAAAATGCTACTGACGCCATTGGGGAAGAAGCCGCCCTTGGCGGTTCCGACTGTGGGCGATCCGTAAACAACGTGCAGCACTTGATTCACATTTCGGGCAAACCCAACAGCATTGGTCGGGTCGGCCGCGACAATGGCGCTGGCTTGCGTTTTCGAGGTAGGCAGCGTAAGCGCCGTCTCTACGGAGGAACTGGAGCCCGGAGCTCCGTTGTTCCCAGTTGCCGTGCTGGGTGCGCCGGAGTTACCGACGGTGAGCGTGGCTCGCAGCGCCGCCACCTGGTTGGCCGCAGTGAAGTACGGATACGCTGACGCCGAACCGGCTGCAATGGCATTCGCTGTGATAGCGGTCCGAATATAGGCTGCATGATAGGCCTCAACCGCTAGAATTCCAGAAGCTGCCGTAAGGTAGCCGGCCGTCACTCCAGCGGCGCTGATGAGAGGCGCAGCGCCAGCGTAGGCCGTGACCCCGACGTCTTCGAAGATGAATGCCCCGACAAGAAAATAATCGAAGCTTGAAAAAGGATTGAACGTTGGGCCGGTAATACCGGCAGTCATGGCCAGCGGGCCAAAGAAAGAAAGATCGATGGAAGGCATGGGCACAGCGGAAGAGCCGAGTGCGCTGCGCAGGAAGCGCACGTGTTGTTGCTCTTCATACGCAATCTCGTTGATGATGTCCTGCTGTTGCGTGTTGGTTCCAGCTACCATTGCCGCGCTGCCTGCGGTTACCGTTCCTTCTGTGTAAGACCCGGCGTAGCCCGAGGGAGCCGCAGTATCGGCCGAAGACAATCCCTTACCTGTGGCGGCATAGAGATAAAATTGAGCTTCAAGATATTCCAGATTTAGAGCGAAATTCAGCACATCGGTATCGGTGAATTTACCGCCCGTGGGAGTAGTAGTGACAGGCGAATGAGGGCTGCTGCCTCCGCACCCTGTAAGCCCGACCACCGTGCTTGCCGCTGCAACCCCCCCGGCGGCTGCAATGAACCTTCGCCGCGAAAATGTTTTTTCGATAATTTCCTTCAATTTATCCACAATTTGTCTCCTAATTTCTCGCGTCTTGTTGGAGTGCGGACCAGCCCTGGTACTCACTCCTAGAAGTACGTGGCCAGATCCCTTTCGCACAATTTTTGCCAAAGGGTGTTTAGGCACGCTTGAAGGTCTTTCCACACTCTCGAAAGCAGGCTTTTCAATCGAGGCTGAGTTTCGTCTTGTGTCTCTCCTTTTGAGTGTGTAAAACACTTCAGTGCTCACAAACGTTGTGCAGTATTTGAGACTCGCTGAGGCCGCGTAGTTGCTGTATCAGATTCGAATCGGCCGAAACTTTCGTTTTTGTTGGGTAAGCTGCTCGGTAACGAATTGCTTTGGCGTATGTCAATTTTGCGGCATCTCGAGCCTGGTTTCTGATTGCCCGGTTTCCGATTCTGCGCAGATGACGAGAAACCAGAAGTCAGCTTCCCAATCGCCGACTACTCGCCCAGAACGCAGCGCTAGAGACAGGTCCGACCCCCAAAAGTCAGATCGGACGTGTCGCATTTACGTTTAACGCTCATTCTCCACTAGCGTGCTCATTCCCGTGCAGGTGAGAACTGAAGAACAGGAAAAAATTGGACGGTGCCTGGACAGCGGTACCAGCCTTGATGGCCGCCTGAATTGCGCTGGAGGACGTAATGCCATTCTCGCCGTCCCTCGCAGGCCAGTCGCTTTCGCTCAGAACCAGGACCGGGATGACCTGCCACCAGATGGCTGGTTTCGTGATGGCGTCATTATTCACGACATGACTGTGGTTGGGGGTGGGAACAAAAATGTTCGCCGTAGGGGGGCCCGGTACGATTCCCAACTGAGAAAGCACCGGGGCTAGGTCTAACCTTGAGGCATGCATGGTGCAGGTACCCGGCGCAGAGCCAGGCTCTGGACATTGCGTGTAAACCTTCGGGTCTGCTTTGAACGCCTCGGGAACCGCCCCAAACAATGAAATCA
>Ga0209166_10001960_pt1 | contig 16260 bp, 14 predicted proteins | sample Coa_R1_3_FD_187151 | JGI IMG/M metagenome (GOLD analysis project Ga0209166, IMG submission 187151) | Surface soil microbial communities from Centralia Pennsylvania, which are recovering from an underground coalmine fire - Coalmine... | ecosystem: Environmental > Terrestrial > Soil >... | reverse complement strand
CCCCTTGGGCTCTGCGCCGGAAACGAGGAAGTCCTGCGGGAAACCGCCGGGAGGAGGATTCAGGGTGACGTTGTCACCCTCGAGATGCAGGACGGCGAGATGCGCGGGTCCTTTGCTGAGATGAATCTTGTTGTCGGCAGCAGAGCCCAAGGGGTTGTCACCGGACTGCAGCCACTCGAGGCCGACGAGGGAGAGCCAGCCGTCGGGTTTGAGCAAGTCGGCCGTGTGTTGAGTGCGCCATGCGGAAGTCTCCTGCTCGAAAGTACCGTCTTGGGCGAGTAGAGAGGCTGCGAGCGAGAGGCCCGCAAGAACCATGACGAAGGGTAGGAGCCGCCGACAGGAGCGCATGCGCAAAGTATAACCTGGGGAAGGGGAAAGGCGAGTTTCGCGAGCGATCCGCAAGAATAGTGACGTACGTCACAGAAGGAAGAGCGGCAAGGCTTTACAAATAGTAGCCAGAAATTCGGGGATCGGAGTGGAAAGGAGTTGGAAGAAACTGAAAATTTTTGTGAAGGAAGAGCGAGTTAATCACAAACCGTTTTCGTGGGCCTTACCGAAACACGCGCGAAGAGTGTATGCTTTTGGAGAATTGGTCGGGTGGGGTAGACCTCTGTTGAGCGCGCTTGGATGCGTCTCGTCGAAAGTGTGCAATCCCATACGGAGTTGAGGGTTTTGGTCTTGGAGGAAACTTCATGATTGTGGGCGTTCCGCGCGAAAGCTTTCCGGGAGAGCGCCGTGTGGCGTTGGTGCCTGCCGTAGTGCCGAATCTTACAAAGGCAGGATTTGAAGTTTTGGTGGAAGCGGGAGCCGGAGCGGGCGCGGGCTATCCCGATGCGGAATATGTTTCGAAAGGCGCGAAGATCGTGGCGAGTCGCGCGGAAGTGTTTCGCGCCGCCGACATCATCGTACAAGTGTTGTGTTATGGCTCGAATGACAAGACCGGGAAAGCGGATGTTCCTCTGTACCGGCCAGGCCAGGCGCTGATTGGATTCCTGAGGCCGCTGGGCTCGATTGAGACGATTCAAGAGATGGCTTCGAGTGGCGTGACTGCGTTCTCCGTGGAGTTGATGCCGAGGACTACGCGCGCCCAGAGCATGGACGCGCTTTCTTCCATGGGCACTATTTGCGGATACAAATCGGTGGTGCTGGCCGCCGACAAATTGCCGCGCATCTTTCCGATGCTTACGACGGCTGCGGGAACGATCACGCCGGCGCGCGTGTTCATTATCGGCGCGGGCGTCGCCGGCTTGCAGGCGATATCCACGGCGCGGCGGCTCGGAGCTGTTGCTTCGGCATACGACTTGCGGCCTGCGGCCAAAGAGCAGGTGCAGAGCCTGGGCGGGCGGTTTGTGGAGCTTCCGATTGAAGCGAAAGACGCGCAGGACGCGCGGGGCTACGCGCGCGCGCAGGACGAAACGTTTTATCAGCGGCAACGCGAGCTTCTCGGCAAGGCGGTTGCGGATAGCGACGTCGTTATCACAGCCGCAGTCATTCCGGGGAAAAAGCCGCCGGTGCTGGTCACGAAAGAAATGGTTGCGAGCATGGCGCCGGGTTCGGTGATCGTAGACCTTGCCAGCGAGCGCGGCGGCAATTGCGAACTCACGAAGCCGGGCGAAGTCATCATCGAACATGGCGTGACCATCATCGGCTACTTCAACCTAGCGACCGGCATGCCTTATCACGCCAGCCAGATGTACGCGCGAAACCTGACTGCATTTCTTTTGCATTTGGTCAAAGACGGCAAGTTGCAACTGAACCTCGACGACGAGATTGTGCGCGAGACACTGCTCACGAAAGACGGCGAAGTTGTGAACGCGCGAGTGCGGGAATTCTTCTCGTTGCCGGCATTGCCAGGGGCAACGAAGGAGGTCGCGAAATCATGAAGCTGGACCTGCTGACCAGCCTCTACGTTTTTATGCTGGCTGCGTTCATAGGATTTGAAGTGATCCGGCGTGTTTCGCCGCTGCTGCACACGCCGCTGATGTCATTGACGAACGCGCTGGACGCGATCGCTGTTGTGGGCGCGATTATTTTGGCCGGCGAATTCCACGAGCACGGGGCGCTGCTGGCCAAAATTCTCGGGACCATCGCTATTGTTGCGGCCACAAGCAACATCGTTGGCGGGTTCCTGATCACCGACCGCATGCTGCGGATGTTCAAGGCCAGCGGGCCAAGGAAAAAGTGACCGGCGTGCCCACCGAACACATCATCGAAATCACTTACCTGATAGCGACGGCGCTTTTCATTCTTTCGTTGAAGTGGCTCAGTTCGCCGACGACAGCGCGCCGCGGCGTTTTTGCGGGCGAAATCGGAATGCTGCTCGCGGTGGTTGGGACGCTGCTGTATCACGGCATTGTTGAATACAAATGGATTGTCATCGCGCTGGTGCTCGGCTCAATTATCGGCGTGCCGCTCGGCGAAGTGGCCATGACCGCCGTGCCCCAGCGGACGGCGCTGAGCCACGCGTTTGGAGCACTCTGCGTAACGCTGGTGGGGACCGCGGAATATTATTTGCGCGCGCCCAATGTGCCGCCGTTCATGATGGGCGTTCTTTCTTTGGAAATCATTTTGGGTTCGTTGACGTTCACGGGCAGCCTGATGGCCGCAGGAAAACTTCAGGAAATTCTTCCGCAGCGTCCGATCACCTACAAAGGACAGAATATTGTGAATCTGGGCCTGCTCGGAGTGGCGATTGTTGTTGCAGGTGTGCTCGTTGCGCACCCGGAGAAAATGCAGCTTTTTCCGGCGATCGTCGGAATCCCTCTGGTCTTCGGGGTGATGATGATTATTCCCATCGGCGGCGCGGACATGCCGACGGTCATTTCGCTCTTGAATTCCTACGCAGGTCTCTCCGCCGCGGCGATGGGCTTCGTGCTGCAAAGCAAGCTGCTGATTATTGCGGGCGCGCTCGACGGAGCATCCGGCTTCATTCTTTCCGTCAACATGTCCAAAGCCATGAACCGGTCGTTCACCAACGTTCTCTTCGGTGCCTTTGGGCAGGAGCAAGCAAGCCATGCGGGCACCGCGGAAGCGCGTAGTGTAAAAAGCGCCAGTCCAGAGGAGGCTGCGGGGATTCTCGCTGCAGCCAACAAAGTGGTCATCGTTCCGGGCTATGGAATGGCGGTGGCGCAAGCGCAGCACAAAGTGCGCGAACTTTTCGATGGCCTCACCAAGCGCGGCATTGACGTGAAATTCGGCATACATCCCGTGGCGGGGCGCATGCCTGGGCACATGAATGTGCTGTTGGCCGAAGCGGACATTCCTTACGACAAGCTCCTGGACATGGATGAGATCAACGGAGAATTCTCGCAGACTGACGTTGCGCTGATTATTGGCGCGAACGACGTCACGAATCCCGCGGCGCGCACGGACAACACCAGTCCGATTTTTGGCATGCCGATCCTCGACGTGGACAAGGCGCGCACGGTGATGGTGATCAAGCGCAGCATGGGTGCGGGATTCGCGGGAATCGAGAATCCGTTGTATTACCAGGACAAGACGCTGATGCTCTTCGGCGACGCCAAAAATTTCGTAGGCAGCATTGTTCGTGAGCTGGCCGGCGGGCACGAGTAGAGTTTTAAGTTATAAGTTGTAAGCTCTAAGTAAGGAAAACAGAAAGGATTTTCGACCGTATTGAAGCGCAATCGGTCTTTTGCTTTCCGCCACAGGAAGAAAAACCCGCCTGCATCATTTTGCGTCGTGGAAAATGATGCCCAGGGTGTAGCGCGTGCCGCGATGGACGCGGCTTACGCCGTGTTTCATGTTGACGCGATAGTACCCGCGTGAGCCGCGGACTGGGCGGTGGCGCGTCGTGAAAATGATGGCCTGACCTTGATCGGCATGGACCACTTCGCCTTTGGACTGCGCGCGAGGCTGCTGCTCGACCAGCAAAAATTCGCCGCCATCCCAATCGCGGCCGTGTTGGCCCAGGAGAAAAACCATTTGCAGGGGGAAAGCGACTTCGCCGTAGATGTCCTGGTGCAGGCAATTGTATCCGCCTGCCTCGTAGTGCAGGAGCAGGGGCGTGGGCTTGGTCTGCCCGGCTACGTGGCAAGTCTTCAGGAAGGTCGCGTGTTCCGCGGGAAAACGGGGACCCTTTTCACCGAGATTCGCAGCCCACTCATTCGCTACGCTGGCGAGATGCGGGTAAGCGGCGGTTCGCACTGAGGTCACGATTTCGGGAAGCGGGTTGTCAAAATATTTGTAGTCACCGATGCCAAAGCGATAGCGCTCCATTACGATCTTGCTGCGAAAACGAGCCTCGTCGGCATACATTTCGGCCAGGGAAGCGCATTCGTCGGGAAAAAGGATTTGTGTGGTCACGGCATAGCCGCGCTGAGAAAGGGAATCGGTTGCGGCTTTCCAGTCCAGACCGTTAATGCGGTCCGCGATCGATTGCGCTTGCGATGTCTTTGGAGCGGCTTTTGGCATAAGGGCACTCAATTGGTCCCAACGCAAATCACTTCAAATTCAAAGTTTAGGTCAGACGAAGCGCCAAATCTATCCGATATGCGCCGCCAAATCTATCCAACCCATCCACGCGTGAGGTGCCACCGAAGAGACGGCAGCTTGCGGCGATTCGCCCCTCCTGCAACGCTCCTTTCGGTGCTATAGTGGTGGCCTACGGTCAGAGCCCGGTCGGATTCTGTTCAGGAGGTTCGCATGAGCCCGAACCAGACGCTTCGGAATGATTCCCGCAGAACGTTCTTGAAATTCTCGGTCGCCGCTGCCGTTGCCTCCGGCGTTCGCATTTTGAATGAGCCGATGCTCGCTGCCGCGGCTGTCGACCGCGACATGCAGCATTTTCCGCCGGGCTCCGTGGTTATCAATGCGAACGAAAACCCGCTGGGCCCTTGCGAACTGGCGAGAAAAGCGCTCAGCGACATCATCCCGGATGGCGGCCGCTATTGCTGGTGGCTGAAGGATGAGCTGACAAAATCGTTTGCGGAGTCCGTGGGCGTGAAGCCGGAAAACGCGGCGATTTTTCCCGGCTCGAGCGAGCCGCTGCATTTTTGCGTGATGGCGTTTACTTCGCCGACACGCAGCTACGTCACGGCCGACCCTGGGTACGAATCGGGAATGCATTCCTCCACGTTCTCAGGCGCGCGAGTTGTAAAAGTTCCGCTCGCGAAAACCTACGCGCACGACATTCCTGCAATGCTTGCAGCCGCGCCGGACGCTGGGCTCTTCTACGTTTGCACGCCTAACAATCCCACCGGCACGCTCACGACGCATTCGGCTATTGAAGAATTAGTGGCCAAGAAACCGGCGGGCTCGATCGTGCTTGTGGATGAAGCCTACATCCATTTTGCGGACCTGAACAATACCGCCATTGACTTGGTCAAAGCGGGCAAGGACGTCGTTGTGCTGCGCACCTTTTCGAAGATCTACGGGATGGCCGGCATACGTTGCGGCGCGGCCATTGCGCGCCCCGATTTGCTCCAGAAACTTACTCCTCAGGGCGGTGGAAGCGCCATGCCCATTACGGCGCTGGTCGCGGCGTCCGCCAGCCTCAAGCACGAGCACCTGGTTCCTGAGCGCAAGGCCATCAACACAACGATTCGTGAGAAGACTTTCGAGTGGCTTCGCAGTCAGGGCTATTCCTTTACGCCTTCGCAAGCCAACTTTTTTATGCTGGACGCCAAGCGTCCCGCGAAAGAGGTCATTGACGCAATGGCGGCCAAAAAGGTGTTCATCGGGCGCATCTGGCCGGTCTGGCCCACTCATCTGCGGATCACCGTGGGCACACAGACAGACATGGACGCTTTCCAAACCGCTTTTGCCGCCGTCATGAAGAACTCTGTAAGCGTCAGCTACGCGCTTCCGGCAAGTGCGACAGGTTCGCATCGTGACGGATTCCTTGCCGACGGAACGATGTTCCCGCGCACGTCCTCCTAGAGTGCAAGCGTTGGCGTGTTAACCACCAGAAAATAAGGTTGCTCTGGCAAGCCTATGTTGAAGAATCGTTCTGTGCCCGCGGACATCTTATTGCCGCATATTGTCTACAAGAATGTACCGGAGGCAATTGGCTGGCTGACCAGAGTATTTGGCTTCCGCGAGCACTACCGCTACGGCGAACCTAACGGCGCGCAACTGTATCTCGGCAAGGCCTACATCATGGTGCGGGGAACAGGTCAAGGTGAGGCCACGCCTGCACAGATGGGCGGCGGAACGCAGTCCCTCACCGTGTTTGTCGAAGATGTGGACGCGCACTACCGTCATGCGAAATCAGAAGGGGCCAAAATCGTCGAGGATCTCCACGAGACCGAGTACGGCGAGAGGCAGTACGGCGTCGTGGATCTCGATGGTCACCACTGGCTCTTCTCGCAACATGTTAAAGATGTGAGCCCTGACGAATGGGGAGCAATGATCGCCAGGCGCTAGAGCCATGGTTCGCTCTTGTATCTTTGGCTGCCTATTCTGATATTTTCGCGCGCTACTTTTCGGCGGGTTCGAGCACGATGGGCTCAAAATACTTCGGCACGATCACCTTGGTTGTGGGTGAAGCTGCTTTCATTTCTTCCAGAAACGACTGCAGCGCATCGACCGACACCTGCTGAGACGCGTCATACGGGGCAGTGAAATTGTCCCAATGCGTCGGCAGCACAAGTGCAGGAAATTGCAGCGCGCGCATTAGCCGTCCACAGTAGTCGTAGATTTCCTTGTGAGAGCCCGCCGCTCCTACGAGCACGACGTCCGGCTTCAATCCTTGCATCTCGCGCTCGATGTAGTTCATCCCGCCGAAAGCAAGGATCCGATGGCCGTGAAACCGCACCAGGTACGCCAGCGTCCCTCCTTCCGGATGGATCTGACGAAGCGTTAGCGGCGCTTTCATTCCGGCTGGCGCCGCCTCCGAACTGAAGTAGTGTTTGCGGTCTAACGGACTGTGGAGGCTGGGAATCACTTTGAGAGAGAAAGACCCGAAATCGTAGTCTTCTCCGCCGCGCACCGTAATTAATTGGTCTTCAGGTACACTGTAAGCCCGCAACACGTTTTCCGTGCTTTCGGTTCCTATGACTGTGGCGTGTGTTTTCAGCGCGATGTGGGGTACATCAAGGACGTGGTCGTAGTGAGTATGTGTCACGAGGACATAGTTGGCGCGTGGAACGCGTGCGTCGACGGCGGCGATGTCCGGCGTGGCGATGTCGTCCCAGGCGTATTGAGGGCGGGTGTCGCTTGCCGTGCGCGCAAAGGGCGTTCGGCCCGGAGGCTGAGGGCCAAAGATGCGGGATATGTAGGGGTCGATCAGAATGATCGTGGAGCCGTCGCTGATTTCCCAGCCCGCTGTGCCCAGCCAGCGCAGCGCGACTTGGGCGGTCTTCGCTGACGTGACTGCCGGATTCAGTGCGGCCAGTTGGCAAGTCGCTGTGGCAGCCAGTGCGAGCAATACGAAACCGGAGGAAACACGTCTGCTCATTCGGCCTCCTCAACGTCGAATTCGCAAAGTCTACCGACGGATTTTGAAAGGGTCAACGCGCTTTCTTATGCGGAGTTCCCAATAAAGATGGGATGAGAGTAAAGATTCCCGCCCCAGCGAAAAAGATTCCGTTTGAGGAAATGAGATTGTCAGGCGTGGGCTTCAGTGCTGGAGCCGTTCGCCGGGGTTGGCGGCAGTTCGCCGTGAAATTGGGCTGCTTCGGTTGATCCTGCAAGCGCTGTGGTGGACGAATTTCCGCCGGAGACGACTTGCGCGATTTCGTCGAAATAACCTGTGCCGACGAATTTCTGGTGCGTCACGGCGCGATAGCCGAGCTCCTGCGCGGCGAACTCTTCCTGTTGAAGCTTGGAATAAGCCGTCATACCGGACTGCGCGTAGCCGCGCGCGAGGTGGAACATGGACATGTTCAGCGAGTGAAAGCCGGCCAGCGTTACGAATTGGAATTTGTAACCCATCTTGCCGAGTTCCTGCTGGAAATTGGCGATGGTCACGTCGTCAAGTTTCTTCTTCCAGTTAAATGACGGCGAACAGTTATAGGCGAGGAGTTTGCCGGGGAACTTCGCATGAATGGCCTCCGCGAATTTCCTCGCTTCGGCAAGGTCCGGAGTCGAGGTCTCGCACCAAATCATGTCGGCGTAAGGAGCATATGCAAGTCCGCGTGCAATCGCGGCGTCAATCCCCCCACGGAATTGATAGAAACCCTCAGGCGTACGCTCGCCATAAATGAATTCGCGGTCGCGCGGGTCGGCGTCGGAAAGCAGCAGTCCTGCCGAATTGGCATCCGTTCGCGCAATAAGAATCGTTGGCACGCCGCAGACGTCTGCGCCGAGGCGCGCTGCAATCAGTTTCTCGACGAATTCGCGTGTCGGCACTACGACTTTTCCGCCGAGGTGTCCACATTTTTTTGCTGAAGAGAGCTGGTCTTCGAAGTGCACGGCGGCCGCGCCTGCTTCGATCATTGCCTTCATCAATTCGTACGCGTTGAGCGAGCCGCCAAAGCCCGCTTCCGCGTCAGCCACAATCGGAGCAAACCAGTAAGTGCCGGACTTTTTGCCTTCAGCAGATTCAATCTGGTCGGCGCGCATGAGAGCACGATTGATGCGCTTCACCAGTTCCGGCGCGGAATTGCATGGATAAAGCGACTGGTCGGGATAAACGTCGCCAGCCGTATTGTTGTCCGCTGCCACCTGCCAGCCACTGCCGTAGATTGCCTTCAGTCCGGCTTGCACCATTTCAATCGCCTGATTTCCTGTGATGGCGCCGAGCGCGGGAACGTAGGGCTCGGTCTGCATGAGATTCCACAAGCGTTCGGCGCCCAGCCGCGCGAGCGTGTACTCAATCTGAATCGAGCCGCGCAGCCGCAGTACATCCGAGTGCGCGTACGGACGAGAGATACCCGCCCAGCGTGGATCGCTGCTCCAGTGATTGATGGGCGGATGCATCTTCCCGTTTCCGTTCGTCCCATTGGCCTTGCCATTGGTCCCGTTCGTCTTGCCGTTAGTTCCATTGCTTCCGTTTGCTGCCATTTTGGTGCTCCCTGCTTCTTGAATTTCCTCAGACTTCCAAACCCTGAGGAACGGAATAAACCTCTAAATCAACTCTAACCACTACCTTGGATCAAACTCTTCACGCCGAATCATCTCCTCGCTGATGCGGCGGGCCTCGCGTAGCGTCGCTGCCCCCTGCGAATCATCGATCTTCCTCTGGTGCAGCAGCCGGTCTAGTTCTTCATCGAAAAGACGGCTCACCAATTCCGGCGTGTGCGGCACGGCGGCGCCGTTCTCATCGAGGATTTCGACCCGCCGTGAATGCCGCATGCGCTGGGCGATCATCAGGCGATAGATTCGGTCCGTCGCAAGGTCTTCCATGTAGCCGTCGAGCAAGCTCGCGCCCTTTCCATTAAGTACACCATTGCGATAGCGGATGACCGTTCGAATCGCCGCGCGCGTGCCCGCCAGCGTGCGCTTGCCGACTCCGGTCGGCAGCGGCCGCAAGTCCGGATGCGCATTGGCATCCGCCGGCCGTGCTTGCAATTGATTTGGAACGGGGAACTGGCCCACCGCGATTTCGTTCTGATCGGGATGGCCTGTCCATGCGCCGTCCATTAGTGAATTCGCCTCGTTCTTTTTGTCTTCCGCCAACACTTTCAGTGCTCGAGCGTTCAGTTCTGCATCCTCACGGCTCGGATAGAGCGCGGTCATTCCTCCGATCGCGAGCATTCCGTGCTTGTGGCAGATTTCAGGGATCAAATTGCGGAGGTTCTGAAAGAAAGGCACATTATGCGGAATCGTGTTGCGGTCCGGCAGCACCCATTCGGGATTCTCCAGATTGAAATGGATGAGGCTGGCCATGTAGTCCCAGCGGCCAAGGTTTAACCCAACAATATGGTCCCGCAGGTTCCACGCGAACTCTTCCATCTGAAACGCCAGCGGATGCGACTCCACCAGTGCCATGCACTTGATGGCGTCTTTCGGCAGGCCCCTTAGGCGCGCAATCATTTGGAACAAATCGCGCCACCACAGGGCCTCGTCCGCGGACTCCGACTTCGGTATGTAAATGCACAGCGGATGCTTCAGCGCGTTGAAATCGACTTGATAGGCCACCATGGCCACGTCGAACAGAGAAGCAGGTATCAGTTCCCCCGGCAAAACGCCGGCCTGGTGCAGATGCAAGCCGCGCGGCCGGGTGAAAATTACCGTGGTGCTGGGATTGATGCCGACGGCCTTGTTGCGCTTGCGGTCAAAGTACGTAAGGCGTCCCGCCAGGGCTTCCAAAATGTTCTTGACGCCTTGCGCGTTGCGCCCCCATGCGTTAGCCGTCGAATCTTCGAGATCCAGCATCACTCCGGGAGCGCCGGAATTGAGCATCTTCACCACGAGTTCAGCGTCATCCGCGGGACCGGTCATTTGATTACGCTGGTCCGCGCACCAAGCAGGAAGCTCGATGCGCCAGGAACTCATCGTCGCGACCGATGGAGGCAAATACGAAGGGACCTTTCCCGTTTGCGCTTCGGCAAGCGCGTTCTCGCGCCGAGCTAATAGCGCTCTCTGCCGCAGCGTCAGCGCCGCATGCAGCGGTGCGAGGAAATCGAGGAATCCTTCGGAAAGATCCCGTTCCGGATCAAAATCCACAGGAGCGGAATTCACGGGTATGATCCGGTTGGAGAAGGGAAGCGGCGTAAGCGCCGGATTCAGCCTTGTTGTGGCGGTGGCCATGATGCTCGTCAGTCCTTTCTCCAGCAAATGCCAAGCCGGACCGGTTGGCGGGGAAGGAGGGCAATTCGATATCCAACATCGCCCAAATACCTGCCTTTTAAGTCTCACGCCTTCAATAAGATAGGAAGCCCTTGAAAAAGCGTCGCCAAAGGCTGTGAGAGAATTGGGGCAAAGAGATGAGAAATTTGCACATCCTCGCCGGTTGTTTTCCCGTGCTAGAATCAAGTGTTCAATATGCTGAACACGTGTTCAGCCTCCACTCCGCTAAACACGCGGGGGGGCAAAGATGTTGTTCAACATCCTGAACAAAGATTCTATAATTTGAACCCTAATTCTTGTTAGGGGTGGTCCCTATGCCTGTCTCGGATTCCAGTCCATCGACCGCCGTCGAGCGCGCCCTGAATATTCTCGAAGCCGCCGCGCGCCGCCACGACGGCCTTACCAACTCGGAAATCAGCCGCAAGCTGGGCATTCCGAAGAGCTCGGCCAGTTACATCCTTCGAACACTCGAGCGGCGCGGCTACTTGCGGCGCGACGCGGAAAGCGGCCGGTATCGCCTTGGGTTGAAGATTTTGAGTCTTGGGGGTGATGCCCAGGCCAACCTCGATATTGCTGACGTCGCGCTTCCTTTCATGCGCGCGCTCGAGGAGAAGATTCACATGACCGTGCACCTTGCCGTGTTGGATCAGGGCGAGGCGGTCTATATCGAGAAGGTGGAGGCTCCGGGCTTTTTTAAGGTAAACACTTGGGTGGGCCGCCGCATGTTTTTGCATTCCACGAGCGTGGGCAAATGCCTTCTCGCATGGTTGCCAAGACAGGAGGTCGAGACGATTGTGAAGCAGCAGGGCCTGAAGAAACGCACGCCCAAAACGATTACCTCGATGACGCGGCTTCTTGCGGATTTGGAGCGCGTTAGAGACGAGGGCTACGCGGTAGACGATGAAGAGAATAGTCTGGGAGCGCGATGCCTCGGCGCACCAGTATTTGACGTGACTGGCAATGTGGTGGCGGCCCTTGGCGCGAGCGGCACGCTGACCCAGGTGGACGAAGCCAGCATGCCGCGACTCGCCGAAGCAGTGAAGGAAACCGCGCGACGGATTTCACGGCAGTTGCAGCGAAGTGGCGCCGCCGGTGCGGCGTGATCCGCTGCAACCCATGTTTTAGGTTGGCGCAAGGCGCTAATTTTCAGGCCCGCTTCTTCTCGTCTGCCGCCACAACCAGATTGTTCTTCACCGAAAAAACATTCGGCACCTGGTTGGCCCGCAGGTTCGCCAGATTCTTGTCCATTTCGCTGTCGACGACGCCTTCCAGCGCGACGTTACCGTTTTTTACGATGATATGGATCGACGGGACCGCCTGAATTGCATATCGGTTCAAGCCAGTCTCGCCATAAATCGCCCGAAAGACGGCGCGGCGCAGTTGGTCATCCATCGGTGACAGTGGGAGAACTTCGATTTCATTTTTGACCGAAGCTACGCCTTCGATCTTTTTCACTACACCTTCCGCGTCGGACTTCAGCGTCGGGCGGTTTACTTGGCCCATCAGCGTTACCTTGTCGCCGTCCACGCGAAACGCCAGATTATCGAACACCGAATACCACGGCAGCATCACCAATTGGTGGCGCACTTCCTTTTCCAGACGCGCTTGGTATTTCTCCTCGCTGCGCTGGCGATTGTCCTGAGGTGAGGCCGCGACGGCGCTGCCAGTACCCGCAGCGGCAATTGCAACAAGCAAGAACGATGTGAACAGGGCCCGCATTTCCTTACGCATGACTTCCTCCTCGACGCACTTCGGGAATCCCTACCAAGTTAGATTCAGGGTGAATACCAAATAGGTGTACGAAACTAAGAGAAAATTGAGTGCTAACATGTTGGTTGGGATGCGTTTGCTTTCAGGAAAATTGTTCGAAGAGAGAAACTTTTTCGGCGCTGCTGTGTTGCTCGGGAAGTTGCCTAGGAGTGCAAATCGGAATGCTGGTGATCGGACATCGGGGAGCTTCAGGGCACGCGCCAGAGAATACCATGGCCGCTTTCCGCAAAGCGGTGGCCATGGGCGCGACGTTCATCGAGACCGACTTGCAGCTGTCCCGCGACGCGCACTTCGTGGCCGTCCACGATAACACGGTGAATCGCACGACCAACGGGCGCGGCTCGGTACATGACCTAACGCTTGCGGAATTGCGGCAATTGGATGCAGGCTCCTGGTTCGGAAGCGAATTTGCCGGAGAACGCATTCCCACGCTGGAAGAAGTCTTGCAATTCTCCAAGAAAAATGACGTGGTGTTTTACCTGGAAATGAAGCCGAGCGGGTCTTGGGGCGGCGAGCACGCGGTGATTGCCGCGCTGCGCGAATCGGGAGAAATTCCGCGCGCCGTGGTTATTTCTTTCGACGCGTCAATGGTGCTGAACGTGCACAAGATCGAGCCCACGGTGATGACCGGATTGCTCTACGACGGTCAGCTGGCCAATCCGGTGGAGAAAGCCGTTGAAATTGGAGCCAGGCAGCTGGCGGTACGTGGAGACCTCGTTACGCCTGCTTTGCTGGAGCAGGCACGGAAAAAGGATTTGCAGGTGGTTTGCTGGACCATCAATCAGCCTGCCCACATGCGGTTATTGATTGAGGCAGGCATTCACGGAATCATGAGCGATTACCCCGACCGGCTGGTCGCGGCGCTAAAGAAAGAAAGCGAAACGGTCTTGTAATTTCAGTAGAAGCTGTATCCACGGTGAACCACCATCACTAGCCCTTCCCCAGAGCATGCAGCGCGGCGAGCTGTGCAACGGTAAGCTGTTCCGCTCGGGCGTCGGGGCGCAGGCCCAGCGAGGCAAGGAAGGCGCGAAGTTTTTCCGGCTTGGCTATAGACCGCAGGTTGTTCACCAGCGTTTTGCGCTTCTGCGAAAAACATAATTTCACAAAATTTAGAAAACTTTGTTCATCCTTTAGCTCGAGCTTTGAGCGTTCGCCGGGGAACCGCAAGGTGACGAGTGCGGAGGTCACTTTCGGAGGCGGCTGGAAGGCCTCGCGGGGAATCTCAAACACAAATTCGGGCCGCGTGTAGAACTGCGTCACCACAGAAAGATACCCATAGTCGCGCGAGCCCGATTGCGCGGCCAGCCGTTGAGCGACTTCGGTCTGAATAACCAGATGGATTTCGTCGATGAGAGATGCGAAGTCGAAAAGGTGATGCAGAATCGGCGACGTGATGTAGTAGGGAAGGTTTCCGTAGACGCGGATGCGCCGGCCGGAAGCAAGAGCGGCAATGTCGGTTTTGAGAACATCGCGTGACACAACAGTGAGCTGAGGAAACTCTTTGGCGAGGCGGTGAAGGCTGCTGGAGAGAGCTGGATCCAATTCGATGGCAGTGACCGGACCGCCGGCCGCAATCAGGTGGCGTGTCATTTCGCCATGGCCGGCACCGATTTCAATCCAGCAGTGCTGGTCATCCTTTGGCAACGGAGCGGTGGAATGCGGGGAGACGCGAATGGCGCGGGCGATCTGTTCGCGCCAGTCGAGGGCTTCCAGAAAATGCTGGCCGAGCCGTTGGCGAGGCATGGGGAAACAGTGTAGCAGCGGCAACGCCGATTCCTGAGACGGTTTCGATATCTCTGCCTACCGAACAGAATTTTCAATTGGAGTGAAACAAAAATGACCCCTGAATCGTTTAGGGGTATATAGTGGCTCCCTAAAGGATTTATGGGAGTGGTTGGATTTGGCGGGAACTTCGGTTTGTTGGACTAGTCCAAGGTGCAACGAAGTCATGGGAGCAGGGATGGAAAAAGACGGCGATTTGATGCAGGGCACGCTGGACATGCTGGTGCTGAAGGCGTTGGCGCGTGGAGCGAAGCATGGGTACGGCGTGGCGGAATGGATTCACGAAAGCTCGAACGACGTGTTGCATGTGGAAGAGGGCGCGCTCTACCCGGCGCTCCACCGGTTGGAACTGAGGGGACTCCTGGGCGCGGAATGGGGCACCTCGGAGAACAACCGGCGCGCGAAGTACTATTCGCTGACGACGGCAGGGCGCAAGAAGTTGGCGGAAGAAGCGGAATATTGGCGGCGGATGTCTGGAGCCATCGCACGCGTGATGCAGATGGCGTGAGGACGGAAATTGGAGAATTAAAAACAGGAAAGTGAGAAAACCAAAGCTCGAAACTCGAGCTGGGAACGAGAGCGAAATTCCAAAATCAGAACGCGAAATTCTGGCGAGAAATCGAAATCCGGCCGTTAATAGGCAGATTCGGGGAGTTGGACATGAAACTCTGGACGAAAATGAAGGCGCTATTCAAGAGGAAGCAACTCGATCGGGACTTGGAAGATGAGCTGGCGTTTCACTTGGCGATGCGCGAAGCGAAGAACCGCGAGCGCGGGGTTGAAGGGGAGGAGGCGCGCTACGCGGCGCGGCGGCAACTTGGAAATGTGATGCGCATCAAAGAGGCCTGCCGGGAAGCTTGGAGCTTCGTTTCGCTGGAAACAACGTGGCGCGATCTGCGCTACGGAGCGCGGGCCTTGGCGAAAAACCCAGGATTTACGGCCGTGGCGGTGCTGGCAACGGCGCTTGGAATCGGAGTGAATACGGGGATTTTTTCCGTTCTAAACGGAGTGGCGCTAAAACTGTTGCCGGTCCCAAGGGCGGAACAAATTGTGAGTGTCGACCAGCTCTTTCATGGAAAGTTCACCCGCAACCTGCACGGCGAGTCTGGGCTATCTTCGTACTCAGAATACAAAAGCTATCGCGGGAACAATCACGTTTTTTCCGGGCTCCTGGCGTATGCGCCGTTTTTGGAGGCTACATTAGGGGGAGAAAATCCCAAGGGACTGATGGGTGCGGAAACATCTTGCAACTTCTTCGACGTGTTAGGTGAACGACCGGCGCTGGGGCGGACGTTCGTTGAGGAGGATTGCCGGGCAGCGGGAGCGAGCGCAGTCGTGGTGTTGAGCGACGATCTATGGCGAGCGCAATTTGGCCGGGATCCCTTGATTGTCGGGAAAAGCGTTTCCTTGAACCGCACGAGATTTGTCGTGATCGGAATTGCCGCGCCGGATTTTCGCGGACTTGATCCTTGGCCGAGCTCGTTTTGGGCGCCGGTGACGATGCAGAAAGCTTTGGAGCCTGACATCGACCTATTCAACGATGACAACACCGCCTGGCTGGCGATGCTGGGACGCATGCGGCCCGGCGTTTCACTCGAAGAAGTGCGAGCGGATCTGAGTGTCATTGCAGGGCGAATTGACCAGCAATATCCAGGGCGAACGACAACGCTGGTGATTCATCGAGCGACATTCCTGGGAAGGCCGGAAGAACGAACGGTCGTGTTTGGAATAGGAAGCATCGTGCTTGCGGCGGTGGGATTAGTGCTGCTGATTGCCTGCGCGAATGTAGCAAATCTGCTCTTGGCGCGCGCGTCAGCAAGGCAGAAAGAGATTGCTATCCGGCTTTCGATTGGAGGGAGCCGATGGCGCATCGTGCGGCAACTGCTGACGGAGAGTCTGCTGATTGCGTTCCTTGGTGGGATGCTGGGGTCGCTCATAGCATTCTTGTCGCTCGGAAGCATTGCGCGATCGGTGCTCGCGCACTTGCCGATTGGCGCCCCGCAGTTGGTGTGGAAT
>Ga0209166_10001959_pt1 | contig 16260 bp, 12 predicted proteins | sample Coa_R1_3_FD_187151 | JGI IMG/M metagenome (GOLD analysis project Ga0209166, IMG submission 187151) | Surface soil microbial communities from Centralia Pennsylvania, which are recovering from an underground coalmine fire - Coalmine... | ecosystem: Environmental > Terrestrial > Soil >... | reverse complement strand
CGGCGTCTCGCAATACGGCATGCAGACTTTCGACCAGTCGCTCTACGATTTGTATACTCAGGGATTGATCACGCTGGACGAAGCTTTGATTCGTTCGACCAACCCGGACGAGTTCAAGCTCCGCATTCAGGGCATTCGCACCACGGGCGACGCGGCGCGCGAAGAGATGGAGAAGGCCAGCCAGGTGGACCGGTTTGCCAAGAAGTAGGCCGGCCAATCCTTTCGCGTCGGCGCTCGCTATGCTGGCTCGCCGGCCGTATTCCGTGGCCGAAATCAAGCGCGCGCTGGAAAGAAAGTTTCCGGGCGATCCTTCCATTCAGGACGCCATCGTGCGCCTGCGCCAGCTCGGCTACCTGGACGATCAAAAGGTGGCCGATCAAGTTGCTTACTCCCTCGCCCACAACCGCGCCTATGGACCGCATCGTATTCGCCGCGAGTTGAAATCGAAACTGGTCAATTATAAATTTATCGAGCCCGCCGTCGATTCCGCATTTGCGGAAACCAGCGCGCGCCAGTTGCTGGAAGAAGTTCTGGAGCGGAAACTCCGCACAATTAAATTGCCCGTCACGCGGCAAAAACTCGCGAGCCTGTGCCAGGGCTTGATGCGCCGCGGATTCAACTCTGGTGATATTATGAAGGCGGTGCGCGCAAGGCCGGAACTGAAACCGGTGGCGGAAGTAGTCGACCTATCCGCAATGGAAAGCGCCGATGAATCGAATTAAGAATTTTGATTTATGAGTTGCGCTTTTCAGGCAGGGCCTCAGAAGAGCTTTTAACACTGAGCACACGGAGAAAAAACTCAATTAAGAGTGCACAGAGAAAACATTCCGTGATCTCTGTGTTAAAGCATTTGTGAAAATGGACGAGCGCGAACGGCTGAACAGGATCACAGAGAGCATCATCGGAGCCGCAATCCAAGTCCACAAGACTCTCGGTCCCGGGTTGCTGGAATCGGCCTACGCGGCATGTCTGGTACATGAGCTGGGGAAAAGAGGATTGAGCACGGAAGAACAAAAACCCGTGCCTCTCATCTATGAGGAAGTTAAACTCGAATGTGGTTATCGAATGGATTTATTAGTGGAAAGTTCCGTGGTCGTTGAGGTGAAATCCGTCGAGGCTCTGGCTCCGATTCACGAAGCCCAAGTCATGTCATATTTGAAGCTTTCGGGTTGCAAGCTGGCACTGCTGATTAATTTTAATGTGGTTGTGTTGAAGGACGGAATACGAAGGTTCATTAACGGCAAGATTTGAAAAACGCGAAGATTTAACACAGAGGACACGGAGAAAACACAAGAGCACGCACTGAGTTCAAAAATAGAAATCCGTGATGTGCTCTGTGCTCTCTGTAGACTTTCTCCGTGCCCTCTGTGTTGAAAGCTTTTCCTTCACGAAAACTTATGCAATCGAACGAAATTCGAAAACGCTTCCTGGAATTTTTCGCGCAACGTGAGCACAAGGTTGTGCGCTCGTCCTCTCTTGTGCCGCAAAACGACCCTACTTTGTTATTTGCGAACGCCGGAATGAATCAATTTAAAGATGTGTTTTTGGGCGCCGAGAAACGCGACTACTCGCGCGCCTGCTCATCACAAAAATGCGTGCGCGCCGGCGGCAAACACAACGACCTCGAACAAGTCGGCCGCACCACCCGCCACCATACGTTCTTTGAAATGCTGGGCAATTTCTCTTTTGGCGATTATTTCAAGAAGCAAGCTATCCCCTGGGCGTGGGAACTGATTACCAAAGAATTCGCCATCCCACGCGAAAAACTTTACGTCACCGTCTTTCGCGAAGACGACGAAGCCGAAACCATCTGGGCCAATGACGTTAGCGTGCCGCGCGACCGTATTTTCCGCCTCGATGAAAAAGATAATTTCTGGCAGATGGGCGATACCGGGCCGTGCGGGCCGTGCTCGGAAATACATTACGACATGGGCGCGGCCGCAAGCGACCAGGGTCACGCCGATTGCAAATTTCCATGCGATTGCGGGCGCTACGTCGAGCTGTGGAATCTCGTCTTCATGCAATTCAACCGCGACCAGAGCAGCAAAATGAGTCCTCTGCCACGCCCCAGCATCGATACGGGCGCGGGGTTAGAGCGCCTGGCGGCAGTCCTGCAAGGCAAACTTTCGAACTTCGACACAGATTTGTTTCGCCCGCTCATCGAAGAAGCCGCTGAGTTGGCCAAAGTGGAGTATGGAGCGAATCACGAGACCGATGTTTCCCTGCGCATCATCGCCGACCACGCACGTGCCGCGACTTTCTTAATTTCCGACGGCGTGATCCCTTCAAACGAAGGACGAGGTTACGTGCTACGCCTCATTATGCGCCGCGCTTTGTATCACGGTCAGACGCTGGGCTTGAACGAGCCATTTTTGTTCAAGCTTTCCGGAAAAGTGGTAGACATGATGAGAGGCGCTTATCCAGAGCTTGTCGAGTCAGCTCACCATATCGCCAAAGCGATTAAGATTGAAGAAGAGCGGTACGCACAAACGACGCTCAAGGGTTTGGAAGAGCTCGAAAATACAACTGTACTCAGTTTCAAGACGACCCAAATTCCCTTTAAAGTTTGGAGGGAAAAATACCGGCAGGGGGGAATCGAGGCGATTAGGAGGTATATGAGCTCGGTGTTTGAGGTGCCCTATGATGATTTCCGGGATTATGGAACAGCGAAATACAAGGGCGGTTTCATCGGTGGAATTGGTGGCAAGGATTTATTCAAACTTCATGACACCTTTGGCCTTAGGCCCGACTTCGTAGAGGATATCGTTAAGAGTTATCACCTCCTCGTCAACCGCGGGGCGTACGAAGCCGAAATGCAAAAGCAGCGCGAGCGGGCCCGCGCATCATGGAAAGGCGCGGAGAAAAAAGTCGCGCAGCCGATTTATCAGCAACTCGGCGAAAAGTTCAAAACCGAATTTGACGGCTATCTGCAGACGACTTCGCCGCATTGCAAGATTGTGGCCATTGTCCAAAAAGGCCAATCGGTAAACGAAGCGAAGCCAGGCGAAGAAATTGAAATTGTGCTCGACCACACGCCGTTTTACGCCGAGGCGGGCGGACAAGTCGGCGACGAGGGACATTTGTTAGCGCAAGGCGGCACAGAAGAAGTCGCTCACGTGAACGACACTTATCGTCCGGTAACCGGCCTGACCGTCCACAAAACCGTGGCGCGCGAGCCCCTTCATGTGGGTGACGTGGTAACGGGCGTCGTATACAAAGACCGCCGCGAATCGATATTACGCAACCACACCGCCACGCACTTGTTGCATGCCGCGTTGCGCACAACTCTTGGGCCGCACGTAAAGCAGGCCGGGTCGCTGGTTGCTCCTGACCGTCTGCGTTTTGACTTTTCGCACTACGCGGCGCTCGGCGAGCAAGACTTGCTCGACATTGAAGACCTGGTGAACCAGCACGTGCTGGCCAACGAAGAGATGCACACGGAAGTGATGGATCTTGACACGGCCATCAACACCGGGGCCATGGCGCTATTCGGCGAAAAATATGGTGACAAAGTCCGGGTGGTTTCGGTGGCAGATGGTAGTTTCTCGAAAGAGTTGTGCGGTGGCACGCACGTGCATCGCACCGGTGATATTGGATTGTTCAAAGTAATATCAGAATCGAGCGTAGCCGCCGGCACGCGCCGCATTGAGGCTCTCACAGGCGTCGGCGTGCTCGATTATTTGCGCAAGGCGAGCGGGACGCTCGCGGTCCTCGGGGAAACTTTGCGCGCAAAACCGGACGAACTGGTGCATGCGGCCGAAAGACTTACCGAGTCAGAGAAAAAGCTTCGTAAGCAACTCGAGGCTCAGCAACTGAAGCAGGCCACCTCACAGGCGGGTGACCTGATCGATCTTGCCAAAGAAGTAAGAGGCGTGCGCGTGCTATCTACGCGCGTTGAAGTGACTGATCGCGCGGCGATGCGCCAGATGGTGGACAATCTGCGCCCGCGCTTGAATTCCGGCGTCATCGTCCTGGGCAGCGTATTGGACGGCAAAGTCTCGCTCATCGTCGCCGTGACCAAGGACCTTACCGACCGCCTGGATGCCGGCCGCATAATTAAAGAGGCGGTCGCAATGGTGGGCGGCAAAGGCGGCGGCCGCAAAGACCTTGCCGAAGCCGGCGGCAGCCAACCCGAAAAGCTGGACGAAGCCCTCCAGGCGATACCCTCCATCGTCGAGAAAATGCTTTAATGTCATTTGTCTGATATCATATTACGTGTGAAATGGGAGGCCCGCCAACCAGCGTTTCGAACTACGGGAGGTGGATCATGAAAACCACGCTACGTTGTGGAACCATGCTACTTGGACTGGGGTTCGCAATCTTACCTGCCACAGCCTTTTCCTTACCGCAGAATCAGCCCGATACGACACCATCTCTCGGTGATTTAGCACGCCAAATGAAAGCGCGGCCAACGGCACGACCCGCTTTCATTTACACCAATGATGATTTGCAGTCATCTCCTTTCCATCCGTTCGGTCTAGAAAATTCGGCTTCAGAGATAAGCACCAAGGATGCGACCGCAAAAACTGCGGTAACGGTCAAGCAAGATGACGCTACCCGTAGCGCCAATGAAAATTATTATCGCGCCGTGATGGGTCGGCTCCAAAGCAAGCTCGAAGCGGATCAAAAAACGCTAAACGATCTCCATAACGACTTTAAGTTCTGGGATGCGGAGACAGAGGGATATGAGGACTGGAGGCAGTGGCTAATTCACGAAGTCTGCTGTGGAGTTGATCCAAATCCACCCAGTCCCGTCTACCTTAGACTCAAAGCCGCGGAAGCATCCATCGTGGAAGATCAAAAGGCTCTTGCTGAACTAGAAGATCAGTGCCGTCAGGCGGGCTGTTCTCCTTCTTGGCTGCGGTAGATCGGAGGCGGACGTCAAGGCGCAGAGAGGAAATTAGTTTGCTTTATCTTGTTGAATATGACCGTCCCACGGGGACCCTCGTGCAGTTCCGAAAGTTCGACGATTCGGAGCGACAGATTGCGCTGGAACTTGAGCTGAAGCTGAATCGAGAGCGCAGTCAACATGAGGTCGTAATTTTGGAAGCTCCTAACGAAGAGGCTGTTCGCCATACTCACAGCCGGTATTTCCAAACCCTGAATGAGCTTATTGCCAGTTCTACAGCGCGCGCGTCCGACAAAGATGGCCATTAAGCGGAAGCAAGAAAGGCTGAGACTTAAGTTGTTGAAAATCCCCCCTTTTTTCAGATCGAATCCAAAGTTTCGTAGGATTTGAACCCATCGCACGCTAATTCCATCCCCGCCTGCCGTATTGCGTCCTTTTGACCATAGGGAAAACACCTGAAAAATACTTGTTTTATACCTTAGGCGAGGTGGTATACTATAGGTGCTTCTCGGGACTCTCGGCGTCCCGAGCCCTGTGTTTGCGGCGCCAGCCTGATGAAACAGGGAGCACGGCACGAAGCGTTATTGCCGTGCGGGTTTAAGTGAATAACGGGTTAGAGATAAGAGTTCCGTGTCTCCCGATGAATTTCGGAGATGAAGGACCTTTAATGCGCAACCATTCAGTCCCTGTGCGTTCCGTCATCATGTGTGCTCTGGCGCTCATCTGGATAGTGACAAGTTCCACGCTGGGGCGCGCGGAGGAAATCGCCTCCGTGACGGATCAGCACGGCCACATCATTTTCGTAAACGCCACGGAACCGCCGCCGTCACCTACGCGGATCACGCGCACATCGCGATACTACGGAACGCCCACGCCGGAAATTACCAACCTGGTTGAGAAAACTGCGGGCGAACATAAAGTGGACCCCAAGCTGGTTAATGCGATCATCCAGGTTGAATCCGGATACAATCCGCGCGCGGTTTCGCGAAAGGGCGCGCGGGGATTGATGCAATTGATTCCGGCCACCGCGGCCCGTTTCGGCGTTGAAAACTCTTTCAACCCCAAACAGAACATTGAAGGCGGGGTCACCTACCTGAAATATCTTCTGGATCTTTTTGGCGGCAACATTCCACTGTCGGTTGCGGCTTACAACGCGGGCGAAAACGCCGTATTGAAAAAGGGCGGCATACCTCCATACGCGGAAACTGTGAATTACGTGCAGCGCGTGACGGGACTTTACAATCCCGGCCAGCAGGAATCGAGCCAGATACAAACCTACAGCGAGCCCCAGGATGCCCAGATTTATCGCTTGGTTGATAATCGGGGCGTAGTACACTACACTAATGGAGATGGACTTTAGATTTTAGATTTTTGCGGCGGCCTGCGCCGGTCGCCGTTCGGAGAACTTGCTTTTGCTGGAGGGGAATCCCGGAAGACGGAACGGGTTAAAGTTGATCCAGCATCGAACTCGAACGAAGTACGCTCTCCTTATTGCCAGCTTGCTGGCCTACCCTGCAATTTCCTTTGCCACACGCCCCCTGAAAGCGCAAGCGCGCGCCGATTACGACCGCGCCGTTCGCATGCGCACCACGCTCGAAGCCCGGCCGGAGAGCGCCCGCACCCGTGCTGAATACGACAAGGTCATCACCGCTTACCGCGCGGTATACCGCGCCGACCCCGCATACCGCAAGGCGCCGATGGCGCTGGAAGCTGTGGCGGAGCTTTACGAAGAAATGGGACGCCGGTTTTCAGACCAGCGTTCCTTCCAAACTTCCATAGGAGCCTACGAATTCCTCATCAAACAATATCCGCGCAGCTCCTTTTCACGCGAAGGGATGCTGGCCATGGGCGAGATTTATCGCACCGACCTTGGCGACGCGGTCCAGGCCCAAAAAACGTTTCGGGAATTTCTTAAACTTTACCCAAAGTCGGAAAAAGCTGCCGAGGCCCGCACCGCGCTAAAAGAATCCCGACAAATGTCGGCTGCGGCCGACCCGAAACGCAGCGCCTACCGCGCCGCGTCAGGAGTTGAGCCGGGAGACCCACAACCTCCTCGCCCGGGAGGCACGCTGGAAGTCACGAGCATTCGCCGCTGGGTGGGGCCGAATTACACCCGCATCGTTATTGGCGTGGATGGCGAAGTGGGATTTGACGCCAGCCGTCTGGTGTCGCCCGACCGTCTCGTTTTTGATTTAATGAACGCGCGTCCCAGCCCGGAATTGATGGGCAAAACATTCCCGTTTGAAGACGGCTTCCTGCGCCAGATACGTGTGGCGCTGTTCAAGCCCAACGTCACCCGTGTGGTCCTGGACGTGGCGCGAATTGAAGATTACTCTGTCTTCCCTCTTCCCAATCCTTTCCGCCTGGTGATTGACATTCACGGGCCGCCCGGGCCATTGGTAGCCAAAGCCGCACCCACAAAGCGGGAAAGCGATGCTCCTAAAGTTGCGGAAAACTCGACGGAGAAGAAAGCATCCGCGGGTGATTCGACCCTCGTGGCGGAAGCGAATCATGATTCGGCCAACACGACGGGCGAGATTGACGGGCCGCAACCCGCTTTGAGCAGCGAGGCCACGACCCAGGCCGGCAAGCCCCGGGCTTCGAAAGAAAAGAAAAAGCGCACAGAGCTCGCCGACAATTTGAACGCGCCCATCATAACTCCTCCGCCCACCGAGGACGGTTCGCGCACCCTCACGCGCGCGTTGGGGCTGAAGATCGGACGGATCGTGATTGACCCCGGCCATGGCGGCCACGACACGGGAACGATCGGGCCCACCGGACTCATGGAAAAAGATGTGGTCCTGGACGTGGGGCTCCGGCTGGCCAAACTGCTGAGGGAGGATGCGGGAAGCGAAGTGGTGATGACGCGCCACGACGACACATTTATTCCGCTCGAAGAACGCACCGCGATTGCCAATGAAAAGGCCGCCGACCTTTTTATTTCAATCCACGCCAATGCGAGCCATGACGAGGATGCGCGCGGCATTGAAACCTATTACCTGAATTTCAACTCCAATCCCGAGGCGCTGGAAGTGGCGGCACGCGAAAACGCCACATCACAGCAATCGGTGCACGAGTTGCGCGACCTGATTAAAAAGATTGCCCTGACGGAGAAGGTGGAGGAGTCGCGCGAGTTCGCCACCGAGGTGCAGCACGAAGTCCACTCCCGGCTGGCCAAGGCGGGCGGCAAGCAAAAGGATCGCGGCGTGAAAAAAGCCCCCTTCGTCGTCTTGATTGGCGCCAACATGCCCTCCGTGCTGGCTGAGATTTCTTTCCTCACCAATCCCAAAGACGAGCGCATGTTAAGACAGCCGGAGTACCGGCAAAAAATCGCGCAGGCGCTTTACCAGGGCGTGATCCGTTACGTGAACAACCTGGGCGGAATGCGAGTGGCGCAGAATAGTCACACGCGGCGACGAACCTCTGAAAGCGAGGCGCCGGTGGAGACCACGGCGCGCCAACTCTCCCCTTCCAACGCACCCGATTTTTGATACTATAGTGATATGCATCGCGTGCCGGCGAAAAGGGCCTGGCCCTGTTTCGCGCTCATCATTCTGGCGCCCCTGGCCATGGCCCAAAAGCCCCCGGCCGTTTCCCTGATCCCCGCAGCAGACTGGCGCGTGCTAAGCAGCAGGAAAGCAGATCTCGACGTTGTGCGCGATTTTGGCGGCCACCCGAGTGTTGAGCGCGAGTATGGAGTGAGCGCGCTCGAAATCCGGACCTGCAAACTGGGCGACAAGGCTTTGGATGTCATCGTGGAAGCCTCCGCTGACGCGACGACCGCCTACGGACTGCTCACGTTTTATCAAAGCGCAACCATGACGCCCGTGGCGGGCCTGCCGCTTGCGTGGGTGGGGCCCGAAGGCGCGTTGATGGCTCGCGGACGATATTTTTTCCGTGTGCCGCGGCGCGCCGCGCCTGCAACCGATTTCTCCGACAATGACCTTCGAGCCCTCCTTTTTATTCTTGCCAACTCGCATCCACCAGGGCAAGCCAGCGCCAATCTGCCCGATGCCCTGCCGCGAAGCGGATTGATTCCAGGATCGGAAAAATATCTTCTGGGCAAGGAGACAGCGCGGCGCGTTCTCCCATCTTTTCCAACCAACCTGCTTGGCTTTTCCATGGGCGCTGAAGTTCAAGTGGGAGATTATTCCACCGGCAAAAATCACGCGACAGTTTTGGTGATCGCCTATCCCACGCCGCAAATTGCGCGGGCCAAGTTTGGGGAAATGGGAAACATTCTCGGCTTAAATCAAAATCGCGGGCCGAATCCGACATTCGGGAAGCGACTCGGTTCATATCTGATCCTCGTGCTTAACACGCAATCGTCTGCCACGGCAAAACCCTTGCTGGATACGTTCAGCGAGTCGGGCCAGGTCATCCAGAACGAGCGCGCGCCCGGAGGCAAATCAATTCCCGTCCAGATGGGTGAACTGATTCTCGCCAATATGATTTTTGTCTTGATTTTGTCCGGCATCGCGATAGGCGGCGGGATTTTATTTTATCTATCGCGGGAATTTGCCAAGAGATGGTTCCCACAAACCCAATGGGGAGCACAAGATGAGGCTACCATCATTACTCTAAAACTGAGTTGAGCACGATAAGGTTATAAAAATCAGGAGCTTAGAAGTATTGTTTTGGGTGGTAGGGGCAAGGAAAAGCAAACATTTAGGCGGTCACGCCACATCCTTGTAACTGATTAAAACCAAACAACTTATAAATTTAAAAAAATCAATAGAATTCCCTTGACATCAACTTTCCCATTTCCTAAACTCACTGCGGGTTTAGATGGGTGGAGCGCGTCCGCCTTTCTATTCTCCTCTCAAAATGCTCACCTGGGCGGTCATTTGGCGACATCGCCGGCTGCGCTGGGTGAGCATTTTTGTCTTCATTGGCCGGCGTAGCTCAGTTGGTAGAGCAACGGTTTCGTAAACCGTAGGTCGGGGGTTCGATTCCCTTCGCCGGCTCCATCGTTTCAATAAATTACCGACAACTTTTCCCCACGTAATTTTTACTGTGGGGACTTTTGTGGGGACTGCCCCCGACTCTCGTGCATCGCGAACACTTGATCTATGTTGAATCGTTCTAGTTTTTGAATTGCTAGCTGTTTGTGTTCTGGTGTGGGATGGACGTATCGCATCGTAATCGAAATATTGGAGTGTCCCATCAGCTCTTTGAGAGTTGCCAGGTCCACTCCCGCCATCGCTGACCGGGAGCCGAAGGTGTGCCGAAGATCATATATCCGAAATGGTGGTTTGATCTTCGCATCCTTCAGAGCCTCTGCGTGAGCTTTCTTGATCGACGTGAACGGCCTGTCAGGATTGTGACGATGAGGCAACAGAAATGGACCTTTCGCCGCGAGCATCCTCCGTCTAAGGATCGGGACCATTGCATCTGTCAACGGAACGTTCCGGCGAGCAAACTTTGTTTTGCCAGTCGGAACGTATAGATACCGCCGCTCAAGGTGTACATTCTCCTTGCGAATTGTGAATACCTCTTGCGGTCGCATCCCCGTTTCCAGCATCAGAGTCCCGATGTCCCTAAGCAGTGGGCTTGCATTAGCCAAGTACCTTTCTTGCTCCTCGTGCGTAACGACGCGCATCATTCCCGGCCCTTCCGGCAAGAACCGGACCCCCTGAACCGGATTGCGAATGATGCAGTCTCGGCGGACGGCAAAATTCATCATGTACCGTAATGCCGCCAAGTCCCGATTGACCCCCGCCGCTGAAACTCCTTCACTCCGTGCCAGCTTGAATCTCTCCACATGTCCGGCTGTGATAGCGTCGAGTCGCAGTTTCCCAAAGAACTTTATAAGCGGTTTGCTGCTCACCTTGTACCGCTGATTCGTTCTCGGATGCGCTTGGTGCTCTCTCTCTGACCATGGGAGAAACTCATTGGCCACGAAGTCCGCGAAGGCCGGACAGATTTCCCGGTTGACAATCCCTGCCCTTCCCTCCGCCAGTTCAGCTTTACAGATAGACTCAGCCCGAAGTGCAACGGTCTTGTTGCTGAGTCCCGTCGACTGGCGATAGCGTTGTCCCTTGAACCAGAAGTCGTACCAGTAAATACCACCTCGCTTGTAAACGCTCATTTCCGTCTCCTTTGTGGATCGGAGACAGAAACCCTGCAACGTTCCAAGTAGGCTTGAACTACAGCGGGATCATACCGCACTACCCGCCCGATCTTCAAATAGGGAATGCCACGCCTCTGTGAGCGCCACTGTGCAAGGGTCTCACGAGAAAGTCCGGTTAGCCCGGCGACATCCTCAGCCGTCATCAGTTCTTGAAGAATCGTCTCAGCCATAAATTGCTCCCTGCAATCCCACAATGACAGCGGGATTCCGCCGCACCTTCATTCAGGCCGCCGGGCAGTTTGCGCTCACAACGCAATCACTAAACAGCCCACCTGCCCCCGCTCAGGTCCGAGACTAGGCAAATGGCCCGATCATAAAAGTTGATAAATCCAATTTTTTTTCTTGTCAAACGCGGCTCCAGCGAACCCTGTGATCCAGCGGCCATTTTCGACTTATCGGAAGCACAAGCAGGTTATCGCTCGTTGATGCCAACGATCTTTACAACAATGTTTATGGAGGGCACTGAAAAGGAAACCGGCCACAGGAACCGACGATTCGGCCGCTCCTGGCTAACTTATTGAATCTACTCAAAAATTTTCTCATCTCACCAAGACACACCCAAGATGAATTCGCTCGGCACACATCTGCGGATTTGTCAAACGCCCGACTGACGCCCGACTGAAGAGAAGGAGTAACCCAACTAGCCTCTGGAATACCTGTAAGAGGGTGTTTCAAGACTGGCCTTAGGCTTGGCCGGTTCATTTGACAAGAAACACTTTTGGCTACAGGTTTCTTGACACGGCCCATCTCTCTAAGGGAAGGACCAAGGAGGTCTCGAATGAAGAATTTCTTACGCCGTTTAGTTCGGTTCGTTAACGACCCTCGATATGGAGTCTTCTATCCTCGATGGCCCGTCTCGCCCAAGGAGTTTTGGGACGCCATCGAAGCACGAACCCTCGCATACCAGCTCTCCGTGGGAGCGGACCCTAAGCCTGGAGTCGCACCGTATGGTACCAGGGCTTACCGGCAGTTTTGCCGCGAACTGCACCCGAAGCTGGAGTGGCCCGACTTGCTCGGCAACGCCTTGTTTGTATTCTTCTGCACGTGGGTGCTCTGGCGCGACTTCGTGTCGCCAGCCGGTTTGTGGATCGCGTTGCCGGTCTTAGTGGTTGAAGCCGTGATGCTCGCACGGCTGTCGATTCAGCTCTCCCCCGTGGTTTGGCGCACCTGGTTTTCGCGCCGCGACGGGTGCTGTGCGGCTTCGCCGGCCGTTCGGCGCTTCGCGCCGGCTGGAGTGGTGACACGTCACCCCCCGTACGGTGGCGTATGTAATCGCGCGTTTGAAAATGCGATCTCAATCATTCGCAAGTGTTTGCGCCGTTCGCGATAGCAAATCGATTTGGCGTTATTTTTTTGCGCCTCCCGGCGCTTCAATTTAGTAACGCGTTGAGGCTTCGGCATTAAGTCCCGACGATAAGGGGATTCACTCTTATGATCAACCGCACTCAATTCTTTCGCACGAAGAGCATCGGTGTACGAGTTACCGAACCCCACTTCTCCCGGCTTCAGGCCCTTGCCGATGGCCAAGCAAAACCCCTCGGTGAATGGTGCCGCGATGTCTTGCTGGAGAGGGCGGAGAATCGGAAGCCGACCCCGACCGAGCAGACTCTTTTAGCCGAGGTGCTGGCACTCCGCACGATCTTCCTCAATTTGTTTTTCCGGCTCGCGAATGGCGAGCCGATCAAAGCGGACGACATGCACCGCCTTATCGAGCGGGCGGATGCTGACAAGCTAAAAAAGGCATTGGCACGCCTGGAAGACGTCGAGAAGCTCATGAGGGAAGGAGGCAAGCCATGAATCAGGTGTGGGGCCGTGCAGAGAGCCGGGGCTGGCCGAACAGCCTGCCGATGTACACGATCTGGGCGCTGGTCGTATCGATGGCGAGCGTGTTTCCAATCGGGTGCTATCGCTATGCCAAAGTCTGGACGCCGCTCCAACGGTTCTATCTGCGCCAGTACTTGCTCGGCGGCATATCTACCAAAGTGGGACCCAAGGCATGTCAATATCAACTCCTGACATTGGTCGACAGAAAGAAGATTCGCTTGGCACTGGACGACGAGGTGGCGCCGGCGAGGACGGTTTCCGGCGAGAGCACTTTCGAGCTTACCAAGGAAGCCAGGAAGAGGGGCGCAACGCGTGTCGAATTGCGGTGGGCGCTCCACGACAACGCGGAGATGCATGCCTTTCTCGGCTACTGGATTTATCAAGACCAGACGCTCAAAGATCTGGCCATGTGGCCGTTCTTCGGCGGGCTGGGCGTTTTCATAGTGGGCCTGATGCTGACGGCCCCAAAGGATGCGGCACAAGCACGGGAGTTGCGCTACGGACGACGATTGAAAGGGCCGGAGCTGGTCAACGGGAGCATGTTCAATCGCCGAAACCGCTCCCGTGGCATCGGGTTTCCCAATCTGGAGCGAAGCATCATCGAGATAATCTGCGGCACGAGTCGCATGTTGCGCGTGCCGCGGGTTCGGGAATCGAGTCACTTCCTCATCATCGGCGACACGGGAGCGGGCAAGAGCGCGTTGATCCGGCAGATGCTCATCCAAATCGAGGAGAGGGGCGAGACAGCCATCGTGTATGACCCGGAGCGGGAGTACACGCCTCAGTTCTTTACTCCCTCGCGTGGCGATGTCATCTTAAATCCACTCGACGCACGCATGCCCTACTGGAGTCCGGGCGACGAGGCCCGGAACGAGCCGGAGGCGTTGACGCTTGCCGCGTCACTGTTTCCGAACCGGCCCAACGAACAGCGGTTCTTCACCCGAGCCCCCAGGGAAATCCTCGCGCACCTGCTAACCTACAGGCCGACACCCGAAGAGCTAGCCTGGTGGATGTCGCACGATGAAGAGATCGACCGTAGAGTGCGCGGGACGGAAATGGCATCGGTCATTGCGCCAAGCGCGCCAGGGCAGCGAGAGGGCGTCATGGCGGAGCTGAAGATGATAGCGAAGGCGCTGAAACTCTTGCCCAGCGAAAAGGAAACGAAGAAGCGATGGAGCACCTTGCAGTGGGCGAAAGAGCGGCGGGGATGGCTGTTCCTGACCAGCACGAAAACGACGCGTGAGCGGCTATTGCCGTTGACCAGCCTGTGGCTTGACCTCCTGGTATTGCGCCTGATGGATGAGGGAACGACCAATCAGGGCCTGGCTGCGCCGCATCCGGTTTGGTTCATCCTGGACGAACTCGCCTCGTTACAAAAGCTCCCCCAGTTGCATGCGGCCATTACCCAAAACCGGAAATCGTACAACCCGGTGGTCATGGGCTTCCAGGGGCGAAGTCAACTGGAAGTGTTGTACGGGCATGAGGCCGAGGCGATGCTCTCGCAACCGGCGACGAAAATCTTCCTGCGGACGAGCGAGCCGCGCGCTGCGAAGTGGATCAGCGAAACCATCGGGGACGTCGAGATCGAGCAGTTGCGCGAGAGCCGCACGAGCGGGCACTTTTCGCATGACCGCAAATCGAGGAACTATCAACTGGAGCGGCGCGTCGAGCCCCTGGTGATGGCTTCAGAGATCACGGGGCTGCCGGAACAGTGCGGCTATTTGAAATCGGGGAACCTGGTTGTCCGGCTGAGCTTTCCGTATATCGATTTGCCCGAAACACAACCGGGCCTCGTCGAGCGCGCTATAGAGTGGAAACCAATGAATGAACCCTCTCCGCCGGCAACAGAACCAGCCGACAAAGGCGGGACCGCGCAGAAGCATGTGGCGCAAGAGCAGAAACAAACCCAGGAGCAAGTCAAACAACTGCCAAGTCATGGGTACAGTCATTTCTTTGAGTAATCCATCATGGTCACGATCTCCAAACCACTCAGTGCAGGTCAAGCTCAGACGTATCACCGAAACGAGTTCGGGAACGCGCAGGGGAACTACTACACAGAAGGTGAGCGGATATCCGGCACCTGGCACGGCAGACTCGCGGAGGCCTACGGGCTACAAGGTGAGGTCCAGGAAGAACACTTCCAGCGACTCAGTGAGGGTCAGCATCCAATCACCGGCGAGCAATTGGTGCAGCATCAGGTAGCACGAGAATATGTAAACGAGCGCGGCGATAAGGTGTCGACGATGGAGCATCGCGCCGGGTGGGACGCGACATTCAGCGCACCGAAGAGCGTATCACTGACGGCATTGGTCGGCGGGGACGAGCGGGTGCGAGATGCGCACCGGGAAAGCGTACAGGTAGCCCTCGATGAAATGGAGCGATACGTCCAAGCGCGCATTGGTCGCAATCATCCAGCGGAGATCACGAGCCAATGGGTTGCCGCCAAATTCGAGCACGACAGTGCAAGGCCCGTGGACGGATACGCAGCGCCGCAGCTTCACACGCACGTTCTGTTTTTCAACCTCACTGAAACAGAAGACGGAAAGACCCATGCGATTCAGCCCCAGGAGTTGTACAAGAGCCAGCAGTATGCAACCGCCGTGTACCGCTCCGAACTGGCGTACCACCTTCAGGAACTTGGTTACGAAATCGAGCCGGGGAAAAGCGGTCAGCCGGAAATCAAGGGATACAGCCAAGAATACTTGGATGCCAGCAGCCCACGCCGCCAGCAAATCAAAGAGCATCTTGAAGAGCAGGGCCTACGCGGCGCCGGTCCAGCGCAGATCGCGGCGCACCAGACGCGTGAGGAAAAGCTGTCTTCACTCTCGCACGAAGAGATGCGTGCGAGGCACCAGGAATTAGCAGCATCATTTGGCCATCAGACGCAGCGGGTGGTAGATGAAGCCCGAACCCGAGGGATTCGGGAGCATCACAGCACAGACGAGCGGCAAATCCGCGCGCAGGAGGCCGTCACTTATTCCCGAGACCGCCACATCGAGCGTGAAGCGGTAGTGGATGAGCGCGAGTTGATACGGGATGCGCTTCGGCGATCTATGGGCGAGTCTACGTTCGAGGAAGTCCGGGAGAATCTTGAGCAACGTATCCAGTCGGGTGAATTCATCGAAATCGGCCAGAGGCCCCCTGGAGCTGCCGACCGAATCCTTACCACCCGAGAGATGCTTGAGTGCGAACGCGACAACATCACCCGCCTGGAGGCCGGGCAAGGAAGCAACGACCCGCTGGTTTCGGAACAAACCCGCCAGGACTTGGCTGGCAAGTTCGATCACCTTTCCGACAACCAGCGCCGGGCCGTGGATGAAATCCTCAGCAGCCGGGATCAAGTAGTAGGGTTGGAGGGTGTCGCTGGAGCGGGAAAGACGACTTCCCTCTCCGCAATCCGAGAGGCAGCCGAGCGCCAGTGCTACCAAGTCGAGGGCTTGGCCCCGACTTCAGG
>Ga0209166_10001958_pt1 | contig 16261 bp, 8 predicted proteins | sample Coa_R1_3_FD_187151 | JGI IMG/M metagenome (GOLD analysis project Ga0209166, IMG submission 187151) | Surface soil microbial communities from Centralia Pennsylvania, which are recovering from an underground coalmine fire - Coalmine... | ecosystem: Environmental > Terrestrial > Soil > Unclassified... | reverse complement strand
CCTGGGCAAGAACCCAGACCGTCGAAAGATCGGCGATCGTGTACAAGCGGGTGTCAGGTTGAACGGTGAGATTGGGGAGCGCATTCCGTTCCGTGATGTAGCCTGAAACCGGTGAATCGATTTCAAGTTCTTTCTGCACCTGGCCGGATGATTGCAGCCGCGCGATTTCGCGTTGTGGCAGGTTCCATTGCTTGAGGCGGTCCGTGGATGCATCGACGAGCGAGGCGATGCCGGCGGCAACGCCTGGCACGGTGCTCTGCGAAAGACCCTGTGCATTCTGCTTCGCGACCAAGTACTCGCGCTCGGCGGAAGCGAGCTCCGGACTATAGATCGTAAAAAGCGGCTGCCCCTTGTGAACATATTTGTACGTCGCATCGGCAAACACCTTCAGGATGTAGCCTGAAAAGCGTGTCTGAACATACGACAGCCGAGTTTCGTCAATAGCGACAGTTCCCGTTGTCCGGATTTCATCCTGGACCAGTTTCCTTTCAACCACTCCAAACTTCACGCCGATGGATTGCAATCTCTCGGCGGAAAGCTGGACGGGCGCGAGAGGAGTCTCTGGCGGGGGCGGAGCCGAACTGGAAGAACTGCTCTGCGCTGGTTGCGCTCCAACAACGGGCGCGGAACCGGTTACGTGCTGCGCCGTGGAAGATTTTCGAGCGCGCCACCAAATTCCGCCCAGCACGCCAAGAAAGACTACGTTCCCCACCAGTGCGAGGATGAATGCCTTTCGATAGTTCCTCATGTTCTTGCTCCCTGGCTGCGTTAGTTAGCGCAGCGACAATCCGGTCATTTGTTCAATTTGTGCCAATGCCATCTCGTGTTCCGAAAGCGTCTGCCAGTACTCCTCGTCGAGCTTGAGTACGTCGAGGAAGGAAGCGAGCAAGGCTTGAAAATCCTGGCGGTTCGATTGATACGCAGCCATCCCCGCTTCCAGCTCCGCGCGCGCCTGTGGAATCAATCCTTCGCGGTAAATTTTGAGAAGTTCTTGAGATTTTTCCGCACTCAGGAATTGCTGGCGAAGTTGGAAAGCGATCTGCTGTGTCTGCGTCTCGTATTCACTTTTTGCGCGGTTTTGGTCCGCTTTCGCCTGAGCGAGTTCAGGTTGCTGGCGCCGGCCACGATAAATCGGAATACGGATGCCGAGCGTCACCGCATAGTAGGCGCGAAACTGCGTGGGGTCGGTCCGCTGCCACATATATTGAAGGTTGAAGTCGGGATAGAAGTCCTTCCTGGCGAGGTCCACTTGTAATCCCTGCTTCTCGACGGTTTTTTGTGCGCCGGCGATTTCAGGATTGTTGACGTTCGCTGCAGCGAGCAGTTCGTCAAAGGTGCGGGTGGCGAGGCTTTCCGAAAGCTCGGTGGTCACGATGTCGGGCGAGGATTGCGCGCGGTTGAGAAGCTGCTTGATTTGCGCTTGAATCTTTCCCGCTTCAAGCTGGTTCATCGTGATTTCGCTGAGCAATTTGGTGCGCTCGAGTTGCGCCTGCAGCACGTCATGTTGGTTTCCCATGCCGCTTCGATAGCGGGCTTCCGCCGCCTGCTCGACTTGCTCCAGTATCTTTCCGTCTCCTTCAAGGATCATTTGCTGCTTGGCGAGATAGCCCAACTGGAAGTAGGCAATTTTGACCTCTGCCAGGATTGCCCTGCGGGCAGACTCGTAGCTCTGTCGCATCACATCAGCATCTTTCTTGGCAATCTCACCGCGAAGACGCAGTTTTCCTGGGTAGGGAAGGTCCTGCGAGATGCCCAGACCGACGTAGGCGAAGTCGCTGTTGGTGTAGCCGGAGAACGGGCGGGGGCTGCCAACACTCACATGTTGAAGCACGAATTGCGGATCGGGAAGGGTCGAAACCTGCGTCGGAACCTGCTTCGCAGAATCCCAGCCATGTCGCGCCGCTTGAATCTGGGGATTGCTTCGCTCAGCCTCGGCAAGAAGATCAGCGAGCTTTACAGGCTGACTAGCTGCAAGAGCCTCCTGTGCGCGCATTGGCGTGCTGGCCGACAAAATAAACAGACTTGCAAGAACCGTTGTAAATCCGAACTTCATAAGCTGTCCTTTCACGACACGGGGCCTTTGCCCGTGCTTCGCTCATGGGCTTCCGCCAAGAGCTTTGCGAATTCTGTGCACAAAAAGAGATACGCGTGCGCTACGATGGGCGACTAGGACAGCTTCAGATCAGGAATGCGCAGAGAAGGGACTGAAACGAGGGAGGTGAGAGGTCTTGTACGATGTGGACTGGCAACAGCCGTTGGATGCGGGAAACGTCACCCGTTGCGTCGAGAACTGCGAGGGATGGCGTCAGTGAATGTTCCGGAGTCTTGGATTGCAACTGTGGGATTGGTGCCTTAGAGACAGCGCAGCAGGACGTATCCGACAGCGCGGCGAGTTGCGGGCCGTTCTCGACTATGTTCATTCGGTCGCATTGGGATTGCGTTTTCGGTGTTGCACATTCGGCCAGCTTTGAAGAGAGGAGTGCGCATGCGGAAAGCGGCACGGGCCCTAGCCCCAAAAGACTCAATGCCAACGCGAAAATGAGTGATCGCCTCACGAATTCTAAGTCTACCATGCGAGCCACTTGCGAAGCCTCAACCAAAAGTATCTGCCCTCTTCTTACGCGAAACTGTGATCTGGGTCACGGAAGCAGGTGACCGCCGTTACGGACGGCAACGTTCGACTCTTACGATGGCGGAACTTGGCAAGGCTGCGATCTAGAAACGGCGTTTGAGGAGATCGGAGCGCGAGCGGCGTTCCGTAGCATCTTATTACTTCCGACGGGACTTCTGGACAGCATCGCAGACTTGCAGTCAAGAGTCGTTAGCGCTTAACGAGCTGAATTACTGCCGAGTGCGCCGAGATCCAGAACCTCCTTTGCCGTCCTGGACCACAACGCCAAAAAACGCTGCGTTAACCGCTTCGGTCCGGTTCTCTGCCAGATTTCACTTGTCCAATTGGCCATTTCAGGACGGGATACAGCGGCGTCACTTAAGCACTCCACTTTGTGCTTAAGTGGGAAGATGAAATGACGAACGTTGCGACCACGCCATGGATAGAGCCAATTACACTCAAAACCGATGCGCATTTGGAGCGCGCTCGCTGATTGCCGTGTTCGTTTTGTTGGCTTTACCGTTCTTTGATTCCTGCTCTCGCCCTGCGAGTCCTCATGAGCAATCGAAACCCTCGAAAGCCACGGTGATGGCTGTGCAATCCGCACCGTCGCAACCAATTCCTCAGTCTCAGACCCCGGCAGCGGTTCCGTTCGCCGTGCTTGCGCCTGCGTCCGGGGAAGTCGCAATTCCTGCGGACGCGCACCAGCTCGACGGCATTCTTCAATCCGGACATTCCTCGTCCATTTCATCTCTGGCACTTAGCCCCAACGGAAAATGGCTAGCCTCCGGCGGGCTCGACAGATCAATCATTCTCTGGAACGCCTCCACGGGAGAACAAATGCGGAAATGGATGACCCAGAACACTGATGTAACCCAGCTTGTGTTCAGCCCAGACAGCAAGAGACTCGTGTCCGCCGATGACGGCGGAATCGTGCGTGGATGGAGGTTCGAATCTCTCGAACCGGAATACACTCTTAACTTTCACAGATTCATCCGTGTACTTGCCTACAGTGTGGACGGCCGATCATGGGCCGTGGTCGTAGACCCGGAAGACCCGGAGGACGAAGCAGCTAACGCGCAAATCGAACTTCACGATGCCGAATCCGGGAAGCTGATTCGTACGCTGAAAACAGAGTGGCAAGGTGTCACAGCAATGACGTTTACGCCGCAGGGCACGCTGATCGCGTCCGGGGGCGCGCTCGACAGCGATGACGCGCCGGATCTTTCGACGGCCGCGTGGAACGTGAGCACCGGGGAGATCGAAAGAACGATTTCAGGCGGAGGCGTCGCATTCAGTCCGGACGGATCTTTGGTTGCTGACTTCGAGGAACTGAACCCAGCGAAAATTCTCATCAAAAAGGCCTTGACCGGAGAAACAATGTTTGTGATTTCCGCTCAAACCGCCGGACTTATTAGATTTAGCTCAGATAGCCGCGAAGTAGCCTTCTCGAATGCAGGTAACAAGGAACTGCGAATCTGGTCCATGGAAACGGGCAAAGAAATCGCCGCCCTCCCAGGAGAAACAACGATCGGATCGGGTGGGATACAAGCCGTCGCGTTCTCAGCCGACGGGAAAACGCTGGCAGCCGGCCCCTACGAAGGCAATGTAATCAAGGGTTGGGATGTAGGCAGCGGCCGAGACGTGCACACTTTTCCCGGACAGCTCGCGGTACAAGGGATTGCGGTCAGTCCAAACGGACGCTGGCTTGTCGCGGGTTCACAGCGCGGCACAAATATCTGGGACCTGGAAACTCGCAAGCTCTCAAAGCGGCTGGAAGGAGCCGCAAATTTCGCGGTTTTCAGCAAAGACGGCCGCTGGCTGGCTACGAATCCCGGGGCGCAATTCCCGGGCGAGACCCTGAAAGTATGGGACACGAAGCCTTGGACCCTCGCCGCCGATTTCCACTTCTCGCAGCGTGGAGCACCCGTATTTTCGATTGCGTTTATTTCCAACGACTCACCGCTCACGACGCTTGGGCCGTTTAGCCGCTCTTTTGAATTCACGGCGGACAGAGAAAAACATACAGTCTGGAGCTCGCAGTCTCCTGTCTCCGTCAGCCCGGATCAGAAGATTCTCGCGGTACGCTCCGGCATGGGCGGCGATGTGGACCTGTGGGACTTGTCATCCGGGCAGAAGCTTCGGACGCTCGCGGCCCATAGACTGAGCATCATCGCTTTGTCGTTCAGCGGGGACGGCCGGTGGCTCCTTACGGGGGGACAAGAGACGCCCATGAGATGGCCGAGCATCGGCGGTCAGATGCCGCCCATCGAGACGCGAATCAGGATTTGGGACACGACGAACTGGGCGGAACACTTTACTATGGCGTTCAACCGGATCGGTTCCGGCGCCGCTTCGTTTTCCCTGGATTCACGAATTCTTATCGTCGAGAAAGACTGGGATTTGGTCGAACTCTTCGACATCGCGAGCGGCGCATCGCTTGCCAAGTTTACGGCGGCTGATCCGCTGTCGCACGCGCGGCAATTCAGTACGGGCAATCTTCTCATTACGCCGGACGGCTCGTTGCTGATGCAGGCAGCGCGGAATGGCGTGCGCATCTGGCGAATTTCGGCGCAACAGAATACGGCGGCCTCGAAGGAATAAGCACGAAAAGCACGTTCATGCCGGCAGCAGAAAGCTACCTTCCAATAGCGCGGCCCGGGCGATTATGAATGAAGTCCTCTAGCGTTCCGAATCTCTTCTTCCATTCCATCCTGCAAAAAACTCATCCTGAGGCATACCTGCCACAAGATCGCCGCGAAAAGTTCTAAATTCGCTCTTTAGAGTGCGTCGATCTTCCCCGATTTTCATTTGAAGGATCTTGGAACGACGCTCAACATGGATGCTAACGTGATTCCCGGCTCGCAAGGACGTGCTGAGGCGCGGGTCACCGGAGTCTTGTTCTCAAGTGTTCTCGAGTTTGAGGAAATTGCCCCAAATGGGAGAACCAACTGATTGCAATGGCAAGATTTAAAGTTAGTTGGTGGGCCCGCCAGGATTTGAACCTGGGACCAACGGATTATGAGTCCGCTGCTCTAACCGCTGAGCTACGGGCCCCACCTCAGATCAACATCGTACCCTGAAAAGGTTTAGCGCGCAGCACCCTCGTAAGAGGGCATCCCGCAAGCGTTCGCGGCTTCAAGAATGACTAAGTGGGTGTGTGAACAATCTCTGGCCCGCCGGGATGTCCTGGCGATTCAGTGCTGGCTTCAAATGGCAGATTGCGCGGCATAGAAACCAGCGCAATACGAACCCAGAAAGGTGGGTCTGACGGCAGGGAATTCTCGCAAAAATTTGGCCTTGCTAAAAGACATCGGGATGCCGCGTCTTGCACTCTTCATGCTGGAACCAACACGACTTAGGCGCGCACAACTCATTCCATACACAGGACTTAGCTGGCGACGCCCCGACCCCGGAGGAGCCGGCCAGTTTCCTCTTTAATCCACCAGAACGGTTGCTCCAGCAGAGACAACCGACTATGCTTCTAGTGCCGCATCGAGCGCCGCCGAGGGCGTCTTGCGGGGTGCTGACCTCATGCAAAAACTAAAGAAATTTTGTGTCTGTTTGTTCTGCGTTCCTTTGCTGAACGCTGTTCCCTCTTTTGCTGGAACAGGATCGCAACCCGAAGAGAGCGCGTTGGACCAAATTCGCGCTTATATTTCGACGGGATGGGATTCGCTCACTCGTTCGCAAAACGATTGCGCCACCGTGGTGGACACAAAACTCGCCGCCGCTTCCGTTCTCTATCTCCCCTCCGATTTTGCGGAGCCCGCCTCGGTTCAGCAGCTTCAGAAACAATGCCACGTGGAAGTCCAGCATCTGCCTGCAGTCATTCATCACATCGGAGAAATGGATCCCGGCAAAATCGATCCAGCCGGGCTTCTCTACCTCGAGAATCGCTATGTGGTGCCGGGCGGAAGATTCAATGAAATGTACGGCTGGGACAGCTATTTCATCATTCGTGGATTAGTCCGCGACGGCCGGATCGATCTCGCAAAAGGCATGGTGGAGAATTTCTTTTTTGAAATTGAACATTACGGCGGAGTGTTGAACGCCAACCGCACGTATTATCTGACACGTTCCCAGCCACCCTTCCTAACCTCCATGATTCTCGCGGTGTACGATGCACAGAAAGCCAGCGGGCACACGAACGACCAGTGGCTCGCGAAAGCCTACAACTACGCCGTGCAGGATCACGAATTGTGGATCAGTGAGCCGCATCGTGCGGGCTCGACAGGGCTCTCGCGCTACTTTGACTTCGGCAATGGCCCGGCGGCGGAAAGCGTGAAGGACGAAACGGGCCACTATCGCCAGGTGGCGGCCTACTTCCTGGGCCAAGCGGACCTCGGCCGCAATTATGTTGTGGAATCGAGTGCGCCGAAGCCGTCGCCGCTTGCGGCGGGCCCGCTATTTGCGCTTCAGATTTGCGACGTCGCGAAGACCATGGCTCGGCCGGGATGCGATCCCGCGGGAACAGTTGCGTTAACCGCGGACTACTATAAAGGTGATCGTGCCATGCGCGAATCCGGTTTCGATATTTCTTTCCGGTTCGGTCCTTACGGCGCAGCGACACACCATTTCGCTCCAGTGTGCCTCAACAGTCTGCTCTACAAAACCGAGAAGGACCTCGAACAAATGAGCGCAACGCTGGGCCGAAAGGAGGAATCGGAGAAGTGGCGCCGGCGCGCGGAGGAACGAAAAGCAAATATTCAGAAATACCTCTGGGACAGCGAGCGTGGCCTTTTCTACGACTACGATTTTGAAAAGCAAGTGCGATCCACGTACGACTACGTAACCACATTTTATCCGCTGTGGGCCGGCGTTGCGACTCCCGAGCAGGCCCGAGCGGTTGTGAAGCACATTGGCACCTTCGAACGGCCCGGCGGCCTGGTGATGAGCCCCTACGAAACGGGCGGGCAATGGGACTATCCGTATGCGTGGGCCCCGAACCAATTGATGGCCGACGAAGGCATGCGCCGGTACGAATTCAATGAGGATGCTGACAGAGTTTCCTATGAATTCCTTTCCACGGTGATGGAGAATTTCCGGCGCGACGGCAACATTCGCGAAAAATACGACGCGGTGAAGCGCTCCTCGGAAACACAGGTTACCGCCGGCTATCACATGAACATAGTCGGATTTGGATGGACCAACGGCGTTTTTTTAGTTCTGTTACACGAACTGCCCCAAAGCGAGGTCGCTCGGCTGGCCAAGGAACAGGCTCAGGCTCCTGCCGCAACGCACTAGAATTTCATCCTTGGATTGGTTAAAGCTCGGCTGATCGGATTCGCTCTAGCCGTGATTCATCCCGAGCGGGAGTAGCCCCGGTCTGGCTCGCGACCCACGATCCCATTCGATTAGCAGCCTCATTCATGGTTGCAAGAGGTCCGCGCCGCAGATAGTGATAGACGAGCGCAGCCGTGAACGCGTCTCCGGAACCTACCGTGTCCGCGACTTGCACTTGGATCCCGGGATGTTCATGTTTGGCATACTCGCTTACCAGCAGGCTTCCTCTCGCGCCGCGCGTAATGCAGACAAGCTTCGTGTGAAATGTATGGCGCAGCCACTGCGCCGCGGACTCTTCGTCGTGAAACGGAAAACCAAGTAGCCGTACTACTATCGGCAACTCGTCGTGATTTAGCTTGATGATGTCTGCCTGCTTTGCGGAGTCGGCCAGAATCTGCGCAGAGTAGTAGGACTGGCGAAGATTGACGTCGAAAACGCGCGTGGTTTCCGGCCGAATTGTTTTCAAAAAAGTGTGGATGGTCTGGCGCGACTGCGGGGATCGCTGCGCCAAAGAACCGAAGCACACTGCGTCCGCCTGTTGCGCGAGCGCCTGCCACGCGGCCGTCCATTCGAAAGAATCCCATGCCGCCGGCTCCGCGATTTGAAACGTCGGCTGTCCTTTAGCATCGACTTCCACCTGCACGATTCCCGTGCGACAGGTTGGATCGAGCTGGATGTCGGATGTGCTGAGACCGAGGCGTTCCAGCTGATGTTTGGCATCTGCGCCCAGTTCATCGTTGCCTACGCGGCTGGCGACGATGCCTTCATCGCCGAGCAGATTCGTCATGTAGGCGAAATTCGCGGGCGCGCCGCCAAGTTGGCGGCCGTCCGGGAAAATATCCCAAAGCAGTTCTCCGAGCCCCACCGTCCTGAACTTTTTCATGGACGACCTGTGTTTCCCCGGCAAGACCGTGCGTTCGCGCGAAGCTCCAATGTGCCTCTTCGCACTCAACTAATGTCGCTTGATCCCAAGCACTACTGCCATACCGAGCCAAGTTTCCAGATCGAGAGCGAAAGCACTTTGCCATGCACGCCGTCAGAATACAGCTCAATTCCGTCGCTTCCCGGTGAGGGATATATGCGGTCCGTCAGGACTGCCTCCCCGTCATTGACAAAAACTTCCACGCTGGAACGGTCCAGGAAAATATGTAGCTTCACTCGTGAACTCCGCCGCAAACCTGCTTTGTAGCGCCCAGGAAATTCAGGCGCAAAGGACACCTCTCCGGACCTGGTCCGATCCAAGAACACTTCCCTCTTCTCCGGGACAAAGCCCAGGAGTGTCTCTTCGCCGCCGCCTTTGCGAAGACGGAACCCCATCTCCTGTGCTTCCTCGGGAGCGAACTCGGATTCAATCTCCAGGCTGTCTCCTTTTATATTCGCTTTGCGCATCGCTTGGATTGCCTGTGCGACAGATAAATTTGAAACTTGTAGCAGCTTTTGCCCGCGTAACTCTTTTGCTTCGGCGATAGGTTCTTGTATCAACCGAGTTCCGTCTGGAAATTGCGCCAGACGGAGCGTGCGGGGCAGCGACTGTGCCCCGCGCCACGCCTTTGTTGGCTCGCGGTTCGCATACTGCCAATTACTCATCCATCCAATCCAAATTCTTCGCCCATCCTTCGGAGGAATATCCGAAAACGAATTTGTCGCGTAAAAATCCTTGCCGTAATCGGCCCAAAGCTCCTGCGTAATGGGAGTCTCGTTTACAAAGTGCGCTCCGTCAAAGCGGCCCACAAAATATTCCACACCTGTGCCGCCGGCCGGCGCTCCGGGATTGCGATTCACAACCAGCACCCACTTCGCAATCTTGGGATTGCCGTCAACGGCCAGTTCGAAGAGATCCGGACACTCCCACTGCCCTTTCTGATTTCCCGCTGCTTCAAAGGATCCACGAAGTACCCAGCTCTTCAAGTCGCGCGAGTCAAGAAACACGGCTTTTCTCTCGTCTGCGAGGACCGCCACCATCACCCACTTCCGTTCAGGCTCATACCAAAATACTTTGGGATCTCGAAAATCCGCGTGATGCAAATCGGCGATGGGGTTTCCCGAATAATTTGTCCAGGTGCGGCCAAGGTCGTTGCTAAAAGCGAGATGTTGTTTCTGTGTGTTGGTGCCCGCCGCGGTATAGATCGCGATCAGGCAGGAAGGATTCCGAGAATCGGCTCCCTTGCAGAGCCCGCTCGAATTATGCCAATCAACCAATGCGCTGCCCGAATAAATCATGAATTTCTCCGGCTCTTCGGGAATAGCGACCGGCAAATTCTTCCAATGCAACATATCCACACTAACCGCGTGGCCCCAGCTCATGTGGCCCCATTCCGTTCCTTGCGGGTTGTACTGGTAGAACAGATGGTATTCACCGTTGTAGTAGACCAGGCCGTTCGGATCATTCATGAAGTTTTTCGGCGGTGAAAAATGAAATTGCGGCCGCCACGGTTCGTTGTAGGCCTCTTGAGGAAGCAGCGCAAAGGAAAAAGTAAGTAAGATGAACGCCGCGAGCAGTCCACGAACCCACTCTTTGGACACCTTCATCGGATCGGCATCCTTTCTATGGTTTCGAATTCTGGCCTTGCTCCAATTGGCCGGCCACCTTGAGTTCACGATCCGCCTCCTCGTTCCTGCCCAAATCGCGGTAAGCCTGTCCCAAAAGGTGGTGTGGAATGGGATTGTTCGGATCCATCGTCAGCGCGCGTTGCAGCGCCCGAACGGCAAGCTGCGTCTCGCCTTTCTTTTCCAATACTTTGCCGAGCAATATGTACGGCCCCGTCGAAGTGGAGTCCAGCCAAATCGATCGTTGCAGCAGCCGTTCCGCCTCATCGTATTTCTGCACGCGCGAATAGCTGTCCGCCAGTTTGTAATACGCCGGAGCGTACCCGGGATTTAGCTCCAGCTCTTTCTGAAACTCCGCGATGGCTTCCGGAATTTGCGAGTGATAAAGGTACAGCTCCCCAAGCAGCTCATGCGTTAAAGGAAGCTTCGGATCAAGTGCCGCGGCTTTATGCGCATACTCTTCAGCCACCGGTCCGAAGTCCTGCCGCAGCAGCATGCGCGCCGTGAACAAATAGCTGGCCGCGGACTCCGCGGGCACGTCGAACATTTTTGCGAAGGCCTTCCGCGCATTGGCATAGTCCTTCGTCTGGATATAGCAAATCCCCAGGATGTACGACGCATCCACATTCGCGCTGGGATACCACGTCTGTACCTTTTCGAGAGCCGGAATTGCCTCCGCGGGCCGCCCAGCCAGGTAATACGAAAGGCCCAGCAGTTGTTCCGCCTCGCTGTCTCGCGGATTTTCCTCCAGCGCTTTCTTCAAGGACGCGATCGCGTTCATATAATCGCTTTTCCTGTAATACGCCGCTCCCAGTTCGTGGGAAAGCCCTTTCATGCCCGGATGCGTTGACTCCAGCTGATGCAGCGCGGTAATCGCATCGTCGTACTTGCCCTGCTGCAATAGCCGCCTCGCCTCATCAAATTCGCTTCCAGACGGCTGAACCTGAGCGGGACCGGAGGATTGCGTGGACGAGGGAATTTGTGACACCCGTCCGTGCCAAACGCCGAAAGCTGGCCCGCTGGCAATCAAGGCGCCCATCAGAAGACAGCAAAACCGATAATCTTTAGACATGTGGCCCGGTCCAACCCAACAAAAACAAATTAGAACATAAAAAACGGGGAGCCTGTGAGGGCTCCCCGTTCGTTTGGGGTGTTGTTTGTCTTCTGTGTTAGAAGGTCAATCTGAAGCCGAACTGGAGTTGACGCATGCCCGACGGTGAACCCGGCGAGTTATCGTTTTCGATGTCCGTGATCTGGCCGGCATTGCCGCCGCAATCTATGCACGTGTTGCCCTGATTTGCGTTGAAGCCAAGGACAGGATGGTTGAACACGTTGTAAGCGTCGAAGCGGAACTGTGCCTTAACGCGCTCGGTTATTGTGAAGTTCTTGGACAACGCCATGTCCGAGAAGAAGGCATGTGGTCCCCGATAGGAAAAGACTCCGACGTTGCCGATCTGGCCGCAACCAGGCAGGGCGAAAGGACCGGAGGTCGGCCGGGCGAGTGTGCAGGAATCTATTCCATCTTGGGCGGGAGAGAGGGCGTAAGCAAGAGGCGCAACCGGCGTGAACCAGAAAAGATTACCGTTGGCATCTCGAGTCACTCCAGTCTTTAACCTTTGGCCGGATGCAACATTAGGCCGGCAAGGACCCGCGTCGGAGATCGCACCGCATTCTCCGATGCTAGGAGTCCACGGCAGGCCGCCGCTCCAGTTGAGAGTATTAGTGATCTCCCAGCCGCCGAGTAGTAAGTCTTGCGCTCGACCCGCGCTGCTCATGAATTTCTTGCCCTTGCCGAAAGGCAGTTCGTAGACGGTGTTGACTACGAACACATGAGTGCGGTTGTCCGGATTTGGACCATAAGCGTATGTCTTGTTCACGGAGTAATAGCCGCCGTCGTAGGCATACGAGCGAGAGAAGGTGTAATGCGCAATGAACTGGAGGCCGTTGCTCACACGCTTTTCCATCTTGACCTGCAAGGCATTATAAGTGTTGTTCGCATCGTTGCCGTTGTAGTTGAGGTCCACAGCGCAGCAGGTGTAGTTAAAAGGCGCGCCGTACGTAAACGCAGGGACTCCATTCAAGAACAACCGGCGACGATCCGCCGGCACTTGTGCTGGAGTGAACCCGTTCAGAGCGCAGGTGGTCGGGGTTGGGCAGCCCACAAAGTTGGTGCCAGGCCCAACCGCAACCTCGTTCGAGTTATACGATGGCCCGAGGCCGGCGAAAACGTGAGTTCCCTTGTTGCCGACATAGCTTACGGTCACGTTAATAGTCGGGGTTAGTTGACGCTGAACGGTCGCATTCCATTGGTCAATGGTCGGCAGCCGCTGGATATTCGGCCGGATATTCGGCGAAGTGTTACCGGTCGGGCCCAGCAAGGGTAGCGTGCCACCAGATGAAATGGCATTGAGGATCGGCGAAAAATCAAATGCTGGCGGACCCTGCGAAAGCGTGAAAACAGCGCTGCGATCATTGGATGCGTTAGGATTCAGGTTGGAATCCGCGATGGACTGCTGCGCCAGAACAGGCAGGTTCTGGGTCACCACGTGTCCAAAATTGGAGCCGAACACGCCGATATCGAAACTGCGACCGTAACCGACGCGAACAACGGTCTTGGGATTAAATGCGTAGGCAAAGCTGAGGCGTGGTGCGAATGCCTTAAGCGTATTGGCAACGTTCCCGTTCAGACCAATTGGGCCAAAACCTGCAACTTTAACCACTCCTTCTTGTTGATCGGCGAAACCGCCATTGCCCTTGCCATTGACGGTTTCTGGGAAATAGATCTCCCAGCGAAGCCCATAGGTCATCGTGAATTTGGGGCTAATGCGCCAAGTATCCTGACCGTAGAAGAACCACCGCCTTTGACGTTCGGCCGCGTTCAGACTGGTGCTCACGAACCGTTGGAACGAAGTGACGTCGCCGAGAAGCATGGTGGCCAGAGCAAGGCCATTGCTGCCGTTGAGGGAAGTGTCTCCTGCGTTGAAATTCAAAATACCGGTGCGGTTGGAATCGCTTGGCACACGGAGGTTCATGGCGTAGCGAATGTCGGCTCCAAATTTGATGGAGTGGTTGCCTTGGATGCGCGTCCAGTTATTCACGAACTGGAACTGCTGCTCGCTCTCCGTCAGCGGACAGTTGCAGCGCCCCACGTTAAGACCATCTCCAAAGGGAGCCAGGCTGCCATTTCCGCCAAAGAAAAACGAGGAGAGGCCACCGGTCGTCGGCGCACCTACGATTCCGGGCCCCGAGTTCAGTCCGGGGAATCCGAATGTATCCATCGGGGTAGCAGTCGCGTCGGAATACGCCGTCTGCGGATTGTATTTGAAATAGCCGAAGCGGAAGTCCGTAAGCCACTTGCTACCAATGGCCTTGGTGAATCCGCTGGCCAAGCTGTAGTTGTGAACAATGGAACTGCCGTTCAAACCGCCTGGTCCAAATCCAAGGCCCCCAAGCGCTCCAAGACCGCCCTTGCCGGACAAAGAGAAGTAATCCAGGCTGAAGCGCCCGAATACCTGGTAGTTCCGGGGAGCGCTGTAGTCAATGCGCGTGTCAAACGAATACTGATTGAAAGGACCCGCACCTTGGTCAATGAAATTGTTGTTAACCTCGGTAGCTGAGCCACTATTCGGCGCCGGAAACGCAGCAAGTACATTGCCGATGTTCTGACTGATTCTACCGATCGGAATCTGATTGCCGGCGAATGGCGTGCGGCCTGCCCCATTAAGCGGGTTGCCCGTTGCCGGGTCATAGATTTGGCCGGAGTGTACGCCGTTTACGACTGGGCCGTAGGCATCCAGATAATCGCCCAAGTTGCAGAAGCCCGGAGTGGTGCTCGTGGAGTTAGTAGCCGGGTTACAGCTCTTGAGAACCGTTGCGGTTGGAATGGAATACTGGTTGGTGATTCCCTGCAACTGCCTGGTGCCCTGGTAATCGCCGAAAAAGAAGAGCTTGTCCTTAATAATAGGCCCGCCGACAGAGCCGCCATACTGCTTCCAAGTTGCGGCTGCAAGAGGCACGCCAGGAGCGTTGGTGAATGGATCGCGCGCCTGCTGGTCGCTGTTGCGATAGTAATAAAAACCGCTGCCGTGAAAGTTGTTCGAACCCGACTTGGTCTGCACCTTGACGACGCCGGCGATAGCCTTGCCGGATTCCGCATCATAGTCTTGTAACGCGATCTTGGTTTCGCCGATAGCATCGAGGTTAGGATTGACGACGATGATGCCCAAGATCGGATCTTGGTTGTCGGTGCCATCGAGTTCGTAGTTGGTTCCAGAGAAGTGCTGGCCGTTCGCGAATATCTGGCCGCTGCCCTGAGGATTTTCAGTAGCCGCGTGGCTCCAGCCCACCAGCTTCTGCGTCCCTGGTGAGAGAAGCTCAAAATTCGTGAAGTTGCGATTGAGTACGGGCAGCTCTTGGACGTACGTCTGGTTAAAGGAGATGTCCACGTCAGCGCGGTCTGTATTGAGCTGCGGAACTTCACCGGTCACTTCGACAGACTGGTTTATCGACCCGACCTGTAGGCTCGCGTCAACGCGCGCAGAAGCATCGGCGGAAACAGAAACGCTTGGTATGTCGTAGGCTTTGAATCCGGTTGCCTCGACGTGAACCTTGTACGTGTCGGGAATCAAGTGGCTCACGGAGTAATTCCCGCTCTCATTCGTGACAGTATCAAATGCAAAACTCTTCGTTAGCGAGGTAACCGTAACCTTGGCCCCCACAACGGCATTCCCCTGTGGGTCCGTTACTGTTCCAATGATGTTTCCAAAGACCGCCTGCCCCAGTGACGTGCTCGCACCAAACCCAAGCGCGAGACAAAAAACCAGAAGCCATCCAAGCATCGCTTGCTTCTTCATCCCACCCCTCCTTGCAGATCCGTTTCGCTTATCTCTAAGTTCCTGGACTCAATCGTCAAAAGCCTAACTCTCGTCAAGGCTAACCGCAGCCCTGCCCAGCTTTCGCGCACTAACGATTTAGTTGAATGTTTCTAAGGAAGGCTGCGCCAAAACTCGCGAAGATCGAGCCCGGCTCAACCCGTAAAGGCACCCCCACGCAACATTCAAGCGCCCTCGACCTGCGCTTCGCACTTAAGCACCCAGCCTAAAAAGGCTTCCGCTATCCCGCCCCAAACGCAAACTACGCGTCGGCACCATCGCATAGGCGGCTATTGCGGCAATATTGATGCGTACTATTCATTTTTTGGCTTGCTGTTAGAAGTTTCAATGCGTCTGATACGGTTACATCAATTAACTCTCCATCTTGCAGGGAGATGCGCGACTTGTTACACTCCTGTTACTTCGACGTATCAAGGAAAGCTGTGAGCGAACAGGAGCTTCTTCTCGAGCAGGTTGACCGGCTCGTCGCCAGCCGTGCTCTCCATGGCTCGGAATCTCTTTGTAAATTGCTTCGTTATCTAGCAAAGCATTCCGTGGATCATCCTGGCGCCCCAATTAAAGAGTTCCAGATTGCGACTGAAGTCTTTGGCCGATCCGCTGATTTCGATCCTCAGCTCGATTCCATGGTCCGTGTCCAGGCCGGGCGACTGCGCTCCAAGCTAGCCGAGTATTACAACTCCGACGGGCTTGGCGATCCCATTGTGGTGGAGCTCCCCAAGGGAACCTATTTGCTTTCCTTCCATCATCGCAACTCCTCGCCCACAAAAACCTCAGCGGGCACGCAGAACGGCGCCGCCCGAACGGAGTCCTTGGAAAAGAGCACGGAACGCAGGTGGGGCACCGAGGTCATTTCCCTTTCCATATTTCTTGCCGCAGCCATCCTTGTCATTGTGTGGCTTTTGGCCACCCGCAACTCTCCTCCCGT
>Ga0209166_10001956_pt1 | contig 16273 bp, 13 predicted proteins | sample Coa_R1_3_FD_187151 | JGI IMG/M metagenome (GOLD analysis project Ga0209166, IMG submission 187151) | Surface soil microbial communities from Centralia Pennsylvania, which are recovering from an underground coalmine fire - Coalmine... | ecosystem: Environmental > Terrestrial > Soil >... | reverse complement strand
GACCATAGAGATCGTTCGCCATGAATGCTGGAAAGATCTGTAGTGAGAAAGCCGATGTCGCCACATGCGCAAAGTAGAGCAGGTACTGACGGGTCAGGCGGACGGGTAGACGCAGATCGCCCAGCAAGTGGTGTACCCAGGGACCAGTGGCCAGTACAATACGATCTGCTCGTACTTCTTCTCCTGAACTGAGATGAAGACGTAAGGTTTGTAACTGATTTCCCGTGCTTAGCCGGTTGACACGCTGTGCTTCACAGATGGTTCCGCCAAGATCACAAACGAGATCTCTTAATGTCTGTAAACAGATGGAGGCCTGTAACAAGCCTGCCTCCTCACTATAGGTAAAGAGATTATAGGCTTGTGTGTTAAATTGAGGAAATTGTTGAGTGCAGCTGTGACGTGAGAGATGTTTTGTTGCCAATCCTAATGAGCGTAAAACATGATAACTAGACCTGGTGAAGTTGTCGCCCTCTTCCCCAAGCATGAGCATACCCGTTTTGGTATACAGAGTGCGCTGCGAGTGACGCTCCAGGTTCTTCCAACGATACAGGCTTAACCTTACTAACTCTGAATAGAATCCATCTGCTCCATACTCAAAACGCAATAAACGAGACAAACCACGAGAGGTGCTACGTTGATGATCTACCCCCGCCTGCTCCAGAATGGTTACATGTTTCATGCCTTGTTTTAATAGGGCATAAGCGGTAGAAAGTCCAATGATACCTGCACCTACAATAACGATATGTTGCTGCTGCACGCTCTTCTTTACCTCCGATCGTTATTTTTAAGGGGTGATTCGATTATAACAGATTGTATATCTAATTACAATGAAGTGTTACATTTTTGACTTTAAATAATACCAATATTTTTTAATTGCAATTGTAATAACAGTGTAATATTTTTGCATAGCACAGTGTGATGGCAATTTATATAATAAGCACGAACAAACACATAGCGTTGATGAGGTTGGATGTTATAAAAAATATGCTTGCACTCGACGTTTGGTCACAAAATAGCTTAAAATAAAGGCCACAAGCAACGAGAAACTGGCAATTTGTCGTGCCAGTTTCCTCTGCAAAGACGCTCTGGCCTTCATTCAGGCCTAAATAGAATATGTAGTACAGAACAAACATTTAGAAGAGATAATAATGTTAGAGGATACAAATCGGATCTCCACAATACCCACCCAAAAGTTGTATATCGCCCCAACGCAGTTACTCTATGGCGCACCAGAGGTTCCCTCTTCCAAATATTTTACCTTGCGGTATCTATTGGCAGCGACGTTGGCTGAAGGCGAGAGTCAGGTCGTTTTGCCAGCTAGCAGCGATGATAGTGAGGCGCTCTTTCGCGGTTGTCGTGCGCTGGGGGCTGAGCTAACCTGGGAGGATGAGCAGCAGCACACGCTACGCGTGCGTGGGATAGGACGTCCGCGCAGTAATGGGCCTGTTACCATTGATGTGGGAAATGCGGGAGCTGTCCTGCGCCTGTTGCTTGGTCTGGCCGCGCTCCTGCCAGAGGTGACCTTTGTGACCAGTCACCCACAATCGCTGGGGAAGCGACCTAACCGCGAATTATTAGAGGCGCTGACCACATTAGGGGCTACCTGTGAGGGAACGGGACCAGAAGGCTGCCTCCCCATCACCATTCGCGGCGGACATTTGCATGGTGGCAGGGTTACTATCTCGGGCGCGCGCAGCTCACAATACCTCAGTTCGCTGCTCTTTCTTGCCCCCCTGATCGGGGAGCCTCTGGAGATTGTGGTGGTGGATGAGTTGAAGTCGCAGCCGCTGATCCATGCCAGCCTGGATGTATTACGAGAGGCTGGGATTATGATTGAGCATGACCAGGATCTCCGCCGTTTTTTTATCGCGGCAGGACAGCAGTATCGCCCAGCTCGCTATGTGCTGCCCGGCGATTATCCTTCTGCAGCGACGCTGCTGGCTCTCTGTTCGGTCGCCAACGATCCAGGCAGTAAGATCACCCTCACGCGCCTGCGACCAGGTGATGAAGTAGGGGACGAGTTGTTGTCGGTATTTCATGCCATGGGCGCTGACCTGCGCGTCGATGGGGATATGGTGACTTTGCATGGTGGTCGCCGTTTACGAGGCGTTGAAGTGGATGGAGATCGAATTATTGACTGTATCCCCGTCCTGGTTGCCGCAGCCTGTTTTGCTGAAGGGAAAAGCGTCTTCTACAATATCGAGAGCCTGCACTACAAAGAGTCCGACCGCATCGACGACCTGTGCGCCGAACTGCGTCGCGCGGGCTGTGCCGTGACCCCCAGGCAAGATTCCATTATTGTTCAGGGTCGGCCCGAAGGAGTAGAGGGAGGCGTGCTGGTTGACGGGCATAGCGATCATCGCCTCCTCATGGCCCTTTCCATTGTTGCTCTGCGCAGCCGGCGTGGTCTGACGCTCTCCGGTGTCGAACATATCGCTAAAAGTTATCCCGACTACTTTGAGGAGTTGCAGCATCTGGGGGTCGAAGTCAGAAAGGCTTAGGGACGGCTTCAAATGAACATTACACTTCTCCTGAATAGATGTGGTAATGGCTTGGCAAGCCATTACCACATCTATTCAAAAGGACATATGCAGAGAGACAAGCTGAATGGCAATAAACATGCTACAGGCTTGCCTAGAGTGTCAGACAGGCCTCTGCTGCGAGCCAGAACAGTTTTTCGCGTACAGAGACATGTTTGTCCCAGTTGCGGGAGTCCCACTGTTCGCCGCTAATATCATCGCCTCCATAGAGGAGTTGCGCGAACTGCACGCCGCGGAATTGGGCAACGGCGAAAAATGAAGCTGCTTCCATCTCAACAGTCAAACACCCTTCCTGCTTGCGGCGCTGGATCTTGCTCAATGTTTCACGATATATTGCATCTGTTGTCCAGGTTTTGCCTGTCTTATACTCTAGATTATGTGCTTGTAGCACCCGTTCAATAGCAGCTATTCCCTGCGGGTTGGCGGAAACCTCACGCCCTGGAGGTAAATAATGGTAGGATGTACCTTCGTCGCGTATGGCTGTGGTCGGCACAACAATATGCCCGACTGTTAGCGCACCATCGAGCACTCCACAGCCGCCGCAGGCAATAAATTTTTTGCAGCCTAACGCGATCACCTCTTCCAGTAGAGCCGCCGCCAGCGGCCCTCCGACCCCAGGATGAAAGACGGTCAAAGGTCTGCCCTCAATGTCTATTTCATAGATTGGATGAGTGCCGATTTCGCTTCTCAAATGTTTGATAACACGTGTAGCATGTCGTTGGGAGAGTTGCGTGATTACATCCTGAAAGAAACAGGCCACAGCATGCTCAGGTATAGCGATAGCCTTAATCAGGTGCGCTGGTTCTATCATCGCTTCTGGCGTCTCGTCAAATTCCAATATAGGGTATTCTTGTGGCATCGTGCATCCTCTCTCTAGAAATTGTGGTAAAGTAGATAATAGAATGATACAATAGTCAGCGGTTATCACGGAAGAGGTCCGTTGATGCGTGGCATAATCGCACTTGCCAGCTGAAAGGATAAGATTGGTGTACAGGTTTAAAGGCTTTGATAGCGCTATGTGCGGAGATAATATGTCCGCGCTTGAAGCCGTAGTCAATGCCTGGATGGAGGGGGAGCATCCACGTATCCGTCATATGTGTCAGAGTATGCGTGGTAACCATATCCTGCTGAGTTTTGTATATGAGGATACCCGAGAATTGGAACAGCGTGTGTCTACCCATTCACAGGCAGGAATTACCGGCGGGTTTCCAAGATTTTTTGATGATGAGATTTCTGAGGAGCGCCCAACCAGCCCGCGCGTTCCAGCGACCCCTCCACCCATGCACTAGCAGCACAGAGGCTGCATATATAAAGGATAACAATGCCAACTCCATATCTGCTTTATTGTACCCCTGAGGGGGAGGTTCGTGAGGATCCACGCCTGCAGGCGCTGGCCTTTGGGAATCGTCCGCTGGAAGTGGCTGATCTGATACCGCTCCCCGATGGAGCCACACTTTCAATGATGCCTGATCGCTTAGCGGTGGGTCGTAAACGCAGCGGCGAGCAGCGGGTGCTGCCCCGATCACGTGGTTGGGCGGTTGCCGCTTTGTTGCCTATTGGCTACACCCGTGTCTTGTTGCCAGCCTATGAAAAGGTTGAGGGTACGGAACCGCTGCCCTTTTTTGGCTATAGCGCCGTTGCTGGCCTGAATGGTCGGCTCTACGTGGCCGCTGTGAAGACTGATGATCCCCACAAGTGGCATCCCCGCGCCTTCAATGCCCAGAAACTGGCGCGCCTGGTACATGAGAAACAGACGGCCTATCCGCAGAATCGTGTGATTGCTCAGCACGCTCATTGCGCGTTGGATTATTCCTGCCCCACGGCGAGCAACCTTTTCTTTGGGCGCTGGGAGATGGCGATTGCGGTCTCACCAGGGTGTAATGCGCGTTGCATCGGCTGTATCTCGAAGCAGGAAGAGGAGGATCTGATCTCACCGCAGGATCGCCTGACCTTTATTCCCACTGTCGATGAGATTGTGGAGGTTGCGCTGCCGCATCTGGAAGGGGCTGAGGACGCCATAGTGAGCTTCGGGCAGGGTTGTGAGGGTGAGCCCTTGATGCAATGGCGGCGTATCGAGCAGGCCATCAAAACGCTACGCACACGTACCTCCAGAGGTGTGATCAACATCAATACCAATGCCAGCAATCCGCGCTGGCTCCAGCGCCTTTACGATGCCGGACTGGATACTATTCGTGCCAGCACTATCTCCGGGCACCCGGAAACCTACACGGCCTACTACCGCCCGATTGGCTATACATTTGAAGATGTCAAAGAGTCGCTGCGACGCGCGCGTGATGCTGGCCTCTATACTTCAATCAACCTGCTGTGTTTCCCCGGCATGATCGATCGCGAGCGCGAGGTTGAGGCTTTGCTGACCTTTGTGCGCGAGACCGGGCTGCGACTAATCCAGTTGCGTAACCTGAATATCGACCCCGAAGTGCTGCTGCCACGTATGCCCGCGCTGGACTCCATGGGCAAGGCACTGGGTATTCCCACCATGATCGAGATCTTGAGGCGCGAAGTACCCGAAGTTGAAATCGGCAATTTCACGCGCCCGATCAAACGCATGATGTCCACAACATCTGCTCACTAATGTCATGTAGCAGGTTACACCCAGGTTACATGTAACCTGGGTGTAACCTGGCATAGATCGGCCTCTGGAGCCAGTTGAGAGGGTGCAGGTTACAGGTTACATACATGTGGAGGGCGTGGGGAAATCCCCGAGATTCCTCTTCTGCGCGATCAGTAACCCTGTTTTTTAGAAGGTAGATCATCATCTTTTGCGGTTCTTCTTGCGTGATGCTTTGGCCATTTTCTCCTTGTGCTTCTTCTTACTGGCTTTAGGGGGCTCAGAAAAGCCCTTGAGGTACTTTTCCCCAGAGGCCCCAGGTCGGAAGGATGAGATTAGGTCGAGTGGAGGAGGTGAAGCGAATGGGTTGAAACGCGGTTTTTCTGGCAATTCAGAACGGTCTTTCAATCCTAATTCAACCTGTACTTCATCCCAATCGCCAGCAATGGATTCATCAACCGTCTGTTGCGCAAAAGCACGTTCGATAACAGGGGCGGCTTCCTTTGCTTCGAGATCGATGAGGTCGGATATCAAAAAACCTCTCGCCGCAGGAGCATCTTCAGAGTCTGGTTCTGTTTCTAAAGCATGGGCAATAGCCTCGATGCACTGTGTGCGCACCTCAGGATGCAGTTCGCTTATTTCTTTGAGGGCATTCGCGGCATTAGTACGTGCAAAGGGATGGTGGGATATATCGCTCATGTATCCTACGAGCACTGGTATGGTCTCCGGGCCGAAAGCGGCATAAAATTGTGGTAAATCTTCGGAGATCCACTCATTATCTGTCTCCTGCGCAAGGTCGAAGAGAGAAAGCAAGGGCTCTACGGCCTCGGTTGCATGAAATTGTTTGAGCGCCAGCATCGCGTAATAGGGTGCTGCAAACTCGAGGTCGCTAACCTCTTCGCCCATTAAATCCTTATCGGTTGCCATGCGGATGAGGTCAGGGATATGTTCAGGGCCAATGTCGAACCGATCTGAGAAATCTAGTGTTTCTAGCTCGTCTACATCGACAAGTGGATGATAATCTAGCAGCCTATTTACAGGTCGTGTGTATGAACTCATCGTAAACCCTTTCTATCAATAACTTCTTTTGTCTTGTTGTGATAATTTTCTCTAAGCATCCTGCGCGCTGCCGTCGCGACCGGATCGACGCCCAGGAGCGCCAGACAATCGCGGGTGGAGCAGCCTTCTGGCGTACCAAGCAGATGATCGCGGTAGAAACAGGGCATGCAGGGTAGATTCAGGCGTACCACATTGGCGCGTTTGCTGGTAGGATCACCGGTATAGGGCCCCCAGGCTTTGTGGTTTGAGAGGCTAAAGATGGCGACAGTGGGCGCACCGACCGCAGCCGCCAGGTGCATTGGTCCCGCATCATTGCCGACAAACAGGTCTACCAGTTCTAATACTGCCGCTGCTACCTTGACGCTTCCCTTGCCTGCCAGACTGTGCACAGGCATGTCAGATTGCATCAGGTCTATGATCTGCTGGTGAAGTGCGGCCTCTTCTGGTCCGCCTATGAGCAACAATTGGCCACCGACATCGTGAAAGAGCCTATCCGCCAGTTGTGCGAAGCGCTCCGGGGCCCAGCGCCGCGCGGTACTGTAGCCGCCGCTGCCAGGATGGATAGCGATAAGGGGCCTCTGGATCTGCTCTGGCAACTCTTCCCCGTAGACCAGTTGCCAGGCCTTTGCGCGCTCCTCCTCGCTTAATGGAAGTTCGAGCTTCTTGTCGCGTATGGTCGCGCCCGCCGCTTCGGCCACGGCCATACAATATTCGGCCTCATGCATAGCGCCGAAGCCGTTGTCTTTGGCACGCACATTGAGGAACCAGCCATGGCCATTATCCAGTCCGATACGCCATTTTGCCCCTGTGGCGCGCATCAAGATCTGGTGTTTCAGGCGTCCGAAGGGGAGGGTCAAATGATGGAGGAGGAGCACGGCATCATAGTGGCCGGCGCGCAACGCCCGCCAGAGCGGCCTGAGACGCAGCAGATTGCGCGGCTGGGTGATCAGTTGTTTAGGATAGTCGAAGAGGTATTTGTCCAGGACGATAATGTTGTCGATGGCCGACCAGCCATTGAGCAGGCCTGCTGAGTCTGGCGTCACCAGCAGATCGATACGGGCCTGGGGATATGTCTCGCGCAAGGCTCGCAGGGCTGGTGTGGCCAGCAGCAAATCTCCAATGCCGGCCAGTTTCACCACCAGGATATGTGCGTTGGGCGCTAATGTAATATGATGTTTATGCATTGTTCTTTCAACTCTTTGGGTCGGAATTGTCTACCTCAACGACCATTGGGTACCAGCGGTAGTGATTGACAGTGCAATAGTCCTGAAAGCCCAGGCGGCGATAAATATTCTGGCTCATATCGGTGGCGGTGAGAATCGCGATGCGATAGCCTGCCGCGTGAGCCTCGCGTAGCACATGTTGTGTCATGCTAGCGGCAATGCCCTGCCGCCTGGCTGCCGGCACCGTTGTGACGCCGTAGATGCCGGCTACACCCGCCTGCAAGAGGAGCGAAGCTATCGCAACTGGCGTCTCGTGCAAACTGCCGATATAGTGGTGCCAGTTGCTGCCCTTGCCGAAGCCGCTCGCCATATAGCCGATGTAGTAGTTCTGTGCGTCCTCCTCTGATGAGTCAAAGCCCTCTTTCTCGATGGCAATCTTGATCTTCATCATCGCACGATTCGTGACTTCCTGAATGGTCAGCCCGGCGAGTCGCTGTGTCTCTGTGGGGATGGTCTGGATGTCGACAGCCATGGCGGGGCTGGTATGGACATGGGTAAAGCCGCGTTGCTCTAAAAGTGTGACCAGGTTGGCAGGGCGCGTGGCCGGACCAATTGACCAGCTAAAGGAGAGCTGCTGTGATCTGAAGTGGTCGATCATGGCGGTGATTTTTGCATCCACAGAGGCATTATCGTTGCTGGCCAGACGGGTGAGCAGGACGCCGTTGAGGGTTGGTCTGCCGGTTTCGAACCAGAGTAACTCTGGTTCCGCATGGAGCGCTGCACCGGGCAGCCCTCGCCCAAAGATGCTCATCTCGGCGGCGAGATTGACCTCTATAGCCTCTGCTAACAGCGGATCTGAGAGATTGGTTACTATTTTGCTCACTCAGCTGCCTCCTGATTGGCTGGCATCAGGGCATTTTCCTGTAGCTTTTCATGGATCACTTTGAATACCTGGTTCGGCGTAATATCTTTCATACACTGCGTTGTGAAGAAGCGGCAGTCGGCTGGAGGGCCTTTTGCAGTATAACACGGACTACACCAGATGTCGCTACGTAAAATGGTTGCTTTGGGACTGATGGGGCCGCTTAAGGCGGGATCGGTCGGGCCATGAATGGCGATGAGCGGCGTTCCCACTGCTGCCGCGATATGCATGGGGCCGCTGTCCCCCGTAATCAGCAGGTCGGCGTGTTGCAGGAGGGCAGCGAGCTGTGGCAGACTGGTCTTGCCGGCCAGATTGATGGGTTTTTCATGGGTTCGTCGTAGCACCTCCTCAATCAAGGGCAGGTCGTCAGGGGCTCCAGTCAGTACGACATTGAGCCCGTCAGTTCGGATTAAGCGATCGATCAGCGTGCCCCAGTAGGGCAGGGGCCAGCGTTTCGATTGTCCATTATTGGAACTGACGTGGCAGGCAATCAGTGGTTTGGTGGGATTCATCCCAGCCTGGAGGAGGAGCGTTTTCACCGCTTCTCGCGCCTCTGGATCGACAGAGAGCCGCGGTATCCGATCGGCGGGAACGATGCTGACACCCGCCGCCCTGGCCAGTTGCAGGCAATAATCCACCTCGTGGAGGTGGTCGCCTGTCCGCCAGTGCTGTCCGGCCACATTATCAGTCATCAGGCCAGGGTAGCTCTCCTTGCCAAAGCCGATGTGCCGTGGGGCACCGCTGAGCACCGCCAGAATAGCGGCCCACTCGCCATGGACGCTAATGGCCAGGTCATAGTGACGTGCTCGCAGACGGATGAGCAACGCACGAGCCTCACGCCAGTTCCCAGGCTGGAAGAGCGCTCGGGGTCGACGCCATCTATTCGGATCATAGGCGATAACTTCAGTGAGATCGGAGTCATGTCCGATCACCTGCGCGCTACCAGGAGTCGCGAGGAGATCGATCTCCGCCTCTGGATAGGTGCGTTTTAAGGCGCGAACCACTGTGAGTGACATCACAAGGTCACCGATCAGATCGGGGCGAATCACTAATATACGTTTGGGATGAAACTGTGCAGGTGTCAGTGGTGGATAGCTCTTCCCCAGGCGACGCAAGTGGAGGTAGGCCCCGACTATGCTCATCAGTGCATAGATGACCGTTAGCAGTACACGCTTGCTGGCATGCACGACGACATTGCGCAGTTGGTGCTGCGAATCTGGACGCAATGGGTAACCGAAGTCATCTCTATTGGGACTGGCCTGTGACGTTTGCCTCATTATCTCTTCCTAAAACGGCCTTGCAGATTTTATGACTGTTATTATAGGCATAGGCTGGCAAAGTTGCAATCCTGGCTTCGCCTTTGTCTCCTGCAATCAGGAAATATTAAAGATGCAATTTATTCTCAGAGAGTGGCCGCGTTGATTTGCGGACTACAAGGTGTGTTGGGACAAGGAGAGGAGGTGGAGGCTGTGGATCGGTTCCCTCGATGATTGAGATCAGGCGGCGCACGGCCCCACCGCCAATAGACTGGCTATCCTGACACATGGTCGTGAGGGGCGGGGAGGTATACTCACTGAAATCAATACCGTCAAAGCTGGCCAGAGAGATATCCTCTGGTACGCGCAGACCATGTTCATTCAGCGCTCGTAGTGCACCAATCGCCATGACATCGGAGGCCGCTACCAGCGCGGTGAAGTCATGACGCTCGTCAAGCAAGGCGCTGGTGGTCTGATAGGCATCCTCCATATTCCAGTCGGAGTGTCGTAAGAGATTACCATCCAGCGCGATTCCTGCCTGGGCCAGCGCTTGATGGCAGCCCAGCATACGTTCTATACCGGACAATGATGTGCTTAATCCTGCCAGAAAGGCGATGCGACGATGCCCGAGTTCCAGTAAGTAAGCAGTCAATTGACGAGCGCTCTCAATATGATCTGATTTCACATAGGTAGCGGCGGGGCCCTCAATAGTGCTATCGATAAACACAATCGGTAGTTCGGCTCGCAACAGGGCTGGCACACGTGGGTCCTGTGCGCCATGGACCATCATAATACTGCCGGCGACCCGACGAGTCTGCAGGCTGCGGACGTAGCCCTCGGGCGACTTATCGAGGGGACGAAAAGGCATCAGCAGATCGTAGCCCGAAGAAACCGCCTCCAGTTCAACATTTTTAAGGATATCGAGATAGAAATAGGAGGTGGCGTGGCCAAATTTGGCAAAAAAGGGCGCGGTATTGTGATCGGCGAAGAAGCTGAGTGCAATGACTTTAGAGCGCCGTTGTACCAGGTTACGCGCGATCATATCTGGCTCGTAGCCAAGTTCAGTGATAGCGGCGAGCACACGTTCTTTCACATCAGAACGAATATACTTTGATCCGTTGATAACGCGAGAGACCGTTGCCCGTGAAACTCCAGCTCGCTGAGCGACTTGCTCACTTGTGACCATACGAATGTTCCTCGACTGTTTTTAGATGTAGCTCAATCCCCATTTTTCTCCCAGTAGCGCTTCTTCAGCACAGTGTTGCTCATGGTTAGTATCGCTCAAAAGCAAGCCTCTGTCAAATGTTCACGTTTTCAGAAAATTGTAGCAATACAGGAGATCATAGGCCAGCAGTTACAGCCTGACCAGGCAATTCACGACATTTGAAAGGCGAATTGTCGAAGCGTAGCCATATAAAGGGGGCGAAGCCGCTTAGATTCGGGCTACTCCGGCTCTTGACAGCGAGAAAGAAGGATGTTACTATTCTCACATTAGTTCTGTACACGTGATCATATCACCATCACAGTATAAAGGGGGTAACATGCAGAAAATCATAAAAGAATCTCCACCCTAGCAATTACTTTGTTTTGTTCAGCGTATTTCCTTCATGCAGATCCTAGCAACTCCTAAGTCGTTCATCCAGCGTTGAGCTGAAGCGGTAGCAGAACAATGAGATCTTTAGACAACCTGCTATCATGTTGACCTCTGATGATGTTGGGAAGTATTTCGGGGCTCAAAGTAGAGTTTGCCTCTCCCAGGCAGTTCAGTGACACCGGTAAGTACCGGTTCGGAGGAATCATACCTATGGACGATATGCACTATCTTCTCGCAGACCTGCAGGCCGGGCGTATCGATCGTCGCGGATTTATCAAACGTGCCCTTGCAGCAGGAATCTCCTTTAGTGGTATAGCAGCGATGCTCCAATCCTGCGGAGGCGGTGGAGGAGGAAGTGGTAGTGGAAGTAGTGGGCCTGCGGCTATTACATGGTCTACCTGGGGCAACCCGGGCGAAATAGCACGCTTCCAGGCATTCACTGCCAAGTACAATGCGGATCATAAAGCGAACGCCAAACTGGTGCCGATTCCCGTATTTGCCGACTATCTGCCAAAGATCCTGACCGAACTGAATGGTGGCGTTGCTCCAGATGTGTTCTACGCTGATGGCACCCATATTGCCAAATTAGTCGAGAATCAAACCATTGTCGAGTTGTCGTCATTGCTAGCCAGCTCCAAGTCAGCAGAAAAGGCAGATGACTATATTTCTGGCCTTTGGAGTTCAACGAAAACTCTGAGTGGCAAGATCTATGGTGTGCCCGTAGACTGTAATCCCTTAGTGCTCTGGTACAACAAAAATGTCCTCCAACAGGCCGGCGTCACCGACGATCCCGCGACCCTTGCCAGCCAGGGAAAGTGGACCAAAGAGGCATTCGCAGCTATCCTGGAGAAGGTGAAGGCCACAGGCAAGTATGGCTATATTCTTGATGATGAAGCTGCTCGTTATTGGAGCTGGGTGACCACACATGATGGCAAAGTGTTTGATAACAATGGGTTTGGGAACTTTATCGCCCAGGATGACCCGAACGCAGTAGAGATTCTCACATGGCTGGTAACGAATGTGCGCTCCAAGTTGATTACCTTCGGCGCGACATTGCCAAAGGGGCAGGGCGATGACCTGGCATTTATGGCCAATCAGGTAGCCTTTGTGGAGGCGGGCCGCTGGTACTTACCGGAATTCAAAACGGCTAACGGCCTGCAATACGATATCGTCCCCTGGCCGTCCAAATCGGGTCAGCTAGCCCCCGCGCACGTCCCATCGGCCTATATTGTCTTGAATAAGAAGAGTAAGAACCCTGATGCCGCCTTTGATTTCCTCACGAATTTTGTCTCAGTGGCGGGTCAAACCTTCAGGTTACAGGGAGGCGGAAATGCAGTTCCCTCGATTAAGGGGCCTGATGATGTGGTTATCTCAGGCAACAATCCCGCACACGCGCAGACGTTCCTGGATGCCCGTAACGCGGGATGGGCGTTGTTTCCAGCCCAGCAGGGGACTCCGGCTCTGAGTGATGATCTGAAAACGTCGCTGGAACCGGTCTTTCTGCAAGGGGCTGACTTAAAGACAACGCTTGCCAAGATTGCGCAAATGGCAAACCCGCGTATCCAACAGGCTCAGACGTTGTTCCAGTAGCGCCCAGGCAGGTCCCCTGGTAGCTCATCGGGGCTGCTTTCTGAGGGCTATCGAGGGACTTTCTTTCATGGAGAGATAGAGAGGTAACGTGCATGGACTACTCGGTTCAATTGCTGGCATCCACCAAACAAAATAGCCTGCGGCGGAGGCGGATAATCGAGGCTCTTTGGGGATACGTCTTTCTGTTGCCTCAGCTGGCTGGTTTGCTGATCTTTTCATTGATCCCGCTGGTCTACGTATTCTATCTGAGTACAGTGAGTTGGGATGGTCTGGGGCCGATTCAGTTTGTGGGCTTGCAAAATTTTCTTAACCAGCTTGCCCCTGATAGTGATTTGCGTACGGCTATCATCAATACCAGCTACTATGTGCTGATTACTGTTCCTGGTAGTGTGATTCTCGCCCTACTGATCGCGCTTGGGCTCAACAAAGTGCAGGGGAAAGCGGTGTACCGTGTACTGTATTTCATGCCGTACATCACAAGTTCTGTTGCTGTCGCAGTCATCTGGTCCTGGCTGCTCAATGGAGATTTCGGGTTGATCAATATTCTCTTGCGTCTCGTATTCCATGTTCAGGGGCCAAGCTGGTTGACGGATCAGCGTTTTGTGATCCCATCGATTGCCATAGTAAGCATCTGGCAGGGATTAGGTTTTAATATGGTGATACTGCTGGCGGGGTTGCGCAACCTACCAGCCACGTATGCCGAGGCCGCCCGCGTTGATGGGGCGAATCGCTTTCAGCTCTTCTGGCGAGTCACACTCCCGATGCTTTCCCCAATTATCTTCCTGGTGACGGTGCTCTCCATCATTTTTTCGTTTCAAGTGTTTGATCAGGTCTTCGTTCTGACCAGCGGCGGGCCTGGCAAGGATAGCTATACCATGGTCTATCACATCTACCACCAGGCATTTGAACAATTCCAGTTTGGCTCAGCCTCTGCGTCGGCGGTAGTGCTGTTCTTGATCATTCTTGTAGTGACCTTGATCCAGTTCTCGCTGCGAAACCGCTGGGTCAACTACGAAGTATAGATTGGTACGAGAAAGAGAAAGTGGGCGTATGTCACAAGAAACACTGAGCCGAAGTACCACTGAACTCAAGGTCAGCAGCGCTGCGGCCGTTAAACCACGGAAGCGTATCCAGGGGGGTCAACTGGCATTTACGGTAGTTCTGCATTTCCTACTTGCCACTGGAGCATTTATCATGGCAGCGCCGTTCGTCTGGATGATGCTCACGTCGCTCAAGGACAATACTCAGGTATTCAGGATTCCACCGACCTGGATTCCCAATCCCGTGCTCTGGAGTAACTTTCCCCAGTCGCTGCAGGTGCTGCCGTTTGGGGAAGGCTACATCAATAGTGCCTATATTGCAACGATTGTTGTTGTCATGGTATTGCTTACATCGTCGATGGCCGGTTACTCATTTGCCAGGATTCGTTTTCCGGGTCGAAACGTTTTGTTTATCCTCTTTCTGGCAACCTTAATGGTGCCATTTCAATTGACTATCATTCCACTGTTCATTATTATGCGCAACATAGGGTGGTTAGATACACATCTTTCTCTGATTGTGCCGGCTTCGTTATTTAATGCGGTTGGCGTATTTCTGATGCGTCAATTTATTCTAGGCATTCCTCCCGAATTAGAGGAAGCAGCGATTGTGGACGGGGCAGGGCGATGGACGCTGTTCTGGCGCGTTATCTTTCCGCTGCTCAGGGCACCACTGGCCGCACTGGGTATTTTCACCTTTATCGGCCAGTGGAATAGCTTTTTCTATCCGCTGATCTTCTTGAGTTCACCTGACCTGTTTACCGTGCAGCTCATGCTCAACCAATTCCGTGGCGAATATGCGACGCAATGGACGCTGGTGATGGCTGCTTCGGTGATCGCGGTTGTGCCGATCCTGATTGTCTATATTCTGCTCCAGAAGCAGATTATCCAGGGTATTGCTACCACCGGCTTGAAAGCGTAGCATAGTGTCTATGCGGGTGAGGTAACCTCCTCCGCAGAGGCGGGATTTAGTCTTACAACAAACAAGGAGTTTCATTGGCAATGCCACACATTACCTTCCTCGGTGCTGGAAGCACTGTATTTGCGCGACAGTTGATGACCGACATTCTGCAGGTTGATGGGCTGGACGAGGGTACATTCGCGCTGGTGGATATCGATCCTGAGCGGCTGGAACTGGCGCAGCAGATCGCGGAGAAGCTGATCGAGCGGAGCGGCAAGCGCTGGCGGGTGCGCGCATCGACCGAGCGGCGCGACCTGCTGGCGGGTAGCGATTTTCTCATTAATTCTATTGAGGTGGCAGGCCTGGCCAATGTACGCCACGACTTCGATATCCCCATGAAATATGGTATCAATCAGTGTATCGGTGATACGATTGGCCCCGGTGGTATCTTTAAGGCGCTGCGCACCGGCCCGGCCTGGCTGGATATTTTGCATGACGCCGAGCAACTCTGCCCGCAGGCCTGGGTGCTTAACTACACCAATCCCATGTCGATCCTGACGCAAGTTGCCCTGACGGGTACCAGCATGCGCACAGTCGGCCTCTGCCACAGCGTGCAGGGGACCTCAAGGTTGCTGGCACGCTATCTGGAAGTGCCCTATGAGGAATTGGAGTGGCGCTGCGCAGGTATTAATCATAACGCCTGGTTTACTGTGCTGCGTCACAAAGGACAGGATATGTATCCGCGTCTGCGTGAACGGGCCCAGGACCTCGAAATCTATGAGCAGGACCCGGTGCGTTTCGAAATGATGCTGCATTTTGGAGCCTTTGTGACCGAGAGTAGTGGGCACTTCTCAGAGTATGTGCCCTACTTCCGTAAGCGTCCCGATCTCATCGAACGTTATTGCCGCAGTGGTTATCGGGGCGAGACTGGCTTCTACGCCAATAACTGGCCGACGTGGCGCGCCAATAACGATGCCTCGATCCGCGAGATGCTGGCGGGCACGCGTGAGATCCCCTCCAGGCGCAGCCATGAGTATGGGTCCTACATCATCGAAGCGGTGAGCCTGCATCGACCACAGGTGATCTATGGCAATGTGCGCAATCACGGCCTGATCGACAACCTGCCTGATGGCAATGTGGAGGTGGCCTGCCTGGTGGACCAGAATGGGGTGCAGCCCTGTCATTTTGGAGCGCTACCGGAGCAGCTTGCCGCGCTCAATCGCAGCCATATCGCCGTGCATACCCTGATGTGCGAGGCGCTGCTGACCAACAACAAAGAGGCGGCCCGCTATGCTCTGCTGCTCGACCCGTTGAGTGCCGCAGTATGCTCGCCAGCCGAGATCAGCGCCATGTTTGATGAAATGTGGGAGGCCGAACGAGATTACTTGCAGCCGTTCGAGAGGTAAATGATACGGCTGGCGAACGGCCACAAAGTCTGCAGAAGTCTGCAGTGTGTGGCCCGTGCAGACTTCTGCAGACTTAGCTGGATCGGCCTATGGAGGGGGTTGATAGGGCAAAGTCTGCAAGTCTGCAAGTCTGCAGTAAAATTTAGCCGATCATATTAGTAGGTAAAAATGCGTACGCCCCAACCTGTTGAAGCTGGGGGTGTACGCATCGTTGTTGTTTGCCTGCTTTTGGGTAT
>Ga0209166_10001955_pt1 | contig 16278 bp, 8 predicted proteins | sample Coa_R1_3_FD_187151 | JGI IMG/M metagenome (GOLD analysis project Ga0209166, IMG submission 187151) | Surface soil microbial communities from Centralia Pennsylvania, which are recovering from an underground coalmine fire - Coalmine... | ecosystem: Environmental > Terrestrial > Soil > Unclassified... | reverse complement strand
CGGCTGCCTTTGCGGACCGATTCACTTCTTTCGCACTTTCATCGGATCTTCTCGGAGTAGGCTTCACTTCAATGCGAGCGCATCGCGACAGTTTTCGCCGCAACGTCATTAGATCTTTCCAAAGCGTCGGAATCTTGATTAGTCTACCAATCCTAGTCGCACACCCAGTTTGCACCCAATCAATCACCCACGAATATCCACCATACACGTATGAAGAGTCAGTCAAAATAATGCAACGCCCGCCGCCAAGGTCATCTGTATTGTCAGCGATCCACTCGTGGACAAAGATGCAGGAGCGAAGTTCCATGCGTTGGCTGTTTGTCTCGAAGTTGCAGCGGTACTCGACAGCCTCGCATTCGCAGTCTATGTTACATCCATAATCCGTACGCACACCGAGGCCTCCGCTACCACCAGGATTCTTCCGGCAGTGGCCGTCGATATTGATCTTCACAGTGTGAGGATCGAATAACATTTTTCCTTCCAGCGTGGCCAAAACCTGACAAACGGTGGCCACAGCCGTCCCAATCGATGGCCCTGCATGCAGCGGCAAGTTCGGGTTCTAAAACGTGTTTGTGTGTGCGCGCAGACCGATTAGAGGGCCCGATTCGCATGGTTCGCCCGCGCACATTTGCAATGTCACCAGTCACATGAATCATGACGCGTACGGCTTCAGAAATGAACTGAGCACCCTCACGTAATAATCTGCCAACAATCTTAAGACCACCTTGAAGGCACGGGGGAGGTCATTTTCTTGACCATATACTCTGCGCTACTTCTCCGAAGGGCAAGCCTGGATTGCAGGGGAAAATGATCATCCTAAGCGATTCTATTCACTGCTGGATGTCTAGAACGGCTCCGGGGGCCCAGGGCGCGAATTGCCAGTTGTCGAAGGGTAGTGAATCTCATAAACCCGGTAGACATCATTTTCAGAAATACACTGAAATATCATGTCATGGACCGCTCGGGAATCTGAGCAATCCTTTGGAAATTCTGGGCGGGATCCGAGTGTGCCCCGCGTGGATAAAATAGCGAAATGCGGATGTTTAGTATTCAAATACGGAAATGGATTGGTTCCGTTAAGACCAGACGCAAGAAAAGCGCGGTCATTTGCTACCAGTGGAAGTCCAATCGCGATCGCAACCATGTTCGATTCGTCGTTATAATTGTCGATCAGTACGCGATCACGCGGTTTCAGTTTCGGCAACAGAATCTTCGCCACCTTTTCAACGTCGACTGGGAATTGCATAAGTGGAGAAACCGATCGGAATTTGTCTTCGAAGGAGCCGGGGTGCTCGCTGAGACTGACGATGAGTGCAAGGTTGACGGCCAGCACGGCCGTCAGAGCCGCTAGTACGCGCCCGCGCCTCGCCCCGAAAACCCGCTCGCCCACTCCCACCAGACCATATCCTGCAAGCGCAGCGCAAAGAGTTCCTAGCATCAGGGTATACCGCGCCAGAGCCAAGGTGCCCTTTGTCGCGATAATAGTGAACTGGAATAGCATAAAGAAGACCACCAGGGATACAAAATCGATGTTCTTCCGTTCTCGAAGTGACAACCACAATCCGTACAGCGCTCCAACTGCCGCGACCGGTGTAAGCGTCAGAAGGATCACGCCTGGAGACAGCGCCAGCTCATAGAAGGGGCCATGCGCCGGGTTCACGGCGAGTTGAGCAGGTATGCTGGCTCGATTGTCGGCGAGGCCGTAAAACAGGTGCCCCGTCAAAAGCCAGGTATGTATGGTCCAGAAGACTGGCCAAGATCCGCTCGTGATCCCATACGCAAACAGTGTCTTCCAGTACCTGCTGCTAAGGAATGGTCGACTCTCTTGGCCTACAAGGAAAATCAGGCCGAGTGCCAAAATCACAATCCAAGCCTCGAAACGAATGGCCGCTGCAGCCGTGAGCGATAGGCCACCTGCTACAAGTGCGTCATATTTGCCCAAAGCGCGGAACGAAAAGACTCCCAGCAGGCCAGCGAGAACGAATGCCACGAAGGTTTCTTCGGAAGAACAAGTTGTGCCATAGGCGATATGCAGGCTATAAAACGCAAACACCGCGAGGGAAAGAACTGCTGGCCAATCTCCGTACAAGCGTGAAACCAGCCTCCAGAACAGCCAGAGCGACACTAAGCCTGCTACCAAACTAAGCAGCCGGCAGGCCAGAATCAGATTCGGGACGATCTGCGCGAATAAAGCCATCAGCCAGAAATGCAGCGGCGGCCACCTCGGCCCACCGAAGTCCAGGCTGAGACCAGGACGCTGAAGCCAATTCGCGGTTACGGACGCCCGAGCGAATGCGTCACCGCCATTGTTCCGGGAAAAGAAGAAAGATATCACGCGAAGGCTGCAGCCGATTCCCAGAAGCCATTTAGCTTCCCGGCTTGCGAGAGTCATTGTTGTGGTCTCATTAAGAGTTCCAGTACGTTTGCCCTGGAAGATACTTGAAATCCTTGGATGGACGCCTTCTCCAAAATACCCACTGAGCGCCCAATGAGAAACTGACCATTGTGCGACTGCGGTTACCGCCCTATGCGACCGCGCTCAAGATGTCCACGCAGTAGGATCCTTAGCCGCCCCATTTGTTCATCAATCCCGCTGGTCTCCAATTCAGATTCGCTTCTCAATGGCTTTCTATCATAAATCATGCGGTTGAGTGTATCGAATGTCGGCTAAGCCTACTGTTTGACGTGCCTTCTTAATTCTGCCTTCGGTACAAAAGGATTCGATTATTGGTGCAACACGTGGGAGTATGGGTAGTCAGTAGAGTTAGGTTCATCCCCGACGAAGCTAGTTTCCGGACATGGCATAAACTAACGGGCCCTGCAAACAGTGGCGACGCCAGACACTGCCGCACCAATCATCGAAGGCGGAAGAAAAGTTTTGCCAATCATTGGTCACGCCAGGTCATTTCTCGCCATTTCGTCCGCTATCGGCTAACATTTGGTAAAGTATGATTTCGTCGAAACAGATTGCGTATCTTGTCAGCCAGTATCCTGCCGTCAATCATACTTATATTCTTAGAGAGATCCGGGAGCTAAGGAGATTGGGTTGGAACATCGACGTCGCATCAATCAGGCCCGACACACGACCAACCTCTCACCTCACAGCAGAAGAGCGGGAAGAACTGTCGCAAACGTGGTGTGTCACAACGCAGGGTTTGAGAGGGGCATTGCGCGCCCACCTTGTATCCTTAACAAAGCAAACCCGCTCATACATCAGGGGCATGCTGAGTGCCCTTCGCCTCGCAAGGTTTGACTTCAGGAAGGCCGCGCGGAATTTCTTTTACTTCACTGAAGCATTAATTGTTGGCCAGTGGATGGAGAGCCGACATCACCGTCATATCCATATTCACTTCGCTTCGACAGTGGGATTGCTGGTCGCCAAAACATTCCCAGTAACAATCTCGATCACTATCCATGGGCCCGCTGAATTCGAGGAACCAGCATGCTTTCATTTGCGCGAAAAAATCGAGGCGGCCACATTCATATGCGCAGTAAGCAACTATGGCCGGAGCCAACTGATGAAAGCCTCTGATCCCAACCAATGGGGAAAGTTAGAGACCGTACCCTTAGGAATTGACCCTGATGTGTTCACGCCCGGTTCAAGTTCTTCGCTCGAGCGCGCCAGGTTTCATGTCATTTCGGTGGGACGACTATCACGGGAGAAAGCGCAGCGCATTCTCGTTGATGCGGTCGCTCGACTCGTCAACCAAGGTCGTCGAGTCCACCTGCGCTTGGTTGGAGAAGGCCCAGATCGACTCAATCTTGAGAAACACATCATGGCGTGTGGGCTTTCTGACATGGTAAGTCTCGAAGGCGCCGTGAATCAGGACCAGTTGAAAGCGCTGTTTCGAGAAAGCGATGCCTTTGCACTGGGCAGCTTCGCCGAAGGCCTGCCAGTCGTTTTGATGGAAGCAATGGCAATGGAAATTCCCTGTGTGGCAACTTGGATTACTGGTGTACCCGAACTAATCCAGAACGGCCAAGATGGTTTGTTAGTAGCGCCGTCGGACGTCGGACAACTTGCCACGGCAATTGCGTCGCTGATGGACGATTCCGACCTTCGCAGGCGAATTGCCAAGGCCGGAAGATGTAAAGTAATCGAAAAGTACGATCTATCCAAAAATACGGCGCTGCTGGCGGAAGTATTTGAAAAGCGGGTTTCCAGCTTTCAGCCTTCATCAATCCCGAGGTCTTGCGAGGGCCAGAAGCAAGAAATTGAGTAGTGGCCACACAAGCAGTGGTGATCTCCAAACCAATTAAACGCCAGAGATTCCCGCTGACTTTACGTATGTTACATCTCTCTCAGTCACTTATTTTGTCCAGTTAGGGGGGCACAACTGCTTATGCTCAGATAAGTTTGTCATTTGATCGCGATACCGCGGGAGGGCAAAGCGTATTCTGGGACTTTGGGCATTCAACCCTGGTGGACTTGATACTTGCGTAGGCTAGTCTGCTCATTTGCCCACGATATTTCGTGATTTTAATCAAGCTATACTTAACTTCTTTGGAAAACCTACACCATTGGATTAACGCCTCAGGCCATGAGCCGGCCCATGAATAGGCGGGCATTCCGCCTTATGTCGGGCCACACGATCATCAGTCTGGTTTGGTGATGAAGGCATGCTCACCAAGCGTTACTTTTGCGCGATCCTTCCGCACATGTCATCCTTTGGCAGGTAATATCAACGTCAGAGACCGCGAGTGATTGTATTACCAGGTCGTCTACGATATGGCACAATTTAAAGATGTATTCGCTTCGTGGGGGTTCACCCATGTTTTCTCCAGCCGTAGTACTTCTGCACGTTGAACATTTGCGATTTGCACCTTCATCTGCCACGGCGGTGTCGCAATCTGTTCCGGTTTGTAACTCTCGATCGGCATGTCCATCTCTCCTCCAGAGTGGCTCTCTATCACTTGCACTGGATTCAATCAGCCAGGTGGCGTCAAGGCGAGTAATGAACAAGCTAGTCGCACTGGTCAATCGCACACTACATTACAGTGCCGAGCTCGACGAGTCTTCACCAAACGTAAGGAAAGTTTTCGGTCGGGGAACGACGCGTTCTGCCATGTCACGTCTACTTGGGAAGTGCCAGCCCCCAGTCCGACTCTTTTAGGTGTCGCTGCTGTAAGAATCATGGCCCCGTGGGATTCGTCACTCATGCTATATTGCAATCGATCGTAGGTTTTCCAGCAGAGCGTCGTTCGATTGAAGCATCTTGGGTTGCAGTGCTTCCGTTTATTTCATGAGACATACGCTGATAGTTCTGGTTTTCATTACGCTTCTGATGATCATGGCATGGAAGGCTGCCTTAGACTCTCCCTATGGGTACGATGAAGCAGACTACATGTATGCCACAAACCTTGGCCTCGTGGCGAACTATACCGATACACCGACGATGTCAATTGTCGAGTTTTTCCGAACAGGGCTCGGCCGCGGCAGGGATTCGCGCCAATATTCGCAGCTCTCGGAATTGATTCGGGGATCCAACGATATCGTTTTCTACCGGCACTGGCATGGTCCTCTTTATTTCCACTGGTTGTTGCTGACGTCGCATCTCGGTCTTAATGAGCATTGGATGCGCCTCTTCACGCTGGTTTTCCCCATTAGCAGCCTTCTGGTGATTTACGTGGGCTGCTTATGGATTTTTGGCGAGGGCCAGGGAGCATTGGCCGCTGTTCTCGGGTCGGTACTCTTTGTTTGGAGCGTACCGACAGTCAGAAGCACCGAACTCGCCCCTCATCAGGCTTTTGTGTGTTGTTTCTTGATGTGCTTGATCTTGCTGTCCAAAACCGTGGCGACTGGAAGCCGTTTGTACTTTTATTGCGCAGTGGTCGCGGCCGCGCTCAGTTGCTGCCTGTTGGAGGTGGGCTTCGTCGCAGTTGCCACCGTCATCGTATGCGGTTACTTGGAGCGCCGAACTCTTTGTGCAGATAAAGCGTTGGCGACACGCTCGGTCCTGGCGTTTTTCGCAACCGTGCTAGTGGTTTGGCCGGCCGCTATCGTGAAGCTATCCTTTATGAAAGGTTATCTATTTATGGCGTATCTTGCTCTTGTTCGAAAATCTCCTTGGGGCCCGGAGGGATTCGTCGAAACTTGGGAGAAACGCATCTCTAGCACCCCCGTGGAGTGGCTCGTCATTGCCGTGAGCCTGCTAACTTGGGCATTTTCACGTCAGCTCCAAGGCAATCGACGTGTCTTATATCCATTCATTGTCTACGCGGCACTGATGCTGGCTGCAACAGGGCGAGTAACCACTGGGACCCCACGTTATGCCCTGCTATTTCAGCCCGCCCTCGATGTTCTGGCCGGGTGCATCCTGGCCACGTATCTGGCGAGGTTCAGACCTCCGGCCACAGCCTACATCTTGTCAGTAATCATTGGGTTCTTCTTGTTCTCGGAGACGAGGGTAAACCTCGAGCGACACCCTGTGGGCCCTGATTCGAGGCTTTCATCACTCCTCGTGTACGTACGGGAGAACCATCTCGAGAGCAGCCGGATGTTGGTGCCTCAGTCCGATGTCCCCACGCTTCACTACTACTTTCCGAATTCGCGTGTGCGAGGTTACACCGACCAGGTACCGGAGTTTTCTACACTTCGGGACGGCGGTACGGACGGAGTCCTATACCCCGGCTTACCGATCCGATATGAACCACTATTGTCCAGAGGATTTGAACAGAATAAATAGAAATTCTTGTTTAGAGAATCTGTTTGAATCGAAGACGATATGAACCTTTAATTCGATTATGAATCTCCTCGAAACCACCTCACCTCCCTTTATGTCCGAACTTCTCGAAACGTCGATGCTTTTGCTCAAGCGGTTAATCGTTGCCAGGAAGTCTGAACTTCTTTGTCAAGGTCCGGAAGCGGAACGTTTGCTGAGGCCAGCTACGTTTTTCCACTCTAGTTTTGCAGGGTGCGGAGTTGACAATGGAGTCCGATGCGAGGCAAGGATCCTTCTGGCGGCACTGGTTTTGTTCTTTGCCTTACTTCCATGTTTTGCTACCACCAGCATCATCTCGGTCGAACCGACGCAGATGCAGGCGAAAGTCAGCATACGCACAGACCAAGCTGGCAAATGTACTTATCGTGCCTCGCGAGGGACGGTGTTCAGCTCGAACGTGCCGGACCTGGTCGATAATGGAAGCACGGATGAACGACCAGGCTCGATTGTGAACGGCACAAGCCATGTGTTCGTCCTCGGAACACGCAAGGGATCCGATGCGCTCGCGGCGGCAGCAACGTATTGGATTGGAGTTAGTTGCGGCTCGGACGGTGAGGTGTCAACCACATTTACCACCTTGCCGGTCCCGTTGGGCAATCTGGCTCCAGATCCGGTGCCATTTAACGGCGCCCGGTTTGGGAACATGGATTATCCGGTTATCGACTGGAACGATCAGACCAAGAGCTACGTTGATCCCGTGGAGGGCCTGGAGTTCTGGCGGCTCTCTGGTCCGGGCATCGTTGACGCCAGCTCCTTCACAGCTCAATTCAACCAGACGGCTTTGGTACCAATCGATCTGGCCGGCGCCGGGACTTGGATGAACATTGTGAATGCTGTAACCAACGGTAAGACTTTTACGACGGCGAAGGGCGGTGTTTCCGACAAGCTCTTCATACCTCTTGCACCGCATAGTTTCTACGACGGCGCCAGCGGATGGATTAGCAAACACAACGCCGACGACATCCTGGTCAATGTGTATTGCGGAAATGCCGAACGCGGTGGAATCACTCTGACACTTCAGTTCACTCTGGACGGAGGACAAACGGCGGTCGGTACTCCGGTGACTACAAGTTCCTGCCCACAGACTAGGCCAGTAAAGATCGGCACCTATCCGGGACCGGTCCCGCTGCCGTTGTTTCGAGGCTGGGGTATGAACGCGCCGCAACACAATCTTGTAATACCACCGTCTGGTAGGGTATCGGTGGCCAATCGAGTGGCTATATTGCAGACCCAGGGTGCATCAAACAATTACTTCGTCACCGACTGGGTGCCCGGCACACCAATCCAGATCGACAGGGTATACTATCACGTTAACTCCGTCCAATCCCCCACTAAACTTACCATTGCGGAAGATCCCGGCATTCTGACCAATGCGCCCTATTCGGGAGCGAATTCTGGGATCGTTGTCGCTAAGAACGGCTCAGGCTCGGTCGACGTCAGTTTCGGTCTGGATATCTTCGGCTCCGGTGTAGCCGATAATGGCGTCAATGGAGACACGCTGATGGTGAATCCGATACCAGTGACCGTTACCAGAGCGGCGGATGGCAGGACACTTCTCACCCCCCCGCTGATTGGTTACCTTGCCTTCCTGGTGGACCAGTGGGGCGCGGGTTCAATCATCTTGTGGATTCCTTACAACGGCGACGGCTCTATTCGGAACGAAGTTCGGCTGCTCTCCGCCGACAAAAAGCCCTCGGCTAGTCCCAGAATGCATGCCGCGGGAGACCGGTTCCAGTATGACGTGGGATTGCTCATACGCTCGGGGACCGTCTTTGACGGCGTTGATGGAAAGAGCTGGTTCGCAATGGACGCCGACGGTGTCCATTTTTTTCGGATGACTTACGATGAAACCCTGCAGGGATGCACTGGATTTCCCTCGTATAACCCTTATCCCGTTTCCGGCGGATACCCTCGCGATGCATCGGTAGCCGACGACTGTTTCCAGTGGCATAATCTGACCCCTTCCAGCGCGAATCCACCGATGGACTTGCTCTCTCAAATGAAGCGAGCTTATCGGACCGGCGTAAACAGCTTGGGTGAAGCCGTAGGCGCGCCCCACCCGAACTTCGATCTCGGTTGGTTTGGACACCCCTCATCGGGCTTAACCGATGGAGGGTACATTACTGCCACCATTGCAAATCGCGGCGAACATTTGTGTATCTTTGCCGCCTTTGATTCGAAAACCGGCGTTATCAAGGTGATTAAGAATATGTGGGGTGGCGATGGCGACACGGAGGCAAGATGGGGAGGCATCCATAGTGCCGGTGCGGGGGCCGGAACATGGCGCTTTGCGGCGATGAACGGACTAGACGATAACACGGGCGTTCCGGGTCAGGAGGTTTTCAATAGCGCGTTCGATTTGCCGATCGTCAAAGTCAACCGGGCCGGATACACGAGACCCGCCCGCTGGGATACGAACACTTCGCTCACCGGTAAAGAGGCATATATATGTCCGTCCTCCGTACCATTGCGCTATGTGAATCTTTCGGGGACACCAAATTGTATCGAGGTGAAAGTCTCGACTCCTCCATGCAACGCGACGCCAAACTCGTCATACATCTTTCCGGATGGAAAAACGGAGAAGGAGGAATTCCCTTGCACAACGCCGGGCTTCGGGATCGCCGATTCCAATCGCTCCAAGTTGATGGAGATTCAACCGGGCGATTGGCTTAGAGAGCGTAGATCTGGGCCGTTGAATGAAGAGTTTGTGGCTCTGACAGTGACTTATAACGGAACGAACGATATCGACATCTGGCTGCTGCGCTGGGCACGGCACAACTACTTACTCCCGTTGCTCGACAATGGAGACGATTATCAGCCGGTTTATGACGCTCGTTCGAATGGCTGGTTTTTATCCATGGCGCCATCGTTCAATGTGGGCCCCTCAAGTATCGCCATTGACCTGTCGGCGGGAGGCTCAGCAAAGTGGCTGCCTGACAATGGCCAACGGGCAGGCTGTCATGGGACTTTCGGGCCGGGAACATCTCCAGGGTTGTACATCTATGCGGAACCTTGCGATCCACCGACTTATAGAGGCAACTTCGACATGCCGCTGTCGGCGATGATATTCCAGCCGTTTCTCCCCATGGGAGTTGGTTATCCAGGGTTCGGGGGCAGCGCTGACGGTATAGCGAGGAGCTTTGTTCAGAACTATAACAACAACACTTGGTGGTTTGGGGCTGCAAATCCGCCATTTCAACTTGATTTCCGGCATTTAAATCCCTCGTACGGTGCTGGTCCTGAAATTCTTAACTCGGTAATTGGGAGTCCTCGGAAACTTACTCTGGTTCCCGGGACGAGCAAGAGCTATTTGATCGGAGATACATTGTCGGCCGGCCCGTCCAATTACAAACGCCTACCGCTATACGGCTATGCTGGACATTATCTTCTGAAAGACACCAGCGGGCCGGCAACGGCGAACATGACCGATTTGCCTGACTACAGCGTCTGTCGTGCGCTCAACGCGGGTGAGTGCTTCGATGGTTCGGCGCCGGGAAATCTCTATGTGACTGTACCAAAGGCTTACATTGACGATTACTGTCGCACCGACCAGTTCACCCTACCCGATCCATGCGCTTTTCAGTTGGCCCCTTTTGCGGGGCAGGTCCTGCAGTTCAGAACGGACAAGGCAGATGCAGCAGGGTTCACAGTTCGGAAATTAGGGTACGTGCACGGTATGCCCGGGCTGCAGTATCAGTTCTCAAATTGCAGAGCCACTCCGGACGCCGCCTTCGCGTTCTGCGTTGCCGACTGGCTGGACGGAGTGCGATCTGAATGGGTGGCGTTGCGATTGAATCCCTTTCCCAACCCGGATGGTGTCGATCGTACTACCTTCGTTCCAATATCTTTCACATACCAGGGAAGTTCAACCGCGAGTTACATACGGGCCCGCTTCGGCTATTTGGAAAACGGAGCGACACTTCTGCGCTGCATGCCGTATCAAGCGGAGTGTTCGACCGAAATCCCCAAGAGAGCGACAAAGGATCCTTACAGCTTCACGAACGAAATGGCAATGCGGCAAAGCTGCCCAAATGGCTCCGTTTGCAAGATTACAATCCCGGCGATCTCCAATCGAATGCTGTACTATGTGGTTGACAGATTGGATTACAATGGGAACCTCGTGACTTCTGATCCGTTGCAGGTTGTAGCCGTGCCATAAACCCCCACTCAGAGCGATTCGTCGTAACTGGCTGGGGCACCGAGCGACACTTGCAAGTGGGATTTTGTTGGTGCGTGACTACACCGCACACTCAACGGGGCTAATGTGAAAACTTTTCAATGCCACGGATTAGCTTTTGGCTTCCGTTTCACGCACGTTGCAAATCTGAAACAGTGGCCCGCGCCTAACTCCATCATATCTGCGTCTGATACACTCGCCCGAGATGCCAATATTCGGGAGCCGAACACCCGCCAGCAGGATCAATACAACTCTACTAGTCCAGCCACAGACCAGGGGTGAGTCGAACAGTCCGATGCCAAAAACACGGCAGACGATCAAGAATAGCCTCGCCAGGAAAGAAAATTCCGCTATTGTCAAGCAAGCTACCAGGCTTAGGTCCAGGAAACACACAGAGTGAAAACAGATTTTGGCCAAATAAAAAGTGCGCGCATGTCCACAAGCGATTTGGCGGAAATTGCTCTAATTGTAATGCTCTGCGGCTTCTTAGGCTATCTCCGTTGGGTTAAAATGGATACGCTGGTTTTGGGCGATACCCCACGCTGGTTGTTCGAGGCGCAGCGCGTGGCGGCCGGCGAAGTTCCATACAGAGATTTCTCGTGGAATTATCCACCGTTCTCAGTGTTGTTTTTGGGCTGGATGATGAGATGGTTCGGCGTTACTTTTGCTGTTGCGCAGGTTTTCGTCGATACCGTGTCGATTGGTGTAGTTCTTGCTATCTATTCTCTGGCTCGTCTTCTGCTTCCACATTTCCTTCTGATTCCAGTAATGTTCTGCTTTTTGGCCGTCTGCGGAACGAGCCTTATGTTCTTCAATCTTTTCTCGCTTCTTACGTACGTCCCCGCTTTGCAGACAGGGGTTGGCGGTTTTCTCTTATTTCTGCTCGCTATTCTGGCATATGTGCGGACTGGCAAAATAAAAACGGCGACCTGGTTGGTTATTACATTGGGTGCTTTCATTGCCGCATATAGTAAGCCAGAGACATTCGTCGCGACTTACAGCACTCTCCTTCTCTTGGCAGTCATTGATCGTAATTACTGGTTTGTTGGACGGAATGTTAAGGACTGGTTCCTGCACTATATGAAGCTTGGTTTTGCATGCGCCGCGCCTATGCTTGTGGTTTATCTTTGGACCGGTGCTGTCGTTGGATACGCCAACATGGCGGCGGGGATTACCGGCTACGGCTTGGCGGGCGACACCTGTCCCTGGTGGCCAACGGGTCTGGGCATCTTCGGCGCCGTGTCCTCTCTAGGAGAAGCGGGGTTCATTGTCTTGGCACTCTCGTTGACTCGCCGGAAACACTTCGTCGCTCGCTTCGGACGTACCTATTATTATGGCTTGGCCGGCGGGTTGGCTGGAGGGTGTGTTTATCTCTCCTACGTCTTTTTCAACAATTGGGACCTACTATCCGGGAGCCGCTCCATCGTTGACAAGGTCTGGTACTCTGCCCAGAGTACCTTTTGGACCAGCGCCGTTCTGCTCCCAGTGATGTGGTCCTCTGTGGCTCTTTGGTTTTATCTTATTGTTCGTTTTTTCCTTCTACGTAAACGTGGGCCTGGTGCGGACTACTTCACACTCCTTATTCTTTTGACGGGTCCTGTCGCGATGTCAGCCCGGGGGTGGTTCAACTGGAGTCTTGGAACCCGCACCGATGTCCCGGGCGTTTGCTACCCCTTTTTCTTGGTGCTCGGACCGTATTTGATCTGGCGTTCGCTAGAGCTGGGAGGATCAGGGCCAGACGTTCAAGTAGAAGCTCGCGCGCGGGCTGGGAGCGCCGTGGCGGCCCTGCTTGTTACGTATGGGTTATTGAGAATTGTAGCCGCTTATCCCAATCTGCTTTCGAACGGAGCCTATCATGACATGTCCACGCTGGCGGGAAAGGTCCGCATAATCGACTACAAAACCGATTCGGAAATCTATCGTTTCGTTGTAGAGAACACTTCGCCGAGTGACACCGTCCTCGATCTTCCCTACGGCGGGGGAATTAATTTTGCTGCGCACCGGCTCAGTCCGCTTTTTGAAACGCAGTTCCAACAGCTCAGCATGCCGGAAAGGTTTCTTGAGAGGGATCTAGAGGCCCTTCGTCAGCACCCGCCCAAAGTAGTGATCGCAGACAATGGACCGAGCTACGGCGTGAGTTACGGACTGAAGAGCAATGCATGCGTATTTCCTCGCCTGGTGTGGGCTCCGAGCACCAGCTCTGTCGGCGACAGGATATTCCCTGCAGTTGTTTATATCCAACAAAACTATCGTGTAGCGCAGGTGGTCGGTCGAAAACTGCTGCTTGTGCCTAAGTAAATGCGCAATAAGTTCGAAGCGGTTTCCGTCTTGTATTTGTTCCTGGACACGAAAAGTTCGGATGCCAAGATCAGGATTGTTCGTAAATCACATGGCTCGCTTTTATCGGGATTCGCGCGCGCAAGCAAGGTTGCAGTGTGCGTTGGGAGAGCCAAGCGGCGGTGCCCACCAGCTCTGTGCGGAGACCTCACGTTACGAACTGGCAGGTTGATCCCGTCCACCAGTCTCCTCGGCCGAGAATTTCCTCAGAAAAATCACTCTAAATCATCTAGCTACGGAGAAATGACGCGCATGCACGTCCCACCAGATCGAGTCTTGTGTGCCCGCCCTGCGATAACCGTCTTTCAGAACTCCAAACCAGCGAACTGCGGCGGTCGATGACATCCACGAACCAGCGGCCTGCTCTCCAAAAGGCCCGGAACTATGAGAAGTAAATAGATAGTAGTCGGGGCTGTACTTGCCAGGCGGATTCCATTCGGATTTCGCATGAAGCTGCTTCGGCAGCCGGCTGATCGTGTTCCGAATGAATGGAGCTAGCCGCCCGGCCTTCCGCAGAAATCGCCAGCCCATCTCGTGATCAAATATCGGAGGCGAAGGCCAATAAGTCTCGCCATCCACGAACTTGAAGGCAGAGTACCCAAGTTCGATCAACTTCTCGATGATAGGGTCGGCACAGTTCAGTTCCAGGGAGACGTAGCCGGGGGCAGTCTCGGAGGTGAGGGAGTGCAGAGTTTGAATGTCTGCGCCTTCGATGTCGACTTTCATGAAGAAAGGCGTCCCATGTTTTGCAATGAGTTCCATGGTCGTGATGCAAGGGATACTCATCTCTTCCCATTGGCCCCGTCGATTCCGCCTTTCTGGTTTAAAGGTGGACCAACTGTCGTCAAGAAGACTACGATAAAAGGTGAACGCTCCCGGTTCCTTTAGTACCCCAGCGTTGATTACGATCAACCGCTCCTGCCGGATCTCATTTTCGAATCGCCGAGTGCATTGAGCCGCCAACAGCGGATTGGCTTCAACGCCTACGACCCGATACCCAAGATGCAGATAATAGGCAGCATCGTCACCGTTGTGAAGGCCAATGTCAAAAACAAGGTTCGGCGCCAACTCGATTGTCCTCCGTGATCATCGCGATTCTGTCTCACTCTCCAGTTGCGCTCACCCGTGCGGGTGCCTGGACGTCGTGAAGAATCCGGTCTCTGTCCATCGCCCTTATCCCCATTGCCTCTAAGCAAGCGCGTGCTGTTTGACGACTTACAAGGGGAGCTTGCTCGGTGCTAACCGGGATGCCCTAACAAACTGCAGGATCCCTCGAAGATAGTTGCGATGCAACAGAGCTAACACCATCCCATAAGTAACGATGCCCACAAGAATTTCTGAAGCCAAGCGCGCATATAGGGGCCACGGTCCAGTGAAGACCGATTTCAGAGCCTCTATGGATAGAGTCATCACAGCGCAACCGCTTAGTGCTGGCCACAACGCTCGCAAGTATTCGGAACCAGGCAAGCTGATTCGCCGGAAAACGCGCCAAAACTGCGGAAGCTGCACCAAGGGATAAATAACAACCCATCCAGCGGCGATCCCTGCCGTTCCCCAGTGGCTACCTACGTAGAAGGAGATTGGAAGGACGATCATTGCGAATACGGAATTCCACATCACCAAGCGCTCCTCGCCGATCACATTGAGAAGCGGGTTCAGCAAAATTACATTGGAGCGGATCAAGGCATGGAGGGTGAGCAATTCGAGAGGGACTATGACCCCCGTCCATTTGGAGCCGAGAGCTAATGGGACTAATTCGGGGGCAATCAAAGCCAAGCCGACCGTGGCCGGAAAAATAATCAACGCCATAACACTTGCAATATTTCGAAGATAACGACGCAAACCTTCAGAATCAGTTTGAATTGTGGCAAACACGGAGGGAGTTACGCGATTAACTAGCGTGGTTAGTTTCTCAAGAGGAGTGTGGGCCAATGTCCAAGCAAGCGTGTACGCGCCTAGCGGTGCTTCTCCCAAAACGCGACCCGCAACGACGAAGTCGGAATCATTGTAAGCCGCCCAGCACAATCGTCCGATCACGACATGATGACTGTAATGTACAGCTTTCCCGATGGATGAGAATCTTGGGAGTGCAAAACCTTGTCGCCGCCAGAATAATGTCAGACAGGTAGGGGTGACACTAAAAGAGAGGATGCCTAAAACAAGGGCCCAATATCCAAAACCTAGAAAGGCAAGAACAAGGGTAACCACTGCTTGGACAACGCCCTGCAAACCTTCGATCACTGCGAGTAGCTTAAATCGCAATTCTTTTTGTAACAGGGAATAGGGCACGGTGCGGATGCCAGAGACAATAAAACCAGCGCTCAGGACGATCACCACTAATGGAAGATTGGGCGCGTGGAAGAACTTTCCCAAGGGAATTGCCGCGGCAGCAGACAAGATGAAGCCGAGAAGACCTAAGAGCAACGACAGCGTATTGAGCTGCGATATCTGACCTTTGGTTAAGTCCTGCAGAGTAACCACTGCTGTGCCAATCCCAAACTCGCTAAATAGAGTAAAGAGGTTGATATAAATCGCTGCCATCCCAACTAAGCCATAGTCGGATGGAGCCAATAGGCGCGCGACAACGAGCGTCATACCCCAGGTGGCTACCTGCGTGAGCCATTTAATGGTCGCTGTCCATGCCACGCCTCGAACCAAAACCCTGTCGAGGTTTCTTAGGTTCGCCGTCCTTTTTAGATCGGGAGGCACGCCTGTCGGACCGAATTCCAGAGAGCTGGCATTTTGCAATCGTTCTTTGTCGTAATCGGGCATTCGTTCACCGTTGCATGCTCGCCGGCGTTTCCAAAGTTTATTTCATAATTGGTGCGGACAACTAAGTTTTTAAATGGAACGGGTGTGTCCACGGCGTTGAGTCATATTTTCGCACATTTGAAGAGGAGCAGGTCTTTGTAGTCGGGCATAATTGCATGTTGACCGCATCGGATGTAGATTATCGGTTTCGGATTAAGCTCAACCTGAAAATTCCCGCTCACTAGAAAGCCCGGACTATGCCTAGAGTGTCCTTATCATCCCCGTTTACAA
>Ga0209166_10001952_pt1 | contig 16293 bp, 15 predicted proteins | sample Coa_R1_3_FD_187151 | JGI IMG/M metagenome (GOLD analysis project Ga0209166, IMG submission 187151) | Surface soil microbial communities from Centralia Pennsylvania, which are recovering from an underground coalmine fire - Coalmine... | ecosystem: Environmental > Terrestrial > Soil >... | reverse complement strand
TGGAAGGTCCTACCAGACGCGCGCCGTTGACCATGGTGGAATTCAGTGCGATGGCGTTGGCCAGATCGGCACGGTCTTCAATCATCTCAACCAGAAAGGCCTGGCGTGCCGGCATATCGAACGCATTCACCGCGCCCTGGAACATAGTAAGAAGAATGATCTGCCAGATGGCGATGCTTCCGCTCAGTGCGAGCGCCGCCAGAGCAAACGATTCCAGCATGGAAAGAACTTGCGTGACCTTCAGCACGGTGTGGCGATTCCACCGGTCTACCCACACGCCCGCGAAGGGCAACAGCAACAGCGCGGGAAGCTGTCCGGAAAAACTTACCAGGCCCAGCAGCAGCGCAGAGTGGGTGACGCGATAGACCAGCCAACTGGTGGCTACCTGCGTCATCCATGTGCCGATCAGCGATAAGCTCTGCCCGCCGAAGAACAGCTTGTAATTCCTGTGCTTCAGGGCGCGAAGCGCAAACTTGAATCGAGAGGCGTTGTGAGTGGAGTCTTTCGACGGCAATGGCAATCGTTCCTTGGTCGTATTGCCGGTTCGCAGCCGGCAAATTTTTGTAAACCACTACATCTTTAATAACTATACAACGCATGTTGGAATCGATCTGTTTGCCGCCATCTTCAGAACGCCGTCCAAAATGGGCGCCCAACTCACGTTCCGCCAAAATATAGTGAACGCGGAACTTGGCGGAAATTCTAGAGTTCATCAATAGCTTCTAACTAAAATCAGGATCTTCAGCAATATGAATAACCTTCTGCAAGAGCTGAAACCTTATTGCCAGGCCGCACACAGGGCAAAGCGGCAAGACGATGCCTTCGTGTACGAAGAATTCTCTTTCAGGAAAATGACTATGGTCCTCTACCTGATAGATCCCTGAAACCATGGCTGCTTGTCCGCTGCTCTGAAATTCTTTCATAATAATTTGTGGGTCAGTGTTGAACTTGTACAAACTGCTCTCGCGTTTACTGTTTTGGTTGCCCACTATTTTTTCTCCTTTCACGCAGGGGACATAGATAGACATGCAAGTTTGGTTCCAGATTATGTTCTTGAAAATGCTTGGGTTAGGAGCGTGGATCAGCAGAGACTCGCAATTCTGCGGTGGTGCGGATAGGCAAAACAACCTGACAAGAAAAGGTTGCCGAAAGTTCACATTAATTTTCAAAAATTTTCAAATTCGAACCATTGAGTGCTTTTGCTGGATGCAGCTTTGGTTGAAAAAGTCAGCGAGTCTATTCCGAGCCGGCATATCGGCACACATAATATCCACGCGATTTATTGCAGACGATGCTAATTTCAGCAGCACATCAGCCACGCAAACTGTGATTGCCTCGCCGCAGCCCAATCCTTACTCATGGTTTTTGCCGAAGAGGCGCAGAGGAAGCGGAAGGAATACGGCTAGTGGGTCAGTGTTTGTGGTGCAACCAGAGATTGACAGGACGAACTATTATTGGCTCCGTTGGCATCAACGCGTAACACTTCATCTTCAAAGGCGCAGAAAGAATTGAAGCCCGTGCCGCCAACGCTTGCCGGGTAATTGCCTACACTGAATTCGGACGCGTTACCGCTTGCACCATACAGATAGCCATTCCTGGCGGTGCCCAAAGTCGTAGCATTGGCAATTGAGTTATCGATCAGGCAAGCGGCGTTTGCCGTCGGGGTTGCGCACGATGTTCCTCCGAGCGCCGCCAGGCTAGGCGCATATCCGACCGACGAATACGAGGTCTGATATTGCATCTGAGCTACCATCATGTTCGTACTCCCGAGGCGGCGGATGCCTCATTGGCGGCAATACGGGTGCGGAGCAGGTTGGGAAGCGCAATCGCCGCGATGATCAGAATCATCGCCACCACAAGAAGCAATTCAATTACTGAAAATCCTCTTTCTTTGTGCATAGTTTTCTCAGTTCGATGGGGGCTGACGAATCTCTGGGGGAGGTTATACAGGGGGGTGGGTGAACTTAAAGATCCTTATTGCGTCTTTTCTGGCTGGTGGCTTCTCTCAAACTTAAATGTCAGTATTTCGTTCGCGGAGATATTTGGCAACATTACTTTTGTCACCGCAATGTTCCATTATGGAACTTCCCGGTATGGAAAGAAATGGGTTCATTTCCAAGCTCTCCCGTGCGTGTGAGGGCTCAGGGCAAGAGCGCCATCCCTTGCGGGGTGTTCTCTCTCGTTCTAGCATAAATTGAGTTTGCACCCAAGCCCTTCCCCCAGCACACCTGAAGCCGGCGCGTCTTGTGGCCCATCTGCGCGGCTGGATTGCGGGTGGGCAAAACAACCTGAAAGCCAGAGAAGTGTTATCGTGATGAAATGAAAGCTCTTGTCAAAAGCCGCGACGCTCGCGGGCTGTGGCTAGAAGATGTTGCCGAGCCCCAAGTGGGCATCAACGACGTCAAGATTCGTGTGCTGCTCTCGGGAATTTGCGGCACCGACCTGCACATCTACGAATGGGACGAATGGGCGCGCTCCACCATTCCTGTGCCGCTGGTCATCGGCCATGAGTTTGTGGGCGAAATCGTCGAAGTGGGATCGAATGTGACCGACTACTATCCCGGAGATATTGTCAGCGGCGAGGGCCACGTGATCTGCGGACGTTGCCGCAACTGCCTCGCTGGCCGGCGGCACCTCTGCGCTCATACTCAAGGCGTGGGAGTGAACCGTCCGGGCGCGTTTGCCGAATATATCGTCGTGCCCATGATGAACGTATGGAAGCACACACAGCCGGTTCCGCTGGAGATCGCCGCCATCTTTGATCCGTTCGGCAACGCAGTGCATACCGCACTTTCGTTCCCTGTGCTTGGTGAAGATGTTCTGGTGACCGGGGCCGGCCCGATCGGAATCATGGCGGCGGCAGTGGCGCAGTTTGCCGGCGCGCGCTACGTTGTGATTACCGATGTCAATCCCTACCGCCTGGAGCTGGCTAAGAAGGCGGGAATTCCTGTGACAGTAGATGCGAAGACCACGCGGCTAAAAGAAGTGCAGCAGAAGCTTGGCATGAAGGAGGGCTTCGATGTCGGACTTGAAATGTCAGGCTCGCCTGATGCCTTCCGCGAGATGCTGGAGAACATGAGCCATGGCGGCAAGATTGCCATGCTGGGCATTCCGGCTTCGCCCATCAGCATCGACTGGAAGCATGTGATCTTCAACATGCTGACCATCAAAGGCATCTACGGCAGGGAGATGTTTGAAACCTGGTACAAGATGAGCGTCATGCTGGAGTCGGGCCTGGATATCTCCCCGGTGATTACGCATCGCTTCGCCTGGCGCGAATATGAGAAGGGATTTGACGTCATGCGGTCGGGTAATTCGGGCAAGGTGATTCTGGATTGGCGATGAACCATTGTTCCTATGGTTTTTAGTGGGTTACTTGCTATTTCGTGTTAGAGCACAAGAATGTCAACACCACGCGACCTGAGCGCGCGATCAAAGGTAACCAGCTTCAAGCCTGCGACCGTAGCGAAGGCCAGAAGATAAGCATCCGCCCACACCTTGGGGGACGGGCTGGAGAGCCGTGAGTAGGACCGGAACTGCTTCTCAAGATTTGCCGGCTCGGGAAGGAATGCAACGCGGGTGTCGGCCCATACTTGATCCCACAAGTTCCATGATTCCGCCATGCTCCTTGTATCCGTCCCCATGATCTTCTCAGTTGTCAGGAGCCTTAAAACAGTGAGTTGAGTGAAGCGGCAGAAGAAGAACTGTTCCTGGCCTGCCTTCTCGAACCAAAGTCTCGCTGTTTCTGAATGCACGTGACGGTTCCATAGAAGCGCCAGCCAAACATTGGCATCAAGGAAATTCAACGTGTTCATAGATATGTTCGTTGGTAAGGTCCACCTTGGGGCCCTCGGAGACGATGAGCGGAAACCGCACCTTCTTTGGACGCGGGCGCTGGCCTTCCAGTAGCACGCTTCTGACCCCCACCAGAACCAGTTCGCGGATGGAGCGGCCGCTGGCAGCAGCGCGTTCCTTCAGCTTCCGGTAGAGCGCCGCTGGAATATCCACCGTCGTACGAATTGATTCCTGCTTCATAATGCGAGTATTCCACATTTGCCATAAATATGGAAGACGCGATTTTTCGTTCTCAGGCAAGGTCGACAAGCAAATGTAGTTAGAATAGAAACGTCCACTATGGTAAAGCGCGCACCTGCTCGCAAACGTCCCCGGAAGGCCAAGCCTGGCACGAAAGGTTTTACACCTGCGGAATGCAGGCTGGAAGAACCGCAGGGAGCTGCGGCTGAAGTCGCAGCGCTTGTTAGCAGCGTTGGCGGCTGTGTTGCGGGAATGTACAAAGAGCCGCTGGGCGGACATCCGGTGCTGCTCTCGGTCCTGCCTATTGATGCTATCGAACCCACGCCCTTTCAGCGCGACCTCTCTGACGCCCACCACAAGCGGTTGGCCGATGTGATCAATAAGACAGGCCGCTTTCTTGATCCGATTGTTGCCGTCACCGCTCCCGACGGAGGCTTCTGGACGCCAAACGGCCGTCACCGGCTTGCGGCCATGCGCCGGTTGGGTGCAAAAGCGATTACTGCGTTGGTTGTTCCAGATCGGGAAGTCGCCTGGCAAATCCTGGCGCTGAATACCGAGAAGGCGCATAACCTGAAGGAACGCTCGCTGGAGGTCATCCGCATCTGCCGTAGTCTGGTTGGCGAGGAGGCCTCGCGTCCCGAATCCGACTTTGCTTTTTATCTGGATGAAGCCGCTCTGGTTACGCTCGGCGTGTGCTACGAACGGGCGCCGCGATTCGGCGGCGGTGCGTATCATCCCATTCTGCGGCGGCTGGAGAGTTTCTCCGATGAGCCCTTGCGCGCCGCCCTCAAACATCACGAGAAGCGCGCAACCCTGGTGCTTGACCTCGAAGAGAAGGTCGCGGCAGTAGTGAAGAAGTTGAAGGAGCGCGGTTTAGTCAGCCCCTATTTGCGTTCGTTTGTGGTGGCGCGCATCAATCCGCTACGTTGGATCAAAGACGAGCCTCCTCCGCTGGAAGAGGTGCTGCAAACCATGCGTGAGCGGGCAGGCAAATTCAACGTAGAGAAGATCAAGCCCCAGGACCTGGCGGGCGCTGGCGGTCCACCAGATAACGAATGACTGCCACACACCATGAAATCTCCCCGAAGTTGAATTGACCCTCAGGGGTTAAAGCCCAAAAAATTCTAAACGTCTTGCGGCACGAGTAAACTCGTGCCCTGATACTTGTCTTCTCGTACTTCGCGGGTTTTAGCTCACACGGCTTTTTCGTCCGTAATTGAGCTCTGCGCCGCCTGAGAGTATGTGGTCCACCCCGGTGGTAAAGGTCGCATCGGCGGCAATGAAGAGACACAGCTTGCCTGTTTCCTCAATTGTTCCCATACGGCCGACCAATTGCGCGGCATCGCCGTCGGCGCGGCACTTCGCCGGGTCAGGGGCAGCGTCAATGGCTTCCTGCCACAGCGGGGTATAGACGTTTCCTGGAGAAACAGAATTTACGCGCACCCCGTGCGCGGCCTCATCTACCGCCAGCGCCTTGGAAAGGGAAGTGATGCCGCCTTTGGTGGCCACGTAGGTCGTAGCGCCGGCCTGGCCCATAATGGCAACCAGGCTCGACATATTAATGATGTTGCCCTTGGTCTTGCGCAAATGGGGCAGAGCGAACTTGCAGGCGGCAAAGATGCTGACCAGATTCAGGTCGAGCAGGCTGCGGAAATCTTCCACGCTGAAATCATCGATCGGCTTATGCGGAGGATGCCAGCCGGCATTATTAATCAGGCAGTCGAGCCGGCCATAACGCGCAATGGTGGCATCAATCATGCTCTTGATCTGTTCAACCTTTGAAACATCGCAGGGAATGAAATGCGCTTCCCCAGGTCCTTTTTTGTTCACTTCCGCCGCAATGGCGGCGCCGGCGTCTTTGCCGCGCGAGCAGAACACAACTTTCGATCCGGCTTCCACAAATACGCGGACGCAGCCCTCGCCAATGCCCTTGCTGCCTCCGGTAACCACTACGACCTTATCTTTATAGTTCATCAATAATCCTATGCTCGTTAAAATTGCCCTACGGCGAGCAAGTCAGTGTATAGATTGTGGCTACACATGTAAAGAGACTAGCTCAAATGGATCGGCGGCTCGCGTCAGGCAGCGCCACGAACCTGAGTACAAGGTACTCTGGACAGCAATTCACACCGGCCACACGGTAATTTTGGGATTCGCCCGCAGTGCAACACTACGCCGGGATTCTTAATCCAAGTAGCTGTCGCCATTTGTGTGTCCAGGCGGCAATGGAACGTGGGCCCCAATGTTTTCTCATTCTCTCACTGACGCTGCGCAGGTATCGGGCGCACGCCGCAATCCTCAAAGCCCCAGGGAAAATGGCAAGCGTCCCACTTCTTCTACTCGCCTGGGTTCTGAAAATGACATTGGCTACCCGCCCTCCTGGCGGAACGTGTCGTTCTCGGTTACGGTTCACACAGATCCCGCGGCTCTCGCTGGCTATTCCGACGCTTTGGATGAACTTGCACGCTCCTCGTCAGAACCTAACATATTCTATGAGCCCTGGATGCTATTGCCTTCCCTGAAGGCCTTTGGCCAGGAGAGTTCGTTTACTTTCGTCTTGATTTTCGGCCAGCAGACCGGCAGGCCACCATTGCTTTGCGGCTTTTTCCCTCTGGAAATAACTAACAGTTATCGTGGCATTCCAGTGCATGCGGCAAGACTTTGGACGTACCTGCACTTTTACTGGTGCGCTCCGTTTATCAGAGAAGGATGCGAGCACCAGTGCCTGCGAGCGCTCTTTGAGTGGATGCGATCAGAACAGAGTCCGTGTTCTTTGATCGAGTTCGGGTCGTTGCCCGCAGAGGGTCCCATGGCCCGCGCGCTGATCGACGTGGTCAACGAACTCAAGCTTCAGCGATATGTTCCGGAGCTTTACACTCGTGCTTTGCTGCGGCGAGCATCTGATGCTGAAACGTGCATACGGCGCGCGCTGCCTGGACGCCGACTGAAAGAACTGAATCGAGTGCGCAGGCGACTGGCCGAGAAAGGAACGCTCACTTTTGAAGAACTTACCCCTGAGGGAAAACTTACGGAGTGGCTTGAGGGCTTCCTGGCACTGGAAGCGCGCGGCTGGAAGGGCGAGGCCGGAACGGCTCTTGCCTCCGCAGAAGGCAAGCGCCAATTTTTTCTGGAGTCGGCGCGCTCAGCCTTTGCCCGCGGCCAGCTCATGATGATGCGGCTGCGCCTTAACGGCCGCGCAATCGCTTACAAGTGCAATTTTCTGAGCCGCCCAGGGGCATTCGCTTTCAAGATTGCATATGACGAGGAGTACAGCAGCTACTCGCCGGGCGTGCACCTGGAGCTGGAAAACGTCCGCTGTTTCCATGCGCTGCCCGGAATGGAATGGATGGATTCCTGCGCCGATCCGGACCACTTCATGGCCAATCATTTATGGAGCGATAGTCGAACCATACAAACCACTGCTGTAGCTGTCCGCGGACGGCTCAACGGATTGCTGCTTGCAACGTTCCCATTGCTGAAATGGGCAAAGCACAGTTTGAGGCCGGCGGCGCCATCGGCTGAGATCAACAACACTACTGAAACTAAGAACACTACTGAAATTAAGGACACTGTATGAGCGCCATGCCGACATCCTTGAATTACCAGGTGCCCGCGCAGAACGTCGCCGTGGAGCAACTGCTATCGTTTGACGTCAGCGAATTTCACAAGCACTTCAATCGCCGGCCCTTTCTTGTTCGCCACAGCCTTGCCGGTCATCCGCTCTTTACCCTGCCAAAGCTGGTTGAGCTTTCGCGCCGTTTGCCGGAGAAGAGTGTGAAATACAACGACGGCAACCTGGCGGTTGCGGAAAACCTTGAAGCCATGCCGTCCAACGGGCTTTCCGTCGAGGAGACGATCCGGCGCATCGAGGAACAGTGTTCATGGATGGTATTGAAAAATGTTCACGATGACCCCGAATATCGGGAGCTGCTCATGCAGTGTCTCGATGAGGTCAAACCTTACTCTGAGCCGATGGAACCCGGAATGTGCGATGCGCGCGCCTTTATTTTCATCAGCTCGGCCAATTCCGTCACTCCATTCCACATTGACCCGGAAATCAATTTTCTGCTGCAAATCCGCGGGGCCAAATCCATGAGCATTTTTGATCCTGCCGACCGCAACATCCTGCCAGAACGCGATCTCGAGCAGTTTTCGCTGGCTGAGGACCTGGGAGTTGTGAAATACAAAGAAGAGTTTCAGAAGCACGCCTTTGTAGCGAACCTGTCTCCCGGAATCGGTGTGCACTGTCCGGTGACGGCCCCACATTGGGTCAAGAATGGCCCTAATGTCTCCATTTCTTTCAGTATTACTTTCCGGAGTTCCTCCACGCGCCGGCGGCAAAACGTCTACTGGATCAATGCTCATCTGCGCCGCCTTGGCATCTCGCCCACAGCCGTTGGCGTTTCGCCGTGGCGGGATACCGTCAAGCATCGCCTGTTTCGGAGCCTGGCGAACATAAAGAAAGTGGTCGGTTAGCTTTGACGTGCACGCTGGAATTGCCGGTACTGACGACCGAAATACTAACCACGGTCGCTTCCTTAAACGAGATTGTCACCGCATGGGAGGAGCTGGCAAAGCGGGATACGGTGGAAGGCTTCTTTCGCACCGCCTCGTGGTACCTCTCTTGGATCCAAAATCTGCGTCCGGACGCCACGCCTTTCGTCGTCGTCGTCCGCGACTCCGGCAAGATCGTTGGCATCGCGCCATTCTGCACGCTTCGGTACAACTCCTATCTCTGGGCTTTAACCCTGGGGGGAGATGATATCGCGTGTGGGGAATATCTGGACATCCTATCGCTTCCCAATTACAGAGCTGCCGTGGTGCGCGCCGCCTGGAACGCGATCAACAAAATGCAATCACGTTGGGATGTGGTAGTCCTGGGTGCAGTCCTCGCCCAGGGTGATCTATGCTACGAGGCGCAGAACTGGGCCGCGGAGAAAGGCCTGATGTTGAGAGCTGAAGGCGACAGGATCTCGCCATTTGCCCATCTTCCCGACAACTTTGATCACTACTTCGCTGCTCTCGGCAAGAAGAAGCGAAAAAACCTGGCCCGCGCCCAGCGAATATTCCAGGAGCGCGGCGTCGAGGTCAAAACATATACCCGGCCTGATGAACTGGAGAAGGCGATCGACATACTGATCGAATTACATTTGTTGCGCTGGCGGTCGGTTCGCAAAACGGGCACTCTGGGCCGACCCGGCTTCCGCAAGTTCCTGAAAGACCTCAGCAAGACGGAAGCAGTGGGCGATTCTTTTCGTCTGTACATTATGCAACTAGGGGGAAAACCCATTGCAGCCATGCTCAACTTTCATTATGGGATGAGCGCGTTGCAATTTCAGAATGGTTTCGATCCGGACTGCGAGCTGGCGCCGCATAGTCCTGGTACGCTCCTCATCCTGCATGCGATTCAGCGGGCGATCGAGGAAGGGCTGCTCTATTACGATTTTCTCCGCGGCGCGGAAGAATACAAGTTCCACTTCGCCCGCGAATTCAAGAGGACCACAACATTAGCGATTGCGCGAAGCCTTCCGGCAAAAGCATATCTACTCGCCAAAGACGCCGGCCTCGCCATTAAGAAATTCAAGCCCCTGCTTCGCAAACCGCAGCCAGTGGCTTCCTAGTTCTATTTGTGGTTCATCGCTTTTCCAGCTTCTTAAGCAGCTGCGGCTCCATCAGCCCAGGGGCCAAGACTACTTTTGTGCAGTGGTCCTGTTTATCGCGGAAGACCTTATACATCTTTAGGCGCCATGTCGATCGGCACGCGGTGGCTCACGACGAAACTAGGATCGATCTCGCCGCGCTGCACGCGATCGAGCAGCGGCTTCATGTAGCGCATCATGTGCGTCTGACCGGTTTTCATGGTCAGCGCCTTGTTCATGTATTGTCCCATGGGCATCTTGTCAATGAAGCTGGCATAGACGCCGGGCACGGAAATCGTCCCGCCCTTGCGGCAGGCTAAAATGCACTGGCGCAAAACGTGGGGACGATCCAGTTGAATCCGCAAGGCCTGCTTCGTTCTGTCAACCGCGTACACGGGATTGGAATAATGCGCCTCCATCCCAACCGCGAGGAAGGCAAAAGCGGAGCATGCCAAAGTTTCCGGAAGGGAGGACTGTCCGGAAAGTCGGGATTAAATCACAGAAATGACGTTAAATATGTTAAATCTAGGGTATACATCCTCTATATATTGTCGGGATTCTGCTGTGATATGCTCATTTCGCTAGAAGCTGCCTGGTATGCAAAAACTTGATAATAATCAATCGGGTAATGCTGTGCAGGAAAGCGGCAATGCTGTTCAGAACAGCAAAAACGCAGGCCCCAGCTCTGAACGAGCGGGGCTACATGTCTCCGACCATTCATCTATGGTTGCATCCGCGAAAGTGACGGCTCCCAGCGTAGACTCCTTCATAGCTTCGGAGGCGGAGGCTACCGGTCAACCTACGAATGAAGAGGAAAGAGCCGAGCTTGCGCGTGTGCTTGGGTCGGAAATGTTCAAACGCTCGCCGAAGCTTTCCCGCCTGCTGAGCTACCTCTGCGATAAATATTTTAGCGGCGAAGGTGGCGAGCTTAAAGAGTACAGCATCGCGGTGGATGTGCTCGGGCGCGATACCGAGTTTGATCCGCAGCTTAACGCCGTGGTGCGGGTTGATACCCACCATTTGAGAAAACGGCTCAAGCAGTATTATGCGGTTGAGGGGAGCGCTCATGGGATCGAGATTGTTATCCCTACGGGACAGTACACGCCGAAATTTGTCCCGATTCCGGAATCCCACCAGCCTCGACAAGCCGAACCCCCAGAGGTCGAACTAACGGATGAGGCGTCTTTGGCGGCGGTCGAAGAGATTGAGGAAAGGCCTCCAGAAGCAGAAAGGCCAGAGGAGAAACTAAAAGCTTCTTCGCCTAAGTGGCCGCGGCTTATCGTCGGGTTGGCTGTAGCTGCAGTGGCCGGCGCGCTGCTATGGACAATGTTCAACCGGCCACATCCGGCCGAGAAGGAAGGCAGCACCCAGAGCGGAGCCACGGTAGCCGCTGTTTCACGCGGAGAAGAGGCCGCCCAGAGCAAAACAGCTCCGGCCGGCGCTTTGCCTGGTGAGACCGAAGCAATACGCATACTAGCCGGCGATCATAACGGGAACTATGTGGACAAAGCCGGCCATCTTTGGCTCTCGGACCGCTACTTTAAAGGCGGCGAAACCTTTCGCCGCGACTCTCGCGAGATCTCGCGCACGCAAGATCCAGAAATCTTTCGCAGCGGCCGGCAAGGCCAATTCGTATACGAGATACCCCTAAGCCCGGGAACCTACGAACTTCACCTCTACTTTGCTGAAACCAGTTTTGAGAGTGAGGCCCTGCGAAGCGTCAGTGTAGCCATCAATGGCCTGCCGGTTTCGACGCTGGATGTGGCTTCCGATGCCGAAGGCGTGAATACGGCCACAATGAAGATCTTTAAAGATATTTCTCCCGCGAAGGACGGCATACTGCACCTGACCTTCCAGGGGACCGGCCCCAGTTTCGTAAACGCCTTGGAGATTCTGCCGGGTACTCCCGGTAAGATGATTCCTGTCCGAATAGCGGCACGAGACACTATTTATCGCGACCACCTCGGCCAGGTCTGGATGCCGGACCAGTACTTTCTCGGCGGCCGCAGGTCTTCCCGAAAGACCGCTATCGAAGGGACGTCAGATCCGGAGCTGTATATTGCGCAACGGTTCGGGCATTTCACCTATTCCATTCCGGTGGCGGAAGGCGGCCACTATGCCATCACGCTGTATTTTGCCGAAACCTACTTCGCTCCCCCCGAGTCGGTGGGCGGGATTGGAAGCCGGGTCTTCGACGTTTATTGCAACGGCACGACGCTCCTGAAAGACTTCGATATTCTCAAGGAAACCGGCGGCGTCGGAAACCGGGCCGTGATCAAGGTTTTCCACAATATGCCGGCTTCGCCCCAGGGCAAAATTAATCTTACATTTGTTCCCATCAATAACTACGCTTTGGTGACTGCCATTGAGGTCGCGGAGGAATAATCGGATCTTTTCGTTGTGAGCAATTCCAGCAAAATTTATTTTGTAATTTCACAAGTCCAGCCCGACAAGACCTAACTCTTTTCAAAGCCCGCAGAACAACTGCTGCTCTTCCATATTCGCGACCTTCTTGGTACAACCGGCCATCATCTTTTGTCCACTAGTACAACACACCTCTAGTACAACACACCTCCCGTTTTTGGAAAAAATGGTTCAGACCCGCCAGACCGGAAAGTCCACATAAAATTTGGTTTTTTCAATTGTGAATTGTCCTTTACCGCAGTAAAGTCGTCCGCCGTTCCTGAAGTATGGCGCAGGAGTGCAATTCGATGTAGCCACCGGGAACGCATAAATGACTTGGTTCGACCGATGGCCGGCTCCCCCCGGTTTTCAATCGTTCTACTCCGTTAAATTAACCGTTTCGACCCGTTAATTTAACCCGATGAAACTTGATTCCCCCTGGAAAGCAGAGCAAACTGCCGCACCTGATCGAGAGTGGTTTCATTTGAGAAACAAATGCCACGAATAAACAAGACCAATTGACCTGCATAAACAAAACGAATCGCAACGCAAGCCCATCGTCAGTACGAAAAGCGTGAGGAGGATATACGAAGTGAGAAACAGAAGAGGAACTTCGCTATTTTTCGGTTTGGCTTTACTTCTACTGCTGGCCAACATGCTCGCATCGGCCCAAGTCAGTGTTCTTACCCAGCACAACGACCTCGGGCGAACCGGGCAAAACCTGAATGAGACCATACTGACGCCAAGCAACGTAAACGCCACCCAGTTTGGCTTGTTGTTTAAGAACACGGTAGACAACCAGGTATATGCCACGCCCCTGGTGGCAGCCAACGTCAGCATTGGCGGTGGCACGCACAACGTAGTCTACGTTGCGACCACGAATAACAGCGTGTACGCCTTCGATGCCGATAGCGGAACGCAATATTGGCATGTCAACCTGGGCACGCCTATCTCGAATGCCAATTACGGCACGGGCTGCGTGGATATCAACGGCAACGCGGGAATCGTGGGTACGCCGGTAATTGACGCCGGCAGCGGAACAATCTACGTAGTGAACTCGCTCAACAACGGCGGCGCTTTTTCGTTCATGCTGCACGCGCTTGATATCACCACCGGAGCCGACAAGGCGGGAAGCCCGGTGCAGATCACCAACAGCCAGTTTAGCGCCACTGCCCAAAACCAGCGGGCTGCATTGGGGCTGGCTAATGGCAATCTCTTGATTCCCTTCAGTTCGCATTGCGACATGGGGACCTATCACGGATTCTTATTTGCCTACAATCCCACGACATTGGCGAAGGTAGCGGTTTTTAACACCTCTCCAACGGGCAACGGCGACAGCCTGTGGATGTCTGGACAGGGCCCGGTGGTCGATTCCTCCGGCAATATTTATTTCGGAACCAGCAACGGTACCTGGGACGGAGTAACGAATTTCAGCGAAAGCTTCATCAAACTCACCCCTAGCCTCGCGCTTTCCGATTGGTTTACCGCCGGAAATCACGCAACCCTGGATGGTGGCGATTCGGACCTCGACACCTCCGGCCCACTACTGATCCCGCCGGGGAGCCGCTTGTTCATGGTAGGCAAATCGTCAACCGGATATGTGATTGATACCGCTAGTTTAGGCCATCTCGGCGACGCGACCGCGGTGCAAACGGTGAAGCTGGGCGGAGCGCTGCATGGAAGCGCAGTGTACTGGGACAGCGGACTGAATGGCGCTGAGGTCTACACCTGGGCTGAGGGCGACACCTTGAAGGCGTTTCAGTTCAACGGCAATGACTTAGTCATGCCTAATTTCCAGGCCGGTCCCGATTTTATCGGAGGAGAACCCGGCGCCTACCTCGGGATTTCGGCCAATGGCAACACCAACGGCATCGTGTGGGCCAACGCGGTCCTGAGCGGCAACGCCAATCACGGTTCGGTGCCCGGCGTGCTTCGCGCCTACGACGCCAACAAGATTTCCACCGAGCTTTATAACAACCAGCAGAACGCCAGCCGCGATAGCTGCGCCAACTTTGCCAAGAATGGCTATCCCACTATCGCGAACGGCAAGGTGTATCTGGGCAGCTTTGGCACCGTCAACGCCGGCAGCGGGCAACTGTGCGTCTATGGCCTGTTCCCGACGAATTGTCCTATACCCACCGTGCCCAGCGGCCTGACAGCGACGGAAGTTTCCGGCAGCCAGGTCAATCTGAGCTGGACGGCAAGCACAGCCTCGCCTTGCACGGTGAGCTACAGCGTCTTTCGCAGCACAACATCCGGGTTTACCCCCTCGAGCAACAATCAGATTGCAAGCAGTATATTTGCCACTACTTTCTCGGACACAACGGCTACGCCGTCTACCACTTACTTTTACGTAGTGGAGGGCGTTGATCCAAAAGGCTCATCCGCTCCCTCGAACCAGGCCATGGTCACAACCGGGCCGCCAATTACGAACATTGCAATCAACGCGGGCGGGCCGGCAGTGAGTCCGTTCCTGGCCGATGAGGATTTCACCGGCGGCACTACCATCAACCACGCCAACACGATCGATCTGAGCGGGGTGACCAACCCAGCGCCAATGGCGGTATACCAGACTGCGCGCATCGGCAATTACAGCTACGTTATTCCTGGCTTTGCTCCGGGATCAAGCCAGAAGGTGCGGTTGCACTTTGCTGAAACCTTCTTTACTACGTCTGGGTCACGGGTCTTCAACGTAAGCATTAACGGCACGCAGGTATTGACGAATTTCGATATCTTCGCCGCCGCTGGAGCCGCGAACAAGGCTGTCATCAAGGAATTCACGCTCAATGCAGATTCCAACGGCATGTATACAATCACGACCACCTCGGTGGTCAACAGCGCGCTGATAAGCGGGATCGAGATCGTTCCCGGCACGAGCACTTGCAGCACAGTGCCCACCGCGCCCAGCGGGCTGGGGGCGACGGCAACTTCCAGCAGCCAGATCAATTTGAGCTGGACTGCGAGCACGGCATCGGGCTGCACGATCAGCTACAACGTCTTCCGCAGCACGACCTCGGGCTTCACACCTTCCAGCAGCAACCAGATCGCTACCGGAGTGAGTGGGACGTCTTTCTCGAATACGGGACTGGCGGCATCGACGACGTACTTCTACCTGGTAGAGGCTACGGACACGGCCGGCACATCGGCGGCATCCAACCAGGCCAGCGCAACTACGCTTGCCTCTTGCACAATAGTGCCCAGCACGCCAACCGGACTGGGAGCGACGGCAGCTTCCAGCAGCCAGATCAACTTGAGCTGGACGGCGAGCACGGCGTCGGGGTGCACGATCACCTATGACGTTTTCCGCAGCACCACCTCGGGCTTCACGCCTTCCAGCAGCAACCAGGTTGCCAGCGGAGTGAGCGGCACGTCTTTCTCGAATACGGGATTGACCGCAAACACGACGTACTTCTATTTGGTAGAGGCTACGGACACGGCCGGCACATCGGCAGCGTCCAACCAAGCCAGTGCAACCACGCTAACCGCCACAGCCCTCCAGATCAACTCGGGCGGGCCGGCGGTGAGTCCGTTTGTTGCCGATGAGTTCTTCGCGGGCGGCAGCACCATCAATCACGCCAACACGATCAACACCAGCAACGTAACCAACCCGGCGCCGATGCAGGTGTACCAAACGGCGCGCATTGGCGGTTTCACCTATACGATTCCGGGCTTTACCGCGGGATCGAGCCACACGGTGCGGCTGCACTTTGCCGAGACCTACTGGGGTACAGCGGGGAGCCGAATCTTCAATGTGAGCATCAACGGCACGCAGGTGTTGACCAACTTCGACATCTTCGCGACCGCGGGAGGCAAGAACATAGCCGTGATCGAGCAGTTCACAGAGAATGCAAATACCAGCGGCCAATATGTGATCCAGTTCGTCTCGGTGAAAGATAACTCTCTGGTGAGTGGAATCGAGGTCCAGTAAACGGCCTCAAGGTCCAGAACTTGGGGGGAAGGCTAGCAGCGCACCAGAACGGCCCGAGTAGATTTCCGCACAACTACTCGGGCCGAATTCAGCCCCATGAAATGCGGAAAAGGATAGAGAAATGGCTATTCGAAGTCTTAAAAAGGAGAATCAACGATGAGGAAGCTATCGCTATCACAAGAAGCGGAAGACTTTAGCTCGACAAAGTTTCGTTCCGATCGATCCGCACGAATGCGATTTTTTATTTCAATTGCAGGTCTATCTTTGCTGTTCCTGGTGGCCGTGTTC
>Ga0209166_10001951_pt1 | contig 16293 bp, 11 predicted proteins | sample Coa_R1_3_FD_187151 | JGI IMG/M metagenome (GOLD analysis project Ga0209166, IMG submission 187151) | Surface soil microbial communities from Centralia Pennsylvania, which are recovering from an underground coalmine fire - Coalmine... | ecosystem: Environmental > Terrestrial > Soil >... | reverse complement strand
GGAGATGTAATCGTATTGGAATTTCACCATGCGGCCGTCATCCTTGGCGAGCCAGGCCGACCCCTTAACGTTGTAATCCTTGAGCAATGAGCCCTTACCCCCCATGGCGCCTTTCATCATCCCGCCTAACCATTTTCCCGCCAGCAGCGTAGGTGTCTTGGTGCCGGCCGGGGCGTTCGCAAGGTCGAAGTCATAACGGCGCGCCTCGTAGCCGCCCACCTGCTCTTCGCCCACGTATTTCGCTGCCGCCGCCGCGTCCCTCATTCCGTTCATGGTCGTGTTAAAGTAAGGCAGTTCGATCTCCCCAACGGTGTCTACCCATTGCGGCGTGCCTGGTCCCGTGGCATCAATCGGGAAGGCCTTCGTACCGCCCACGTCCATGCCGCCCAGGTGGCTTTTAGGACTCGTACTAGTATGCTGGCCTTTGATGCTGTCGGGAGAAACGTCGGCTTCAACCGATGCGGAGGTTCCGTCGGAATTGGTTTCCTTCAAAGAAATGTGGAACGAAGACGTCGGCTTTTTGATGGAATCTCCCAGCATATCCATCGCGTCGGCGAGGTCGGGCAATCCGTTGCCCGCCGTTGTATTCCCCCGAGGAGAGCTTGAGTTTGCCAGCATGCCCAATTCCTTCGCCTTATTCCTAAGGCGATAGGCAATATAGAAGCAACTGCCCATCGCAATCACCGTGAAGAGGGCGATCACGCCAAACACTATGACCACAATTTTAACAACCGGGCTTCCCTTTTTGGGCGAAGTCGCCTGAGGAGTGGTTGAGGCTGCGGCCGCCGGAGAGGGGCCGGGCGCGGGCGTTGCCGGGGCAGCAACTGAAGACTGCCGCGCGCCGCATGCCGTGCAAAATGCCGCACCCTCAGTTATTGGCTTCCCACAAGTCGTGCAAAATTGGCTCATGATTTGACCTCCAAATGAATTCAGAATTACTCGCGACAGACTTCAACCCGGCGATTGAGAGCACGCCCTTCCGGAGTGTTATTCGGAGCTTTGGGACGTGACGCACCAAAACCCTGCGACGTAACTCGGCCGGGATCAATGTGATAATGGGCGACCAAGGACTGTCTGACGGCCGCGGCGCGCTGGTTCGAGAGGTTCAGATTGTAAGCGTCGCCGCCCACATTGTCCGTGTGCCCCTCAATCTTCAATTTCCAGTCGGGATTGTTTTTGATGGCCTCGGCAATTTCTTTGAGCGAGGGCCCCGACTCGGGACGGACGATGGCGCTGTTAAAATCAAAATAGATGCCGTAAACTGCCGCGCACCCGCTCTTGGCGATCTCTTTCTGGATCCCTTTCTCAACTGGGAATGTAATCTTCAAGTAGTTGAGGAAGAAGTTGTAGTCCGGCATCCTGATGCTCAGTACGATGGGATTGGCGGGTTCGTCGAGGACGAAAGCCTCCGTATCATGGGTCCCAAGTTTTCCTTTGACGTGAATGGCGGGAAGGTTTTTGCGCTCGCCATTGACAATGATCGAGTAGGGCACGTCCCCTGGCTCGACGCGGCTGAGCTGGCCCTTGCCAAATTCCTCCGTGTGGCGGTACCGCCCTTCACTCGCCTTTTGGGCCTCGAAGTAGTCGAGCAGCGCGGGACGCCCTGCCTTCAGGTCCTCGAACGTCGCCCGAGACATGCTAAACATCGTCGTCCCTGAAATGGTCTGTGGGAAGTAGCTCGCAAAGCCAGTGACATACTGACTCGCGCTCAGCAGGTCGGCGATACAAAGGTTGCGCTGACCGGACAGCCCGTTTTTCACCGCTTGGTTGCCCTGGACAGTGACCGTATTGTTGTCAATCCCTTGGACCGTCTCCAGGGACTCGATATCCCGCCCGCCCGTCTGCTTGTTTGTAAAAACAGAAGAGAGCGTCAGGCCGGGGACGAGGCGAATCGAGGCGGAAGCGGCTGCATCGCGAAAGGTCTTCGACTGTGCAGGATCCACGGCGGGACACGGTTGCTCTGGAACCGTTTCTACCGTTCCTGATCCGCCTTGGGCTGTACCTTGGCCAAGGGCCCCGAGAATCTTCCCCAAGTCGGGGGAACTTCCCGATTGGCCTTGGCCGAGGGCTCCAAGGATTTTTCCAATATTCCTCTGAGGATTCTGACCCGTCGCGCCGACAGCCTTCCCAACGTTTCCTGCTTTATTCGCCTGTTGGACCTGGTCCGCTTTCTTCTTGATTCTGTAACCGATATAGAAGCAGCTCCCAATCACGAGAACGCTGACGAGCGCAATAAACGCGAGGATGGCGACGACAATTTTCAGGAACAGGTTCCCGGACTTCTTTGGTTGAGTTGGAGCTGGAGCGGCGCTTACGGGTGCGGTCGGATGGGGCGCTGGAACAGTCGTGGTCACTGACGATGGCATGGCGGCCTGGGGCGGGGGCGGAGGAACGGTAGAAGACGGGCGCAAAGACGTTGGAGTGGACAGTGGTGCTTTTAGCACAGAGCTGACATCACCGGCAACGGCTGCTCCGCACCGGGCGCAAAACTTGGTGTTCGGCTCCAAGGCGCCGCCGCAATGTTCGCAAAAGAGTGGTCGAGTTGAGACAGGCGACGGCTGGCTCCGCGCGGCGGCGCATTTCGCGCAGAACTTGTCGTTATCAGTTATCGGTGCACCGCATTGGCCGCACAACGTAGTCATTTCAATTCCTCAGCATCACTCACTGACGCACCAACTCCACGCGGCGATTGAGGGCGCGTCCCTCGAGTGTATCGTTGGTGGCCACCGGGCGCGAGGCGCCAAAGCCGGCGGTGGAGAATTTCGCCGCATCGATGCGATACTGGGCGACCAGCGCCCGCTTGACGGCGGCGGCGCGCCGCTTCGAGAGATCAAGATTGTAGGCATCGCCACCGATGTTGTCCGTGTGGCCCTCGATGCTCAGCTTCCAGTCCGGGTGGCGGTGCATCACGACGGAGATCTCGTCCAGGACTTTCTTGGACTCCGGCCGCAGCGTGTCACTGGCGAAATCAAAGTAAATGCCGTAAACTTTGGCGCGACCCTGCTGCTGCAACTGCTGCTCGAGTTGGCGCGCGTCTGCCGCCGCGCCTTGGCCTGCGCCGCCACCTCCGCCACCCCCACCGCCACCTCCGCCGCCTGCGGGAGACGACGGTGTTTCGGGCAAGTATATCCGAATGATCTGGCCAATTCCTTGGGATTGGGACTGGTATGCCAAGCCCAGCGGGTTATCGGGATCGTCAAGGATGTAAGCGTCTTCTTGATCGGTGTCGGATCTCTTCCAATGGATGTGCATCGCGGGCAGAACGGTCTGCTGATCGTTGATCATCACGGGAAATGCCACATCCGCCGTTCCCACGCGTTGCAACGTGCAGTGGATCGGGGGTGTCGGAAGCGGCTCACTTCCCGGCGCCATCGACATCAGTTGGGTAAGGAATTGCGAAGAATCTCCAGAACCAGACGCCAGGCGTTTAAAGTTTGAAAACAATACTTTCATCGGGTCTTCATGGTCCGTGAATGAGGACTCGCCTGTGGTCTTCAGCGCCGTGAAGGTCGCTTTGGAAAATCCGATAGCTGTGGTGCCCGGGTAGGTGTCTTCCTGGCCGTTCCAGCAAACAATGCTGGCCTCCGCCGAATTCTCCAAATCCCGGCGCAATAGCGTGCGCCCACAATTGATCTTCTTCGCCAGCGGCATGCTTTTCCCGCCGCCAACCGGAAGGCCTAAGCTGGGTGGATTTGGAAATTCCTCTGAACCCTTGATGTGAACTTTCTGAGCCGTAACCGAATCAATCGTCAGGATGGATTCGAAATCGCCCCGCAATGGCTCATTGCCTGCATCCACCATTCGCAGGCCCACGCGCAAAGGGACTTTGGACGCGGGAGAGGAAACCAAGTCCGCCGGAGCAGGCTTCCACTCGGGGAGCTTCGGAGGCATTTCCGAGCCGCTGCCCTTGCCGGTAACGGCGCCTACCATGCCCGCAACATCGTTATGCTGGTAGGCTTGCTGAAATTGGTTCACTCTTTTCTTAACCCGGTAGCCGATATACAGGCAGCTCCCTATCACGAGAACGCTGACAACGGCAAACAAACCAAAGACCACAACAAGAACTTTCAGGAATAAACTCCCTGACTTCTTGCTCGGAGCCGGTGACGGGGATGGAGGAACGGCGGAAGGCGCGGGCGAACTGGCGGGTGCTTCCACTCGCGCTCCGCATTTGGCGCAGAAGGCCGCCCCTTCATTGACCGGCGCGCCGCATTTTGCGCAGAAGTGAGCCATAGGTCACCTCCGAAATTGGACGATTAAGAAACCAAACCGTAAGAGTTATTTTCCCATGCCACTATTTCCATCCGCAATATTTCTTGGCCTGCGCCGAGTTTGAACTCAGTTTCGTCCACGTGTTGTTATAGAGTTGCTTATCCTTTAAAGTCCCAACGGTTCCGAGGAACGAGGCGCTGGCTCCCACCGAACCGACCATCCGAATGTGCTCAGCCCGGCACGGGATGAGATTGAGGACTGAATTCCCGTTGCTCGAGTAGTCATATTCGTTCACCCACTGCGCGTAAACGACGCCACTCGTTTTGAAAAAATTGCTCGCGGGCGTGGCCCCAGTCATCGTCTGCTGATAAGTGTGCACTTCGATATCTGCGGCCTCGACCTCAGCGTCGTCTTGGGGCTCGCCCGGAACGTTGTTCATGATGGCGTAGAGGAAGCTTAGTGGGCCGAAGGAGAGAGCCACCTTCGGGGTGTTGACAGCCACGACGACGCCGTGCGCGGCGAGCGCGGAACTGACCACGGGGTCGGCGGTCGGCAGATTGGTGTACGTCAATTTCCCAACTGACCCGACCTGCGAGTCGCTGCCGCCTTGGATGCCAGCCGTGCCGCTGTACTTGACGTGATACGCCCCCTTGAGGGCGGCCTTGGGTTCTCCGATACCCGGCTGGAAAATCACATTGCCCATCACCTGGAAAAGGAAGGGGACTTTGCCGATATCGAAAATCTCCTGGTAGAAGGGAAGGATGATCAGCCGCGTGTCATACGCCTGTCCACCTCCCCCGATGTGCTGGAGAACGTTCCAACTTACATCCAGGTGTCCGGTGAGTGGAACCTGGAACTCGAACTTTCTGACTACGCCAGCGATCACAGCATTTAGAATCAGCCCGTGGCCGGGCTTGTCGCTCTCCAAAGTTCCATCGGCCGTAACGGACCCGTCGAAGCGCGGGACCTTTTTATATGCGACGAAATGGTAGTGGGTCTTGCTTCCTCCAGTCGCTCCGGCGCTGTATTGCCAATAGAAATTGCCTAACGTAGCCTTTGCGCCGCCCTTGCTCATGACCCACTGAGTCACGGTCTTGGCGTTTTTTGCCGGCGCGCAGCCGGTTGGCGGCGGAAAAGTGAGCGTGCCGTCCCCGATGAAATCGGAAAGCTTCGCAGGCATTAAGTGGACATTGATTTCGTTGTTTCCATATGAAACCTGGCTAATGGTTCCCGCGCCTATATGTTCGAGGAAAAGAACCTGCTTTGCCTTCAAGTCTCGAATTTTCGAGTCCGTGGTATCGAAATGAAGATATATCGAGCCCTGGCCGTCGCCGTTCAATCCGATGAGTGTCCTTTGGACTGTGGGCAAATCAATATCAACGCCGACGGTCTGGGGCTTCTTATTGGGTCCCATCTTCATCGTGAGTTCTCGGATGGAGCTGCCACAGGAGGCGCTCGTCGTCGGGATCGGGCCTCCTCGGTAGGGCGCCGCCAGGTGCGAGCCAACGCCAGGCGGAGTATCCACGCACGGCGGAAGACCGAATTTGACGATGACGGGCGCGGCCGAATTCGCCAGAATTTGTTGGCTTTCCACCGGCACAGTGCACTTTACGGGGACCAAAATAAAATATGGGGAAGTGCTGATGGGAACGTTGGAGAATTGAAAGTGACCGTCAGGACCAGAGGTCGTGTTCCTCAGGAAGCCCTTGGGTCCCTGGAGCTTCACGGCTAAAGGCTTTTTGTAAGGCTTCAAGTCAAACCACGGCGGCGGCGTAGTGCCCCCCGGCGGCGGAGTGAGAGTATGAACGAACATTCCGAGTTGCCCTTTCACCGTCGTCGTATTTCCTCCCGCCCGGGCAGTGCGGGCGAACGGGAAACAGGCCGCCAACAAAACAATCAGCGCTGTCCTTTGGGGTTTCATTGTGAAGACCTCCTTTTCTGCTTACGGCAATCCCGGTTTCGCCAGAATAACGGCCACACAAACGATGGCCAGCGCTGGGCCGCCAAAGATTTTCGTCGCAGCCAGGCAGCGGAATATGCACGAAGACCAACGTTTATTTTTTACGTCCGGCATAATCCGTCCTCCTCTTTCGTTTCGCATCACGGCGTGTTCGCTGCCGCGATGCTCCATCACTTATTTCTTCGCAACTCGGAACGCCTTAATCCGTTATCATCACTGGCCCACATCAAATGTGCAGTTCGCGCCGCCTCCGTCCTTTTGCTCGATCTCTTGCGGATCGATGGCGCAGGCGAGATGCGAGAAGCTGGTATAGATCGTGCCTGCCGCACCCTCCGAAGCCACGCCCGCTGCGGATGCGGTGGCGTTGAGTTCATTAGCCTGGCGGCCCTTCAAGGTAATCTTCTGCGTCCCGAAGGTTACCTCGCAGGAGCGTTCGCTAATATCGACGTTACTCATTCGGCACACCACCGCGGCGGCCTTCACGGAGATTTTGTGACTTGCCAGGAGCCGAAGATCGACTGCGCCGTTGAACAAGCGGGCCAGCGCGTTTTTCTCTTGCGCGGTCAGCAAAGTGGAATGTTCAGCCACGACGGCAGCCAATGCCAGGGCCGTCGGGCCGTTGGCGCTGGAATCAGCGGCCAATGCCACCGAAAACGGTCTTAGGCCCAGCATAAAGAAGATCGTGCCAACCAAAATCTTTCTCATATGTTTATCTCTCTTATTTTTGGCCGCAGGCGCATTGTTTTCCTCAAGCCGCTCCTCACATTTTTTGCAGGAGGCTCTAATGGTGCCTCCTCCCTTTCCCGTTTTCTCTTCCGGTCACTGCTGCCCCTTCTGCCCGCAGATCGGGACATCCGGGTTCCGTCTGGTCCAGGTCTTTTTGAATATGTCGGCATGGGGAGATTCACCCTTCATGCCAAGGAGCTGGGCGTCGACGCCGGACTGGGCATTTAAATTAATATGGGTCATTGTGCAGGGGACCAAGCTCAAAGGTCCCGAGGCCGTGTAATCAAATTCAGTCACAAGCTGGACATAGGCGGCGCCTTCGATCTTGAAGAAGTTTTCCTTGGCGCTCTTAGCGAGGCCGCCCAGACCGAATGGGCCATTTTCGAGAAATTGTGCCACTTTGTCGGTCAACGACGCGGGGATGGATTCCTTGATAGCCTCCGTTATGCTTTCAGTGCCAATCGAGACAGAGACCTTGGGCGCGTTTACAGCCAACACTATCCCATGTGCGGCGAGAGATTCGGAAGTCTGATTCTCGGCTGTGGGTTCAACGTCCATTGTTCCTTGTGGGGAGCTCTGTCCGGCATGGACTGAAAGGCCCTCTGTGCCGTCGTATTTGACGCTGAGTTTGCCCTCCGCGGCATCGTGGGGCGTGCCGAAGCCAGGTGTAAAAATAAGTGCTTCGTCAATTTTGAACAACAAGGGAAGACCGTAAACGTCTATGACCTGCTTGGCAAATGGAGGGAGTTTGAGACGCGACTCTCCGATGCCGCTGTTTTGGCCGCTGGTTAAAGCCGACCAGTTGAGGTCCAGGTTGCCCTTGAGGGGAGTGCTGTAATCGAACTCCTGCATCGTGCCGCCGTGTATGACGGCGTTGAAGGCCGTGTTAACATGCTCCAGTTCCGCTTTAGCCTTGACCGAGGCGGTGAGGCCGGCAAGCTTCTTGCCGGCGTCCAAGGAAAGCTCAAGGCCGTCGCCTTTCGGCTCGCCCTCGATTTCGAATTCCCAATTGTCGATCTCGCCTTTGGTGTGCACGCCCATCTTGCCTCCGTTCTCCTCCCCGCTGGCGTAAACCAATTCCGGAGGCTCGAACCACTGCTTGAATCCCGCCAGAAGAGGATTTTGATTGGCAGGAGGGACGGATTGCGCTTGGAGACGGCTGAAATTGACGGGCATGGAGAACTGGATTCGGCCATCCTGGATGAAGTCGGTGAGGGCTGCGGGCTCCGTCAAGACCGCTACCTGCGAGTTTTGATTCTGCACCTTGATCACCCGGCGAACTCCGAGGTGTTCGAGGAACATCATATTTCCCTGCGCCAACCCGCGGATGCGCGGATCGGAATCGTCAAAAACAAAAACGGCGGCATCCGGGCTGACGCTGCGCAAGGTTTTTTGCACGGTGGGCAGATCGATTCGAACCGTGTTGGCAGTGTACTTCACGTCGTACACAGCGCCTGGCGGGGTGTAGAAAGTAGTGGGAGCAGGGCTCGATGATGCTCCCCCGCCCGAAGCGCCGCCGGGCGGCAGATTTCTGGAGCATGAAGAGCATGAGGAAAAGCTGAGAGCCATGCAGCCTGCCAGCGAGGCCCACATTGCCAGTTGAGCGCCCTTCATCGCAGCACCTCCGTGGTCGAGGTAATGGCGAATCGTGCCATTAGGCGGAGCCTCCGTCAAGTCCTTTTGCCTCTCCTTAGAAATCTGACCCGGTCCTCGTCCCGCCCGCCAGGATTCCGGTGGAGTTCAGCGCCATTGCCATGACAGACCGGGGATGAGTGTCTATTAGCGGCCGGACACATCCGCGAGACGAACGGAAAATTAAATCGGCCAGGATTAAGAAAATTTCTTTACTTTGCGACTGGTTTTTAAGAGACTATGGCGCTTGGCAGGGTTCCCAGCAAATAAATCTTAATTATCCGATTAGAGATAGGGCGCTCCGATGGCGCAAATATTTCATCGCAGCACGAACACGCTTTCGAGGCTGAGCATCTATGGCGCCGCGTTCATCATCGTTGCGCTGGCCGGCTTGGTGTATGAAGTGAACATGTCGCCTTATTTCACAGAGGCCAATGTGGCGCGGGAGCAGCCCGTCCCTTTCAGCCACAAGCATCATGTGAGCGAGCTCGGAATCGATTGCCGATACTGCCATACGTCCGTGGAAACATCATCGTTCGCGGGCATCCCGCCCACGCAAACTTGCATGTCGTGCCATTCTCAAATCTGGGTTAACAGTCCGATGCTCGAGCCGGTGCGCGAGAGTTATCGAACCGATCGATCGATTGAGTGGACGCGGGTGAACGCCCTGCCCGACTTTGTTTACTTTAACCACAGCATCCACGTGAAAAAAGGAATTGGCTGCACCACGTGTCACGGCCCCATCGGGCAGATGCCCATCACCTGGCGCGCCAACACTCTTTATATGCGGTGGTGCCTCGGATGCCATCGCCAGCCGGAGCTTTATGTCAGGCCGCGCGCTGAAATCTTCAACGCAGCCTACCAGCCGCCTCCCAACCAACTTGAGATGGGGCAAAGGCTGGTGAAGGAATACAAAATTAAAGATCAGAAGCAATTGACGGATTGTGTCACGTGTCACCGGTGATTCGATTTACGGCAAAAGCAAAACCTATGGCGATGCGGAAAAACGAAAAAGAAAGATTGGATCTGGCGGCAGTTCGGGCGCGCCTTCAGAAGGACGGCGGCCAACGCTATTGGCAGAGCCTGGAAGAACTGGCGGAGACGCAGGAGTACAAAGATTTCTTACATCACGAATTTCCCTACGACCCTGAAAAGTCAAATCATGGTGTCAGCCGCCGCGACGCTTTGAAATTTATGGCGGCCTCGGCAGCCTTCGCGGGATTGACTGCCTGCACAAAACTTCCCACGGAAAAAATTGTCCCTTACGTCCAGGCGCCCGAAGAATTCGTTCCGGGCAAACCGCTCTTCTATGCAACCTCCATGCCGCTCTCAGGCATCGCCACCGGCGTCCTGGTTGAAAGCCATATGGGCCGCCCGACAAAAATCGAAGGGAACCCGGACCATCCCGCCAGCCTCGGCGCGGCGGACGCCTTCGCTCAGGCATCCGTCCTGACGCTCTACGATCCTGACCGCCCGCAGGTGGTCACGCATCAAGGTCAAATCAGCACGTGGAGCGCGCTTCTTGACGCCCTGAGCACCGTCCGCGCGGAACAGCAGGTGAAGAAAGGCGCGGGCTTGCGAATTTTGACGGAGACTATCACTTCACCAAGTCTCGCCGACCAGATTCAGTCCCTCTTGAAACAATTTCCCCAGGCCAAGTGGCACCAGTACGAGCCGGCCGGCCGCGATGCCGCAAGAGAGGGTTCGCGCCTGGCGTTCGGCCAGTACGTCAATACTTATTATCGGTTGGACCGGGCAGACGTCATCCTGGCGCTCGACTCTGATTTCCTTTGCTACGGTCCCGGCAGCTTGCGTTATGCCCGCGATTTTGCCGACAAGCGGCGCATCGTGGACGCTCAAAGTGCCATGAATCGTCTTTACGTTGTTGAGAGTACGCCCGCGAATACCGGAGCCATGGCGGACCACCGGTGGCCGCTTCGGCCCGGTGAAATCGAAGCTTTCGCCCGCGCTGTGGCTCAACAGTTGGGCGTTGCTGCAGGAGCAGGTGGCAATGCTGCGCCCGTTAATATTCCCGCCGATTGGATTCCTGCGCTTGCGCGTGATCTCCAAAATCACCGCGGTTCGAGTGTGGTTCTCGCCGGCGATGAGCAGCCGCCCGCCGTTCACGCGTTGGCGCACGCCATCAATGAAACACTCGGGAATGCCGGCAAGACGGTAATTTACACGGATTCGGTGGAGGCCAATCCGGTTGACCAGACGCAATCACTGGCCGAGCTTGCTTCAGATATCCGCGCTGGTTCGGTGGATACGCTGGTCATCATCGGCGGCAACCCGATTTACAACGCGCCCGCGGATTTCGAGCTTCGCAAACTTTTCTTCCCCGATCCCACGGGACCTGATCAGCCACACCCACCGTCGAAAGTAAAACTCAAAATTCATTTGAGTCTCTACAACAACGAAACCTCCGAGCTTTGCGACTGGCATATTCCGGAGGCCCATTACCTTGAGTCATGGGGAGACGCGCGCGCTTACGACGGCACCGTTTCTGTTATTCAACCGTTGATCGCTCCGCTGTATGACGGCAAATCGGCGCACGAATTGCTGGCGGCGCTGCTGGGCGAGGCGGGGAGTTCCGCCCATGACATTGTGCACGATTATTGGAAGAGTAAGAAGCCAGGCAAGGATTTCGAAGTTTTCTGGGAGACCACTCTTCACGACGGCGTGATGGCGGAAACCGCGCTCCCACCCAGGTCAGTGTCAGCGAATGCGTCTTCGGGCGCTGCGGAGCCGGCGGGCGGCGCAACGGGAAAAACAAATGGCGCGCCAACTCCCGGAACTGGAGGGCTTGATATCGTCTTTCGCCCCGATCCTACAATTTGGGATGGCGCTTTTTCCAACAACGGATGGTTGCAGGAACTGCCGAAACCCTCAACCAAACTTACCTGGGACAATGCGGCAATGTTCAGCCTTGCCACCGCCGAGCGGCTTGGCGTGGTGAATGGGGACGTTGTGGAACTGGGTTACCAGGGACGAAAGGTGAAGGCTCCCGTCTGGATCATGCCGGGCCACGCCGATGAAGCCGTCACGGTACATCTTGGTTATGGGCGCACGCGCGCCGGCCGGCTCGGAACCGGCCTCGGTTTTGACGCTTACGCCCTTCGCACATCGGATAAGCCGTGGATTGGCGCCGGCCTCGAAGTCGCAAAGACCGGCGAACGCTATATGCTGGCCGTGACGCAACATCATTACATCATCGATCAAGACGGACAAAAGCATGAGGAGGAAAGTGACGCGGCATTCAGCCGGGACCTCGTTCGCCACGCCGACCTGGAAGAATTCCGCAAGCATCCCGATTTTGCAAAAGATCCGGAAGAAATGACGGCAAAGGATAATTCGCTTTACCCCCCGGTCAAATATGATGGCTACGCTTGGGGGATGGCTGTGGACCTGAATAGCTGCAACGGGTGCAACGCCTGCGTGGTGGCCTGCCAATCAGAAAATAATATTCCCGTGGTGGGCAAAGACCAGGTGGCCGTCGGTCGTGCTATGCAGTGGATTCGAATCGACTCGTATTTCAAAGGTGGATTGGATAAACCGGAGACCTATAACGAGCCGGTGTTATGCATGCATTGTGAAAACGCTCCTTGCGAGGGCGTGTGCCCCGTGGGCGCCACCGTCCATAGCCCCGAAGGCTTGAATGAGATGATTTATAACCGGTGCGTGGGCACGCGGTATTGCTCCAATAATTGTCCGTACAAAGTGAGGCGCTTTAACTTCAAGCTCTACTCGGATTGGACGACGCCGAGCCTGATCCCTTTGAGAAATCCGAACGTCACGGTGCGCAGCCGCGGGGTGATGGAGAAGTGTTCCTACTGCGTGCAGCGAATCAATGCGGCGAAAATCAATTCCGAGTTGGAAGACCGGGGCGTGAAGGATGGAGAGATTTTGACCGCGTGCATGCAAACGTGCCCCACCCAGGCGCTGGTCTTCGGCAACATCAATGACCCGAACAGCCGCGTCTCCAAGCTTAAGGCGCAATCGCGCAATTACAGCCTGGTGGCGGAATTAAATACGCGACCGCGCACAACTTATCTGGCGCGAATTAGAAATCCAAACCCCGAGATCAAGGAATAGGGATGGAACCCGGTAATCCTGGCGAATCGATAGATCAGAATAACCCGCAACCGATACTTGCGCCCGGGCACGATTTTGCCTCGGTCAGCGACAAGATCAGTGCCATCGTTTTGACCAAGGGCACGCCTCGCGGCTGGTATTTCGGTTTTGCAATAGCCTTTAGTTTGTTGATGCTTCTTCTTTATGCAGTCACCTACTTGCTTTTCATCGGCACGGGCATCTGGGGAATCAACGTTCCAATCGGCTGGGGATTCGCCATTGTCAACTTTGTCTGGTGGGTCGGAATCGGTCACGCCGGCACATTGATCTCCGCCATCCTGCTTCTCTTGCGGCAGAAATGGCGTACGTCCATCAACCGCTTCGCCGAAGCCATGACGCTTTTCGCAGTATCCTGCGCCGGATTGTTTCCCCTCCTGCATATGGGGCGGCCGTGGCTCGCCTACTGGATGTTTCCCTTGCCGAACCCGATGGGAACATGGCCGCAATTTCGCAGCCCGCTGGTGTGGGACGTTTTCGCGGTTTCGACCTACGCCACCGTATCACTTCTTTTCTGGTTTGTGGGATTGATTCCAGACCTCGCAACCTTGCGCGACCGGGCGAAAAATCGCGCCTCGCGCATAATTTATGGAGTGCTGGCCATGGGATGGCGGGGTTCCGCCGTTCACTGGCACCGCTACGAAACAGCTTCTTTGCTGCTGGCGGGACTTGCCACGCCCCTCGTCGTATCTGTTCACACGGTCGTCAGTTTCGATTTCGCGGCGGGCGTCATCCCCGGCTGGCACACCACAATCTTTCCTCCTTATTTCGTCGCCGGCGCCATTTATTCCGGCTTCGCCATGGTGATGACTCTCGCCATCCCGATTCGGAAATTTTATCAGTTGGAAGACTTCATCACCATGCGCCATCTGGATAATATGGCCAAGGTTCTTGTGGCCACCGGGATGATCGTAGCTTACGGCTACATGACGGAAGCGTTTATGGCTTTCTACAGTGGCAACCAGTACGAACGCTACATGATCCTGAACCGCATGACCGGGCCTTACGCCTTTTTTTACTGGTCGCTGATTGTCTGCAACATTGCCATCCCGCAGGCCCTCTGGTCCAAAAGTGTGCGAAACAACGTGCCGGCTTTATTCGTCATATCGCTGATTATTAACGTGGGCATGTGGCTGGAACGTTTTATCATTGTCGTAACCAGCCTTCACCGCGATTTTCTGCCGTCTTCGTGGGGCATGTACTACCCTACTCGGTGGGACGTTGCCACTTATGTTGGCACCATCGGATTGTTCCTTGCGTTGCTGTTCCTGTTCTTGCGATTCCTGCCCATGATTTCGATTTTTGAGATGAGGCAGCTCGTCGCCGAGACAGACGAGGAAGCCAAAAAGTAATCCGCGGCTTCCAGTGGTTGATAGTATGAAAAAGCATCCGATCTACGGTTTGATGGCGGAGTTCAGCACGCCGGAAGAACTTCTGGCGGCGGCGCACAGCGCCCGTGAGGCCGGGTATCGCCGCATGGACGCATTCACTCCGCTTCCCATTGAAGGCCTGTCAGAGGCGGTGGGTTTCCACCGGACTCTTCTGCCGGTCCTCGTATTAATAGGCGGCATTCTGGGAGGGAGCGGCGGCTTCGGCATGCAGTACTACGCCAATGTGATTGGCTTTCCGCTCAACATCGGAGGGAAGCCTCATAACAGTTGGCCCGCTTTCATTCCCATTACTTTTGAGCTGACGATTCTGGGCGCTGCGCTCACCGCCGTTTTGGGATTGCTGGCGCTCAATGGCTTGCCCACACCTTATCACCCGGTGTTTAACGTGCCTTCTTTTGAGCTGGCGAGCCGTAACCGCTTTTTCCTTTGCATTAAAGCGCGGGATGCCAAATTCGATCTGGAGAAAACGAAAGAGTTTCTGGCAAGCCTGAAAGCGCGAAGAGTATCTGAAATTGAAACGTGAATAACGGTGGCAAGTGGGAAGTGGTGAGTGGCAAGTGATTTTCAAACAGTGACGAGTGTCCAGTGAAAAGTGACGGGCTAAAACACGGAAACCTTCCAGCGAACGCGCCGGTGAATCCGAGGCCGTCGCGATCAAGCTTTCTTCTGCTTGCCACTTGCCACTTGCCACTCGCCACTGTCCTGCTCTGCCTTCTGGTCTCCACCGGCTGTCGCCAGGATATGCAGGTGCAGCCCAAGTACAAGTCGCTTGATCCGAGTACGTTCTTTGACGATGGCCGCTCTGCCCGGCCCGTAGTTCCCGGAACGGTGGCGCGCAGCCAGTTGAGAACGGACGAAGCTTACTACACGGGCAAACTGAATGGGGTTGAGGTGGCTACATTCCCTTTTCCCATCACGCGCGAGGTTCTGGAACGTGGCCGTGACCGCTACAACATTTATTGCACGCCCTGCCACGATCGCCGGGGCGATGGCCAGGGTATGATCGTGCAGCGCGGTTTCCCTGCCCCGCCCTCTTACCACACGGATCGGTTGCGCCAGGCGCCGGTGGGCCATTTTTACAGCGTCATGACGAACGGCTACGGAACGATGTACAGTTACGCGTCAAGGATTACGCCCCAGGATCGCTGGGCCATTGCCGCTTACATTCGCGCTTTGCAGTTGAGCCAGGATGCAAAACTTTCTGATTTAACCGATGAAGACCGCCGGCAATTGCAGAGCCAGCAAGCAGCGGAGCAATCGCACGTGGCAGGAATGAAATGAATTCTACCGAATCACTCCAGTCGGAACTCGGTCGCGCTCAGCAGCTATCCCTGGTGATCGGCGGCCTGGGCCTTGCGGTATGCCTGGTGGGCGCATTCATTAATGGGCAGGAGTTTTTCCGCTCCTATGAAGTGGCGTACATGTTGTGGCTGGGCATTGCGCTGGGATGTGTTGCCCTCGTCATGCTTCACCATCTGGTGGGAGGCGGCTGGGGCTTTGTCATTCGCCGCCTGCTTGAATCGGGCACCCGGACATTTCCGGTCCTCCTCATTTTGGGAATTCCTTTGCTCGTCGGGTTATCTCCGTCGCACGCCTGGGTGCGCGCAGCGCCTTTGGTGCCCAAGTCACCGCCGGATTTTAAGGACATATATTTGGGCCCCATGTTCTTTTACGCGCGTGCGGTAATTTATTTTGCCGCCTGGTTGATTCTCGGATACGTCCTGAACAAATGGTCATTCGAGCAAGACACCAGCGCCGAGCCCAACCGGGTGGCCATCCGCCTGCAGGCCATCAGCGGCCCCGGCATCATCATTTATGGACTGACCATCACTTACGCGTCCATCGATTGGGTGATGTCGCTTGAGCCCGGATGGTCATCCACGATCTTTGGCATGATTTTCATGATTACAGAGGCCCTCTCGGCCATGGCGTTTGTGATTATCGTCCTTATGCTGCTGACCGACCGGAAGCCGCTTTCAGAAGTGGTCGCACCGCATCACTTCCATGATCTGGGCACCCTCCTGTTTGCTTTTGTGATGCTCTGGGCGTATCTATCTTTTTCGCAATTCCTCATTATCTGGTACGGAAATCTGCAGGAGGAGATTCCGTGGTATTTAAGCCGGACCCGGGGGGGCTGGGCTTCCCTGGCGGTGGTCCTGATTGTTTTTCACTTCGTCATTCCATTTTTCCTGCTGCTGTCACGCGACGTGAAGCGGAAGAAGCAAGTGCTCGTCAAGGTGG
>Ga0209166_10001948_pt1 | contig 16297 bp, 13 predicted proteins | sample Coa_R1_3_FD_187151 | JGI IMG/M metagenome (GOLD analysis project Ga0209166, IMG submission 187151) | Surface soil microbial communities from Centralia Pennsylvania, which are recovering from an underground coalmine fire - Coalmine... | ecosystem: Environmental > Terrestrial > Soil >... | reverse complement strand
CTGCTGCCGGAAGGCCGCCACCGCGGCGGTCGCCGCGGCGGTCGCCGCGGCGTGGTCTCCGGTCAGCACGGCGAGCTGGGCGACCCGCAACTGGGCCTCCGCCGACATCAGCGGGACACCGGCGCCGGAGAACTCGGCGACGGCGCGGCGCGCCGCGGTCAGCGCCTCCGGCAGGAGTCTCAGCTCCATCAGCGCGTCGGCGTACTCGATGTAGTGTTCGCCGAGCGGCAGCGAGGCCGACTTGTACGCCTGGGCCGCCTCCTCGAAGGTGGCCAGGCCCTCGGCGAACCGCCCGGACTGCACGGTGACCCAGGCGCGAGTCTGGATGACCAGGGCGACCAGCGCCGGGCCGACCTCGACCGCCACGGGCAGCGCCTGATCGAGCCGCCGCAGGGCCGGGCCGTAGTGGCCCTGCTCACCGTCGATCAGTGCCAGGTTGTTCGCGCACAGCGTCCAGTGCCGCGGGTCGATGGCCGGATCGGGCAGCAGCCGGCGGTAGATCACCGCGGCGTCGGGCAGCCGCCCGCTGTTCTGCAGCAGCACGGCGCGGTGGAAGGCCAGCTCCAGGGCACGGTCCCCGGTCACGAGCGCCTCGGCTGCCCGCAGGTCGTGCCCGGCCGCGGTTAGCCGGCCCAGCTCCTGCCCCACGTCGGCCCGGGTCATCAGCAGGTCCGCCAGCGTGTCGGTGAGCCGGTGCCGGCGCGCGATCCGGCAGGCTTCGTCCAGCAGCCGCAGGGCCGACCGGGCATCCAGCTGGGCACGCTCGGCTGCCGCCAGGGCACGCAGCGCCAGCGCCAGCGCCTCGGGCTCGCGTGCCGTCCGCGCCTCACTCACCAGCGCCTCGGCCACCGGACGGTAGGTGTCCGGGTCCGCCTTGACGTCGTCGTGTGCCTGCCTGGCGCGTATCAGCAGCGCGCTGGCGACCTCTGTGTTAGGTAGGGAGTCACCTGCTTGTCCGGCCCCGCCCGCCAGGCATCCGGTTCCTGCCATAGAAGAAGGATCGATGAACTCAATACCATCTGACGACCGTTTTCCTGGCCTTCCTGATCGCGACGACTGGACAGGGCTGCAGGTGGCCGTGCAGCGCCAGGTCACCGAGCTGGCCCAGCTTCGCTACCAGCCCGCGGTAAGGCACCTGCTGCTCCAGGAACTGCAGGACCGGCGGCACCCTGAGCCATCCCGGCAGCCTCCCGAGCTGGAGCGTTATGCCCAGACCGGGGCCGGTGACGAGCCGGTCGTGCAGTTCAGCTATCTGCCGGCCGGTGTGGGCTTCGACACCCTGCTGGCGAGCAACGAGCTGCTGATCACCGGGCTGTCCTACGATGGCAGGCATCCTGGCGACGAGCGGCCCAGCCGCCACGGCGACACGGCCAAGCGGTACCTCGATGCGCTGGGCTTCGCAGAGGTGGAACTGGGCTGCCGGCGCCTGGAGAACCGGGTCGTCCGGCTGGCTCACCTGGGCGGTGCGCCGGCTGTGGAGCTGGCCGAGGTCGCCAGGAACCTGCGGAACCGGGGCTTTTCCGCCGCCGTCACGTATATCACTCCCACCGCCCCGGTAGGCAAGATGCCGCCGATCCAGAGCCCCCCACCGCAGGGCACCGGCCCCGGCGCAAGCGCGGGAAGCGGCGGCGGTGCCGAGGCCGCGCAGGTCCGTCCTCCCGGCAGCGAGACCGGGCCGGCCGGCGCGGACACCACCCAGGTCGCGGTCATCGACACCGGCATCTGGAGCGAGCGGCTCGGCACCGTGCTGCCCGGCAGCCAGATCGACCACCTGCACGAGTTCCCGCTCGGCGCGCCGCGCAGCGTGCGCGACGAATACCTCGACCTCGACGCCGGGCATGGCACGTTCGTCACCGGTGTCGTCCAGCAGATCGCGCCGTCGGCCGGGATCCGGGTCTACCGCGCGGTGGACAGCGACGGGATCGGAAGCGAGCTGGCCGTGGCCTGCGCGATGATCAGAGCCGTCGAGGAAGGCGCCCAGATCGTCAACTTGTCGCTGGGCTGCCAGAGCGAGGACGACTTCCCGCCGGTCGCGCTGCACGCCGCCCTGGACGTGATCAGGAGGTGGGAGCGCGAGACCGGCCGGGAGATTCTCGTCGTGGCGGCGGCGGGCAACTGCGGGGACACCAGGCCGTTCTGGCCGGCCGCCTTCCGTGATGTGGTGTCCGTGGCCGGCCTGAGCCCGGACATGCTGCCCGCGCAGTGGTCCAGCCACGGCTTCTGGGTGACCTGCTCGGCCGTCGGCCAGGGCATCTGGTCCAACTTCGTGGCCGGCCGCGAGTCGCCGCTGGAGACCTCCGCGCCGGTGGAGTTCGCCCGCCATCCCGAGCCGTGGGCGGTATGGAGCGGCACGTCGTTCGCCGCGCCGCAGATCACTGGCATACTGGCCCACCGGTACCAGCCCGGTGCCGGGCGCTCGCTCCGCCACGTGCTGCGTGACCTGCTGGAATCCGGCCATCCGGTGCCCGGCTTCGGACAGGCCCTGCGGATACTGCCCGGGCTTTAGATCATGCCGATCCGCCCAGTGGTGTATCAGTGCCGCACCTCCGTCCTCTGCTTGGGTATGCGGGTCCGCGGGAGCCTTCGTTTACTGGGACCCGTCATGCAGCAGGGGGATGGTGCACATGGGGAGCGCAACCGTCGTCAGCGGGCTGGTGCGGGCGAGCGCAGACGGGGACCCGCAGGCCTGGAACGAGCTGGTGCGCCGGTTCGCGCCGCTGGTGCTGGCGGTGACCCGCCGGTACCAGCTGAGCGCCGCGGACGCGCAGGACGTCAGCCAGACGGTATGGCTGCGGCTGGTCGAGCATCTCGATGACCTGCACACACCGGACGCTCTGCCCGGCTGGATCCGGATGACCGCGCAGCGTGAGTGCGGTCGCTACGTCCGCTCCGGGCGGCGGACGGTGCCGGTGGATCCGCACTCCGGCAGCGTCATCCAGCAGCCGGTCACCGCGGATCTCGATGGGGACATGCTGCGTACCGAGCTCCGCCAGGCACTACGGGACGGGCTGGCCGAACTGCCGCCGCGGGAACAGCGGCTGCTGCGGCTGCGGGCGGCCGACCCGCCCAAGTCCTACCAGGAGATCAGCGACCTGACCGGCATGCCGGTCAGCAGCATCGGCCCCACGCTCGGCCGCTGCCTGAAGAAGCTGCGGCAGACTCATGCCGTGCGTACGTACCTGGCGGACGACTCCGACCAGCGAAAGCCGGGAAGGAGATGGTCCACGTGACCGCAGCTCACTGGGCCGACGAGGACCTGCTGTGCGAGCTGGGCGCCGCGCTGCGCGAGGAAGAACAGGTGGAGGTGGGCTTCATCCGGGCCGCCCGGATGGCGTTCGCATGGCGGAACGTGGACGCCGAACTGGAGACCCTCGGCCTCGACGCCGGCCGAGACCTGGCCAGCCCGGGCCGGGTGCGCGGAACCGGGCCAGGCTCGCCCCGGCTGCTGTCGTTCCACGGCGAGCGGGTGAGCGTCGAGGTGGAAGTCGACGAGAGCGGGATGGTGGGCCAGCTGACCCCGCCAGGGCCGGGTGAGGTCACCGTGATCACGGCCGGCGGCCCGCAGGTCACGGTGGCGACCGACGAGGTAGGCGGCTTCACCCTCCCGCCCACATCCGGCGCCATCCGGCTGGGCTGCACGTGCCCGGCCGGTCACTTCATCACCGAGTGGACGACTCTTTAACCTCGGTGGGCAGCCGGTCGTACTGCGAGGCCTGCAGCCGGTACAACTCGGCGTACTGGCCGCCGAGTGCCATCAGCTCAGGATGCCTGCCCTGCTCGATGACCCGGCCCTCGTGCAGGACGTAGATCTGGTCGGCGTGCCTGGCGCTGGCCAGCCGGTGCGTGATGATCAGGATGCTGCGTCCCTCGGCGTGCCTGCGGATGGAGGAGAACAGGGCGTACTCGGCCCGCGCGTCCAGCGCTGCGGTCGGCTCGTCCATGATCAGCAGTGGTGCGGAGCGGTAGAAGCCGCGGGCGACCGCCACCCGCTGCCACTGGCCGCCGGACAGCTCGGCGCCATCCTTGAACTGCCGGTCGAGCAGGGTGTCGTAGCCGTGCGGCAGTCCGTCGATCACCGTGTCGGCGTCGGCCGCCGCGGCCGCCTGAGCCAGCAGGGCCGGGTCGGCGGGCCGTCCCATGGCGATGTTGTGCCGCACGGTCAGCGGCCAGTTGGCATGATCCTGGGCGATCACCGCGATCCGGTCCCGCAACTGCTCGGAGACGAGGTCGCTGATCGGGGTCTGGTCCCAGCGGACGGCGCCGGAGTCCGGCTGGTACAGGCCGGCGATGATCTTGGCGAGGGTGGTCTTGCCGGAACCGTTCTCGCCGACCAGGGCTACCACCTCGCCGCGGCCGATCTCCATGCTGACCCCGCGCAGCGCCGGGGTGCTCTCACCGGGATAGCTGAAGGTGACCTCGTCCGCGGTGATCCGGTCGAACGCGGGCGGGGCGGCCAGTTCGCCACCCGGCTGCGCCCGGCGTGCGGCGTCGGCGCAGAATGCCAGGTAGTCGGAGAAGTACAGCCCCTCCTCGTAGCACTGGTTCACCGCGTACAGCAGGCTCGCCAGCGAGGACTGTGCGTTGCGGATCGCCAGCACGGCCGTGCCGGCCACGGCTAACGGCACCACTCCGGCGGCCAGCAGCAGCCCCAGCGCCACGTAGACCCCGGCGGTGGCGACCCCGCTCGCCGCGCTGGCCATCACCCGGGTGGCCGCCTGCCGGCGGGCCGCCCGCAGCTGTGCGTCCCGCTCGTAGGCGGCCAGCCGGGAGACGCGGGACAGCAGGAACTCGCGCAAGGTGAACGAACGCAGCTCGGCCGCGGTCCGCCGCTCGGCCATCAGGTCGGTCAGTATCCACTTTCGGCGCCTGCTGTCGGCCAGGGCGAAGCTCGTCGTATAGCCGATCCTGGCGGTGCGCACGGCGGCCCAGCCGCCCGGCAGTTCCGCGAGCACCAGCAGGCCGAGCAGCAACGGCTGCAGCACGGTGAGCACGACCGCGGCCGAGATGATCCCCACCGCCCCGGTCACGCAGTTGATCACATCGGCCACCACCTGCGGCGCGGAGTACAGGCCGCGGTCGCGGGCCCGCCGCATGGCATCGTGGAAATCCGCGTCGTCGAAGGCGGCCAGCTCGACCTCGGTGGTCAGGCTGAACAGCCGCAGCTCGACCACCCGGTCCACCTGCGGCTGCAGCCGCGACTGAGCCCAGCCCGCAGCCACCTGCAGCCCGGAGCGCGCCGCGACCGACGCGGCGACCAGCGCCAGCGACGGGAGCGCGGCCCGCACTCGGTGCGGGGTGGGCCCGGCGGCGAACAGCGCCTCCAGCACACCAGTCGTCGCGAACAGCGCGTAACCGGCGAACACGCCGGAGGCCAGGTTCAGCCCGATCGTGGCCACCAGGTCGCGCCGGTTCGCAGCACCGGCCAGTCGCATGGCCTGGCCGACGATGCTGGGAAACTGCCGCGCGATGGCCCGGAAGCCGGTCGAGGCCATCCGCTGGTCATAGGCCTGCCAGTACGAAGCGGTCAGCTCGGCGGTCAGCTCATCGGCGTCGCCGGATGCCGCCGCCTGGTCGTCCCCGGAGGTGAGCCGCACGATCGTCCCTCCTCCTGCGTGGCCTGGCTCCAGTATGGGAAGACGCCGCGACTGGCGGCTACCCATATTCCGGGTGCTTCTCCCGGCACCCGGACCGCGGGCTCCGCGGCCCAGGTCCGCCGGTAGCGTGGCCAGGGTGATCCCATCCCGGTTCGTGGTCCAGCTGCACGACGCGACCACGCTGCACTTCGATCTGCGAATCCTGGCCGGCGGCGTGCTGCGGTCCTGGGCCGTGCCGAAGGGGCCTTCGCTGGACCCGGCGGTACGCAGGCTGGCGGTGCCGGTCGAGGACCACGCCCTGGCCGAGGGGGACTTCGAAGGTGTTCACGAGGGGGCCAGACGCGGGACCGGAGCAGTGATCATCTGGGACGAGGGACCGGCCGGGATCCTCCGCGACGAGCCCGGGCACATGTCGGTCACGCTGCACGGCAGCAAGCTCTCCGGCGGCTTCGCCCTGACCCGCACCGGACCCAAGCGCTGGATCCTGGTCAAGAGCCGCGACGGGCACGCCAGGCCCGGCTCGGACATCGTCGCCGAGCAGCCGGCCAGCGTCCGCACCAACCGCACCTGGCAAGACCTGGTGCGGTAGCGCTCCTGCTACCCCCTGCCCCGGTCGGTGACCTGGATCCGGGAGGTGAGCTGTCCCCACTGGCCCTGCTCCTGGCGGAAAACGCCCTCCACCCGCAGGACGAACTCGGCCATGCTCTGCTCGGCGGTCCGGCCACCGTGGCTGGCCTCGGGATCCGGCCTGGGCCAGGACGCGGCCAGCAGGGCACGAGCTGCGTCGCCGTAAATCTTGGACTGCTGCTCGAAGGCGTACATGGCGAGGTAGGCGGCCAGGGCGGTGGACAGCGCGGGCAGTACGGTGGCTATGGCCGACCACCCCTCAGCCCAGCCCACGGTTGTCCCGGCGAGGGCACCGGCCGCGGTCGCGAAGCCGAGCAGGACGGCGGAAACGGCCAGCCCCTGCCCGGTCGCGCGTTCGAACGCCGTCCGCCGGCCGGTGTAGAACCTCATCTGGTCATCGATTCGGTTCGCCGTATAGAAGCGCAGGAGTTCGGAGTTCCGCTGGCTCATCCGGCGACGCCTTCCGCGAGCTCGATGGCCTGGACCCGGTTCAGCAGGACCTGCTGCCGGTCCTCGCCGGAGTAGTCGCCCGCCCGGGCGAGGAACAGGAAGAACTCACTCTTGACCTGTTCTGCCTTCAACCTGGTGGTGAAGTAGCCCTGCTGCGCCCGGCGGGACCGGATCACCACGGCCAGGCCGACCAGGACGCCGGTGATCAAGGCCTGGGCTATCGCCACCGCGGCCACGTGCCCGCCCAGCGCACCCTGCACGGCCCCCAGGGTCGTGGCCGTCAGCCCGCCGATGATCAGCGCGACGTTCTGCAGCCAGAACTGGTTCTGCTGAATCTTCGCGTTGTGGTCCAGCCGCCGGAACCGGGCCTCCAGCTGCTCGGACCAGAAGGCCAGATCGGGCGCGAGTACCGGGTACTCACTTGCCAGCTCGTCTGGTTTGCTGGGTGTGACCACCGGCCAATCATCTGACCATTGGCTGTCGGCGGAGCGACGCCAGAACAGAACCGGAAAACGGGCTATCAACGCCGGAAGATGCTCCCTAAAGCCGCTCATCCGCCCAACTTTAGCCCTGCCGGGTACCGGCGAGCCTGCTTGTAGTACCCCGCGCGGATGACCATATTTAGGTCTGCACATTTCGCCATTCAGATGGAACCGCCGGTTAAGGCCGTGTACAACTATGCGCCAGGCAGCATCGAGCTCGGCGCCGCAACCTGGCGCTGGCCCGGTGGACGCGGCCGTGGCGTCACCTGCTGGAAGCGCGGAGTCGGGAGTACCCCTGCTGGCCTCAGGACCGGAAGCGATGGACCCGCCGGACCGGGGACTGGCCACCGTGGCCGGTCCTGACAAGGCCCGCGTGGGCGTCCGGGCTGGTACGGGGGGGCCGCGGGCTGGCCGGGAACCGTCCTGGCCCCGGGTGCTGGCCACCACCGTCCACCTGTGGCTGAAGCGGCGGCGGCTGCGGAGCTATCTCGTTGCCGCGGCCGTGCTCGCCGTGGCGGCCGCCGTGATGAGCTCGGTGCTGGCCCAGGGCGCACCGGACGGGCCGGCCCGCAGTCGTGGGACCGCACGGGCGGCAGGCCCGGCCGCCGTAGCCGCGGACTGGGTGGCCGGTCAGGTCAGCCACGACGCGAGCGTGGCCTGCGACCCGGCGACGTGTGCGATCCTGCAGCAGCGCGGGTTCCCGGCGAGCAACCTGGTCGTCCTGCGGGCAGGCACGCTGAACCCGCGGGGGGCCAGCGTGATCGTCGCGACGGCGGGGCTCAGGGACGAACTCGGCAGCCGGCTGGCCGCCTCCTGCGCACCGGTGCTGCTGGCCAGCTTCGGCGCGGGCAGCGCCCGGACCGAGATCCGGGCCGTCGCCCCGGACGGGCCGGCCGCCTACCTGAGCCAGTTCCGGGCCGACGCCGCCGCCCGGCAGGCCTTCGGCGCGGAACTGCGGCTCAACCCGGCCGTCCAGGCCAGCCCGCTGGCCCGGCAGCAGCTCTCCGGCGGGCAGGTCGATGCCCGGCTGATCGCCACCATTGCCGCGATGGCCGCCCTGCACCCGGTGCGGCTGGTCTCGTTCGGCGACGCCTCCCCGGGAGCGAGTCCCGGGATCCCGCTGCGATCGGCCGTGCTCTACGGCACCGACGGCACCGACGCGACCCTGGACTCGCTGTGGGCCATGCTGCTCGCGCAGCATCCGCTGTACCGGCCGGCCAGTGTGCAGATTGTGCGGCTGCCCGCCGGAGGCAGCGCGCTGCGCATCGTGTTCGCCGCGCCCAGCCCGCTCGGCCTGCTGGATGCCACTCAGCCACTCGTCACAATCACCCCACCGTGAGAAGAGGGACCATGATCCACCCGGTACGGGCAGCCCGGCTGCTCGCCGCGTGCGCGATGGCGCTTGGCCTGCTGGCGGTACGCCCACCGGCCGCCACCGCATCGCCTGCCGGTTCCGCCACCGGGTGGCTGCGCCTGGCGAACCTGTCACCGGGCACGCCAACCTTCGACATCTACCTGTACCCGGTCGGGAACATGCGGGCCACACTGGTGCTCAGGGATATCAGTTACGGCATGGTCTCGGGGTACCAGACCGTCCCGGCCGGGGGTTACACGGTCGCGATGCGGAGGGCCGGCCAGCCGGCCGGTTCCTCCCCCGTGCTGTCCAGCACGATCTCGGTGGGAACCGGGCACGCCTACACGATCGCCAGCATGGGCCCCTCGGCCGCTCCCCGGCTCGACCTGCTCGACGACATGCTGACGACGCCCAAGGGCAAGGCCCTGGTCCGTGTCATCCAGGCGTCCTTGCACCAGAGCCGGGTGACGGTGACCGAGGGCGGCCACGTGCTCGTGCGCGACCTCGCGTTCGGCAGCGCGACCTCCTACGCGGCCGTCCCACCCGGCACCTGGAAGCTGCGGGCCACCGGCCAGAGCATGACCGCGGCCAGCCAGAAGTCGCTGATGGCAGGCACCAGCTACACGGTCGTCGTGCTGGACGCGGCCAGGCACCTGGAGTTCGTCTGCCTGATGGACGGGGCCGGCAGCAGGGCCGACCCGGCGGGCGGCGCCGCCATGGGCTTCGGCGGCACCGCTCCTCGTGTTCCCTCACCGCTGCCCTGGCTGGCCGGCCTGGCCGCCGGTCTTCTCGTCGCGGCCGGCGGAGCCCTCTGGCTCCGCCGCACCCGCCCCGCAGCCTGACATGAACCCGGCCCGCCTCGAACTGCACCACGAACCGCCATACCTGCCTGATGCGGACCCTCCGGTCCGCGTCCGGGTCCCCGGCCTGGCCCTGCGGGTCCGGCTGCCCGGCCGCAAGCTCCAGCACCGCCTCGCCGCCGCCCTGCTGGCCATCGGCCTGGGCGCCACCGCGGCCACCGCCGCCGGCCTGGTCTCCACCCGGCACGACCGGTACGTCCTGGCCGCCGCCGCGTCCGCACCGCCGCGCGTACCCGTTCCCCGCGGCTCCTGGGCAGCCTCTCCGCCGCCGCAGACTCCGGCCCGTCCCGTTCCGGCACCGGTCTCGCTCACCATCCCGGCGATCGGCGTGCACGCCAGGCTGATCCGGCTCAAGCTGACCCGCTCCGGCGCGCTGCAGGCGCCCCGCTCCACGACGGTGGCCGGCTGGTACACCGGCAGCCCGCCCCCCGGCGCGACCGGTTCCTCGGTGATCGGCGGCCATGTCGACTCCCACACCGGCCCCGGCATCTTCTTCCGCCTGCACCTGCTGCACCAGGGCGACCGGATCTACGTGCGGCAGGCCGACGGCAGGCTGGCGGTGTTCCGGGTCACCTCGGTGCACCGCTACCCGAAGGCTCACTTCCCCACGTCACAGGTGTACGGCCCGGTGCCGACACCGCAACTGCGGCTGATCACCTGCGGCGGCATCTTCGACCCGGCCCGCGGCTCATACCTCAGCAACATCGTCGTCTACGCCACGCTGATCGTGCCCGCGGCCAACCAGCCCCTGCACCAGGCTGAAGCGCACCCGCTCCTGTTCCAGGCGGACCGACGGGCCCAGCTCGTTCGCGGCTAGGTCACGGCACAGAGCGGCCTCGTCTGGGGTGAGGTGCTCCAGCTCCGGGGTGGCCGGGACGGGCTCGGTCACCCACTGGGTCCGGTGCGCGAGCAGGGTGGCGCGATCCATCAGCATGGAGCGGGTGTGCGGGAAGCGGCGGCGCAGCCTGGCCAGGATCGCGAAGCCGTGGGTGTCAATGTCACCCCAGTAGACCAGCTCACGCTCGGCCAGCCAGCCGAGGCTTTCGAGGACCGAGACCGCGTAGCCGCCGCCGAGGATCACGATCGCGCCGGCGGCCGGCGGGAACGCCAGGTAGGTGATCTCGTTCTCCACCACATAGACGGTCGTGGCGTCCGGCGGCGCCGCCGCCAGCTCCGCCGCCCGCACCGTGTACTCGGTGAACCCAGCCGTGCTGCCCGGCGTGAGGTGCCTGAACCGCACGTAGCTGGGCTTGGCGCGGAAACGGTACCTGGCCGCGAAGTCGGCCCTGGGCACGGTGGCGTCGATCCGGTCCGGCGGGAGCTGCAGGTCCAGCAGGTCGGTGAGGATCGCCCGGTGCTGCTCGATGAACTTGGTGTCCACCCCGGGCACGTCGATCTGCCGGATGTAAGTCCCGGCGCTGGGGTGATCGGCTATCCACGCGACCGTGGCCAGAATCCTGTCCCAGTCGGCGGCCAGTGACAGCACCCGCATCGGGTGCGCCATGACCCAGTCGGTCAGCACGGGCGCCACGTCCTTCGCGCGGTCCATCGCCGCGCCGAAGGCCGCCACGTCCCGGTCGGCACCGAGCAGCTTCCAGAGCTGGGAGTAACCGTCGATCCAGGCCCGGCACGGGATCGAGTTGACGCCGATGAGCCGGCCACCGACCCGCTTGCGCTCGACCCTGGCCAGCTTGCCGTCCACCCGGTCCCATGCCTGCACCCAGGCCTGCGCATCGCCGAAGCAGGTGGCCAGGTCGGCGGCGCCCGGCCCTCGGATGCCGACGCTCAGCGGCTGCCAGGGCTGGCCGCTGGCGAACATGCTGAGAAAGATGCCACTCTCCCAGCGTTTACGCACAGTCCGCACCAGATCGGCCGGGGTGGTCCAGGCCGGGCGCCGGTCCGTGCCCATCTCAGTTCCGGGTCGCCAGAACGGCGAGGTTGTGGCTGAGCTGGCGCTGCCGGTACTCCTCGATGGTCAGGGTCTGCAGCCGGGAGTAGTTGCTGTCCGGGTTGTCGACGAACCCCACGGCGGCCACGTAAGGCTCGATGACGTGGATCTTCTGCAGCGGGGTGACGATGAGCAACTGCAGGCCGAGGCGGCGGAACAGCTCCAGCGCGAACCTGGTGGACTCGTCCGACCCCCGGCCGAACGCCTCGTCGATGACGACGAACCGGAACGTCTTGGACCGCGTCGCGCCCCACTCCAGCTTGAACTGGTAGGCCAGGGACGCGGCCAGGATCGTGTAGGCGAGCTTCTCCTTCTGGCCACCGGATTTCCCGCCGGAGTCGGTGTAGTTCTCGTATTCGGTGTTGTCCTCACGCCAGCGCTCGGACGCGGAGAAGATGAACCAGTTCCGCACGTCGGTGACCCGGCGGGTCCAGGCCCGGTCGGCCTCGGTCTGCCCCTCCCGGCCCTTGAACCGCTCGATGACCCTGGCCACCTGGCCGAATTTCTGCTCGGAATACTGGTCGGAGACCTCGCCACTGAGCGAGTCGTCGGTGCACTCGCGAAGCTCGGTGATGAAGTCGCGGATCTCGGTGTTCGGCGTCGGCTGCGTCTCCAGCCGGATGTAGCGGTTCGGGTTGTAGTCGACGCCGATCAGCGACTCGTTGATGGTGGCGACCCGCTCCCTGATCAGCTCCCGCTGCTTGCCGAGCTGGGAGTGGAAAGTGGCGATGTCGCGGATCGTGTTGGTGTTCAGGTAGGTCTTGAACTGGGCCTGGAACCGGGGCAGGTCGTCGCGGACCAGCCGGTTGTGCAGCTCGCGGTAGCCGGAGGCCGATTGCACCGAGTCGTCGAACTCGGCGGTCTCGACCGGGTAGGCCTTGCGGAAATCCCCCATCCTGGACACGATCCTGTTGCCCAGCGAGGTCAGCCTGGAGTTCAGCTTGTCGATCGCGGCGTTGAGGTGGTCCCTGGCCGCGGCCTCGCAGCGGTCACAGCGGCCCGGGGAGTCCTGCGGGAGCGCGGCGAGCGGAGGTTCGGCCAGCCGGGCGGCGATGGCGGCGAAGTGTGCCTTGGCCGGGTCGCAGCCGGGCTCGGCCAGCACCGACTCCGCCTCTTCCAGGATGCGGTAGGCGGTCTCGATCTCGTTGCCGAGGCTGCCGACCTTGGCGGTGAGCTTCTCCTGTTCGGCCTCGGCGGTTTCGGTTTCCCGCTGGACCCGCTCGATCTCCCGGGTGAGGCGTTCCAGCTCCTGGGAAGCCCGCTCCAGCGTCCGCTTCTCCGCGGTCAGGCTCTCGATCTTGTTGACCAGGCTCTGCCAGTCGATCTCGGTGAACTCGGTTGTCTCGGCGAGCCTGGCGAGCGCCTTCCCCCGGCTGATGGCCGCCGCCAGCCCGCCGGCGCATTTCTTCTGCTCGTCGTCGAGAAGATTCTGCCGGCGCTGGAGCCCGGCGGCCTCGGTCAGCAGGGCTTCGATCTTCCGTTCGTTGGTCCAGCCGAGTACGTAGTTGCTGCGGTCGTCGATGCGGGTGGTGTCGTTCTTCTCGTGCCTGCCGCCGCTTCCCTTGATCTGCCCGGCCTTGGTGATCGCCTGCGCCGCGCGGCGGAACTCGGCCATCGACCCGACGCATTCATAGCCCGCCCGGCGGCCCAGTTCGCGTTCCAGCCACGGGTAGAACGGGCTGTCCTTGATCTCCAGCTTGGCCGACAGGAGGTTGCCCTGGATCTGCGGGCCCGGGGTGACCGAGGTGCCGACCGGAACCCGGTAGTACACCAGCCTGGTGCCCAGATGGTGGTCGTTGATCCAGTCCGACACGGCAGGGTACTGCCCGTCGGGCACGAGGATGGACAGCGCGAAGCCGCGCAGCAGCCGTTCCGCGGCGCCCTCCCATTCGGCCGCCTCGGGGCGCACCTGGATCAGCTCACCGGCGAACGGCAGATCCGGCTCGTCCAGGCCGAGCTCCTGGCACAGCCAGCGCCGCAGGTCCAGGCTGCGTTTGGGGATGCTGGTCTTGCGGGATTGCAGGCTGCGCAGCTCGGCGTTGAGTTCGGCGGCCTTTTCCCGCAGTGACTTCGCCTCGCTGGCGGCCTCGGTGAGCCCGTTCTGGCAGTCCGCCTGTTCCCGGTTCACCTCGTCCGCTGCCGCGGCGATCTGGCCCTGCCGGGCGGTGAACTGCCCGGCCGTCCGCACGGGATCCATTCCGGCCTCGGTCAGCAGGGCACCGAACCGCGCCGCCTTCTCCTGCCGGGTATCGCGGGCCGCGGCGGTCTCGCCGAGCTGACGCTCGATCTCGCTGAGCCGGTTGCCGCCATGGCCGGCCCGTTCCAGGGTGAGCCTCTTCTCCGTCCCGCGCAGTTCGGCAACCGACGCCTTCAGCCGCTTCAGCTCGTGCTCGCGGCCTGCCTTGGCCTGCTCCAGATCACCGATCTGCCGTTCGAGCAGGGTGGCCTTGCGCTCGGCGAAGAAGTACCGCAGGGCGGACCGCTGGCCGGCCAGGGCACGGACGCTCGCGGTGGCCTTGTCGTGCGCGTCGCAGTCGGCGAGCAGCGGGGTGAGCAGTTCGAGCTGAGCCTGGGCCCGGCGGACCGCGTCGTGCGCCTTGGTCAGGTCCTCGAAGTGGTCCACCAGCTTCTTGGTCCAGGACTCGGCGTCGAAGGGTTCGAGCATGTGGTTGCGGACGAAGTCGTTGAGGTTGCCGACCGACTTCATCGACACCGTCTGGTGGAACAGGTCCATGGCCTGCTCCGACTCGATGCCCAGGCGGCGGCGGAAGTCCTTGCCGTAGTCGGGGAAGTGGTCGTGGATGCGGGCGCCGGCGGCACGCAGCTTCTTCTTGAGCGTCATGATGTCGGTGCCGAAGTCCGCGAAGTCGCCGGGGATGGACAGGGCCCGGTCGGCGACCACGTAGAACCGGTCCGGCTGGCCGGTATTGCCGTCCCGCAGCCAGAACACCTGGGCCAGGGTGACGGTCAGGTCGTAGCCACGGTTGGCGAAGACGCCGAGGATCACCGAATAGGTGCCCGGGCCGCGCAGCGCCACCGGACGGGATGAGCCGGTGACCTCGCTGCGCTCGGACTTGTAGTAGCCCAGCACGTAGGAACGCAGGCTGCGTTCCCTGGTCTCGGCCCCCGCCGCCTTGTTGTAGGAGATCCGGTTGGCCGGCAGCAGCAGCGTGGTGATGGCGTCCACGATGGTGGACTTGCCGGAGCCGATGTCGCCGGTCAGCAGGCCGTTGCGGCCGCCGGCCGCGAACGTCCACACCCGCCCGTCGAACGTGCCCCAGTTGTAGATCTCCAGCCGGTCGAGCCGGAACCCGTTGCGGTGAGCGGCAGCCGCATCGTGCAGCTCGGTCACCGGGAACATGGCCTCAGTCATGCTCGGCCCCCAGAGATTCCCCGGTGCCCGGATCGCTCCCCTGCAACTGGGCCGCGTACCCGGCCAGCCGCTGGTCGAAGTCGGCCAGCCATTGACCGTCCACGAACGCCTTCAGGATGCGCCGCACCTCGAACAGGGAATCCTGCCCCCGTACCTGGCGCAGGAACCCGAGCTCGACGGTCTTCGCTATGTAGGAGTCGATCTGATCGGCCAGCCGGGCCTCGTTGCTGCTGGCCGGCATGAACAGCCGGACCATCTCGGCGATCTGGTCCCTGGTGAGCATCAGCCGGGTGTCGGTGCCGCTGGCGTCGAACTCGGCCAGCTTCTTGCGCAGCAGGGCGAGCAGCAGGCTTACGTGGAAGGACAGCGAGCGGCGGGCGATGAGCCGTGGCGGCGCGGGCCGGTCGCCGTCCGCGTTGTCCTCATCGGGCCGCGAGCGCAGGAAGGCGTAGCCCTCGGCCTCGTCGATGATCACGGTCAGCCCGATGACCGCGACATAGTCCCGCACCTGGGCCTGGAGCTGAAGCAGGTCACGCCAGGCCCGCTCATGGGAATCCCGGTAGACGGCACCCTTCATCAGCTGCGTGACAGCCAGCGGCAGGTCAGGCTCGGCTGCGGCCGTCGCAGCGGACCAATCACTCACAACCTGCTCCGTATGGGAGTTTCGGCATCACTGACCCGGGCGAACGTAACCCCCGGCATGTCAACGGACCTCAGCCGGCCATCCTCGTCCTGCCAGCACACCTGCTGCCTGGCCGCCTCGTCGAAGACGACGTGGAAGGCGGGATCGGACAGCGACAGGTAGGTGACCAGCTCGGCCAGGCCCTGTTCGAGTGGCTGCTCGCCGATCAGCTCGGCCAGCCCGGCCTGCGGGCGGCCCTGCAGCGCGCGGCGGACGGCCAGGGACAGCCGGGCCCGGTCGACATACACCTGATCGAACAGCGCGGGCGCGTCGAAGCCGTCCTCGCCGGCCGTGACCGACGTGCTGTCGATCGCCGCCTTGGCCACCGGGGCGTACAGCGGCCGCTCCATCGGCAGCGCGATCGTGGGAGAGGTGCCGTCGATGGCCATGCCGAGGCGGCTGACGCCGGGATCCTCGCGCAGCCTGAGCGCGCTGGCCTCGATGCTGCGCAGGATGTCGGTGACCCGGCGGTTCTCCAGCCACACCTGGTCGTCGAGGAAACGCCGGAGCTGCTCGGACAGCAGCCGCACCGTCGCCTGGGTCCGCTCACAAGCCTCCAGCCAGTCATAGTGGACGTGGCGCATCCTTGGATCCGGCTCGCCGAGCGCCGCGATCTGCTGGACCTTGCCGATCAGCTCGGTAAGCTCCTCCTGCCTGGCATGCGACAGCAGGAAGTCGTAGAACGCGCGGAAACTCTTCCCCTGGTCGGAGTCGGCGATCATCTCCCGGCTGCCCAGAATGTCGTCGAGCAGCTCACCCTTGGACCCGGTCCAGCCGGCGATCCGCTCGCGCAGCTCACGGTCCAGATTGCGGAAGTTGGCCTCCACCTCGCGAAAATCCGACAGCAGCTCGCGCGCGGTGGCGGCAAACTGCTGGTACCTGTCCCGCTGCGCCGCCGCGTCGAGCAAGTCGATCTGCCCGGCCTCG
>Ga0209166_10001947_pt1 | contig 16302 bp, 36 predicted proteins | sample Coa_R1_3_FD_187151 | JGI IMG/M metagenome (GOLD analysis project Ga0209166, IMG submission 187151) | Surface soil microbial communities from Centralia Pennsylvania, which are recovering from an underground coalmine fire - Coalmine... | ecosystem: Environmental > Terrestrial > Soil >... | reverse complement strand
TAGGCTTAAGCCTAGCACACGGTATCGGACGGCGTAGTGGTCACAGCCCTACTCAGACTCCTGTTGGGGACACGGCAGCCGAGCGCCACAAGGCGGCGAGGCTCGGCTGCCTGGTCACGACCATTAAGCCATGTGCACGACGGCACACAGCCGGTAGGCGCTACCTAAGCGTCCGTGCCGCTCGGCGTCCTCGGGTTACACGGCCGATCTTGGGGATGACTCTGGCGGCGCGCTACTCACCGAGGGGAGCGTGCGGACTATCCGCCCGACTGCGACTCATCTTGGCCGATCTCGCAGCCGAGGCTTTGTGCCGCGTCGTCACGCCGAAGCACGAACGACGGGCCTAGCAGCCGGACGGGTGTTCCGCTGGAAGCGACGGGGCTAGTCGTTCGGCAGACCAGCCTCTTCGCGGGAAGCTCGTAGAAGCCGTTGCCAGAGCTCTTCGCAGGTTGGGCAGCCTCTCTTGTAGTCGCCCTTGTGCTCGTGGCTCTTGTGGCTGTAGAACGCTTCGTGGGCGTCTCTACGGCTCATGCAACCTCCTTTAGCGCGTCCCAGGCGCAAGCGGGACACGCGAGCGAGTGAACAACCATCGTTCCCCCGCAGTCGGGGCACTCGTTCTCCGGGCCAGCGACGTGCCGGCGCGGGAAAGTGCGCGGAGGGGCGAGAGAGTCATCGACGTAGTCGAGAACCCCGCCTCGCGTCAGGTGGTAGTGGCCGCAGAAGCGGCAGACGTACACGCGCGGCTGAATCGTCAGGTGCTCGTACGCGGCCAGACACTCGGCCGCAGAGTCGTACTGAATCTTCCCGCTGACCCAGCAGCGGCCTCGCCGCGTCATTGGCTACTCTGTGACTGACGCATCACGCGGGGGAGTCTAATGGCTCCCCCGTCTTACGTCTAGGGCCATGTTGAGGAGCGCGTCCCTGAACTTCTCAGGCGTCCGGCTCCGGCGGTGAGGGTTGGACGCAGAACCGGCGTCGTTGACGCGCACGGCCTTCATCCCACCGTCCCCCCAAACGAGAGTAGGTGGGCTCGGGCCGACGTAATACAACCAGGTCAGCTTCCGACACTCGTGGCCGTAGCGTCCCTGATCTACCTGGCACGTCCAGCCGTCGTCAAGCATGGAGCGAGCCCAGCCGCGCTCGGGCGGGCGCGCTAGGCCGTACCGCTTCCAGGCGAGCGAGTAGGCAGGGTGCTCTAGGACGCCGCCGTACGTGCGGACGGCGCGTAGCGCCGCCTCGAAGCAGCCCGCGTCCTGGCCGTCGTAGTAGCCGCGACACGCGCCGAGCTTCGACCACCGCTTACAGGGCGGATGCGCTACCACGGGATGCGGCCCGTCGTACAGCCGCGCGTCGCGCGCTTCGTCCCATACCTCTACGTCCTCCAGGGCGGCGTACACGCCGTTGGGATCAACGTAGAGCGCGGCGACTGTGGGGCTCACGGCTCTCCTGGTAGCTGGAGGGAGGCGGTCATAGCTTCGCCACGAGATCGCGCCGGCCGACGATCGCCGCGTAGTACGCCTCTGGCCTCTGGCCGCGCGTGCCGGAGAACTTCCCACGATCCTGCTGGTAGCGACTGCCGAGTAGGTCGCCCTCGATGGTGTTGGGCGTCGAGATCGTCTGAATCATCACGCCGCGCCGGTCACACTCGGCGGCGACGACGGCCATGGCCTCGCGCTTCGAGCCGTGGGCGTGCACGACATGTCCGTCCGAGAGTGTGGCGATGACCCCGGCGTCCCGATCCTCGTAGTGCGTGGTCACGGTACACCGGGTTTCTGGAGGGGGAAGGGGGCGAGGGTGCGGGCGGTGAGGGTGAGGCTGTCACTGTTGGCCGTGGGATGCATGTCGCGCAGGATGAGTTCGACCGCGCCGAGCCACACCGAGCGGGTGATCGTCGGATAGGTGCGCTGAATCTCGGGCCACTTCTCGATCCACTCGCGGATGCGGGGGTCGTCGGCGGATAGCAGCGTGCCGGTCACCACGGCCACGTCCCGGCGATGAGGCGGTACAGGAGCGGCCACAGGGTGACGGCGACGAGCTCAGTCCATCCGGGGCGTAGCTCCTGCCGTGGCAGGTGCGTCCACGCTGGTGGCTGCCAGTAGCGCTGACGAAGCAGGCGGTGGCTCACTCTGTCCATCCCCACTCACCCCACAGCCCGGAGTAGCCGATCAAATAGAACTCGTCCGTGATGGTCAGGCGCGGGTCAGTCGCCCATCGGCGGTAACGCTGGCCCATTTCGCGGACGTGCTCTTCGGTCGTGCCGAGCGATGCGGCGAGCTGCGCAGTAGTCGGTGGGTCAGGAGGTGCCGCATAACCTCGATGTGCTGGGCCAGTCGTTTCGCCATGTGTTCCCACGCTTCCAGACGATGTACGCACGACGCATCTGCTCCGCAGGCGGGGCGGCGGCGACATCGTGTAGTGAGCGATACGGTCGCGCACGGTCGGCCGCGTTCCACGTATCCAGCGTAAACTCGAAGCCGCCCGCGTAACTGCCGTTCTGAATGTGCCACGGGTCATGTTGTCCTCGCGTCTCGTAGTAGTGGATGCACTGTGCCTCTCTGACCCATTGGGCCGGGTAGGACGGTAGAGCGATGACGAGGGCCGCTGCGACACCTAACGTGATGCCGTTCCCTTCGCCGCTGCCGGGTCAGGGTGCATCGTGCCGTTGTAGTACGCGCGTAGGGCTAGTTCAAGGTCGCGGTGGGCGGCGCAGGTGCTGTAGCGGGAGTGCGATATCGGGGTCGCGCACCAGGCGCAACGCGGCCGGCGAAGGGCGCAGGCGGCAGGCGGTTTCTGGGCGCTCACAGATGCTCCCTGACGGCCGCCGCGACGTTGCGCTCCGTCTCCGACGCAGGCTTGATTACGCCGAGCGCGACGAGGAACGAGCGGCCCTGCTCGACCAGCGCGGGCAGATGCTCCTCGCACAGATCAACCTCCGCGGCGTATTCGGTGCCGGGAGCCGTCAGTTCGGCGTGGATGACGAGCTGCGCGGTGCAGCCGATGTGGTCACACCGGCCGGTAGGCGAGCCGTCCCAGGGGACCATTCGGGCCGTCTCATCGGGCACGCGAACCAGCCTCCTTCATGTAGTAGCCAAACTCGCGTACCCGCTTGACGATGTTCAGCGCGGTGGGCAAATCGCTCGCCCGCGTCTGGAGGATCAGCGCGACGGTGGCCGAGCCAACGTAGTGCTCGAAGTAAGAGCGGCGAGCGGCCCGCGGCTCTTGGCTAGACATGGGCTATCCAGAGAGGGAGCGTGACGATGACGAGCAACGACGCGCCTGCGACGAAGTGCGTCCAGAGCGGACGCGAGAACCAGCGCGGAGACGGATCGGTGGTCGTAACCGTCATCCAGCGCCAGACGCGGGTGATTGCGGCACGCCGTCCTCAGCCCACGTCTCCTGCCACGGCACGTTGATTCGGTACGGCAGCGGCGGATGCGTCCTCTCCCAAACGTGAAGGAACCACCATCGTTGGAGACGGCGACGCCAGCGCGGCACCCTGGCGGCAGTGTGCCTCTGAGGGCTGATCCCGCCGGCCATTTCCGACTTCTCCGGGTCGCTCACGATGCCTCCTGTGACGCGCTGTAAGCCCCGCTGAGGGCCACCCGCTCCAGATAGCCGACGATGAGGCGGGCGCGCTCCAAGGTCATCTGGCGGGGCATGAGGGCGTTACAGCCGGTGTTTCCGGGGCAGGCCAACCCGCGCGGCAGGCCCGTCTCATGGTCGTGGTCGCGATCCATGTGCCGCGCCGTGGTCGGGGGCTTGCCGCAGACGCCGCAGCAGTCGGGCGTCCACTCGCCGCCGAACGCCGCACCGTGAAGCTCCGCGTTGACCTTCTCGTAGACCGCGTAGGAGTCATCGCGCAGCGTCCGAGCATGAGCCGGTACGCGCCGCTTCGGGCGACTCCTCCGGCAGCCTTCCCCGGCACACTTCTGCTTCACCCGAGGATTCCGTGTCCCACACGGACACGTCCAGTAGCTAGGCGTCATGGAGAGGAGGCCCGATAGCGTAGGCGATGTCGTCAGCGTCGAATCTGAGCGTGATCTCATAGGCACGCTTGCGTGACAGCCACCGCGCCGCCACGTTTTCGCCCTCGTAACCGTCAAGCGCCCTGCTGACGTTGGGGTCTAGGCGTACGAGGCAGATCAGGAAGTCCGTGACGGTGAACAGATCCACCGGCGCATTATTGGGCGCAAGGGTCATCGGTCGTCCGCCGGTACCGGGTAGTCGTAGCCGCCCCTGTCCCTCAACTCTTGCTCCACGGGGGTCACGGCTTGAAGTCCTCCGCGAGGTCGATACGCACGATTGTCCCGGCGCGGTACACCTTCCAGCCGTCGCCGTCGATTCGGTCAACGTGACCCTCCTGAATCATGCGAACGGCGACGGATATGTGATCCCAGGTGGTCACGCGGCCTTCTTGGCTCGGGAGTGGACTACGACTGTTTTGGGCGCGGTGAGCTTCGGGGCACGCTTTAGGTCACGCTGCGCCTTGCGTGCCAGCGATAGCGCGATCGCGTACGCCTTCAAGGGGTCATCGTGCTTTACGTCTACTTCCCACTGCGGGTCACCGGCCGCGTTAGTCCAGATGCGTGCTGACGACTGCGGTGCGGAGTGTTTCTGTGCGAGGGCTAGGGCTATCTCGGACACACTCGGACGATGCACCGGGACGGGGTTACGCGGCGGCATGACGATCCACCCACCATCCGAAGCGCCCCGGCATAGCCCAGGGCCGATCCAGCCTAGTCCCGTTGACGAGCACTAGCTTGCGCCCGCGCCGTAGCTGGGTCATATGCCGGTCGCAGATGTGCCCATACGTCCACATGTGGGCGTCGTCCGTGCAGCGTGATCCGTCACGCTCACGTACCGGGCACTGAGTCTCGCTGCCGTCTAGGTCAGGGCGACCATCGCGGAGCGGTACGTTAGGGGCCATATGCGGCGTCTCAGGCGGCATGTGGGGCCTCCGGGGGGTTGAAGGGGGTAGCGGTAGCCTCCAGCACTTCCGCGCGAAGGTCATCGAGAGCATCCGCCACCATGCTCCATACGGCCTCGGTGTGGTCGCGTAGGTCGGCCTCGGTGACGGCGATATTCGTTACGCCCTGGATGCGGTTGGAGAGAGCGACGATCTCGTCGCCCTGATCGGACACCTCATCCCACACCTTCTCGAACTCGGTGGTGTGCGCGACGAGTAGACGGGACACGGCGTCGCCCTGGTTCGCAACGGCGGCGGCGAACTTGGAGAGGTCGTCACGGATCGCCTCGAAGTCACCGGAGGCGACCCGCTCTATGTCGTCACGGATGCGGTCGGCGTGGTAGCTCATGCAAACACCTTCCGATTGCCGGTGGTCTCGTGCCACGCGACGGACTCCGCAAGATAGGCGCACGCAGCGTCTACGTCCCGGAACTCGCGGCGACTGAGCGACCGACCGTTGGGAAACGAGTACGACACGTCCCATAAGGACGCGCCCCAGCGGTCTACATACTGCGACACACGGACGAATACGTTGTGATTCATGCCTGCATTGTCTCGCAGGCTGGGCCGGAGCGGTACTAGACCTTCGGCTAGTAAGTGGCGGCTACCTAGAGCAGCCGGAGAACGTTCGCCGCCCCGGTGCCCCAGGTGTCGAACTCCGCCGCGTTGTCCGTGACTATCTGCCGCGCCACCTTCTTCCCGGCCCGCAAGTCCCTGACGATCCCGTCGTACCGGCCGTTCACCAACGTCTGAGCCGTCGCCCGCAACCCGTCGGTGCCGGTGCGGTAGTTCTTGACGTGCGCCGAGTTGTAGTCCCACGACCCCGGCCACGGCTCCGTCGTATTCAACGGATTGAACCTGGCTGACCCGCCCTCGGCCCGCTGCCACGCCCCGAGCAGCCTCCGGTTCTCACTGACCCCTCTAGCGTGGAGGGCGCGCAACAGACGGAACCGCCACAACAAGGGAAGATGCACGGCTACTCCCCGCGAGGCGGAAGCAACGTCTCAACCCACAGGCCGATCGCAGACCACTGATCAGACGCGTCGATGTTCAGCGTGGAAGTGCCGAAGCTCCAGCCCGCCGGGATCGGCTCGGACGACATCGGCATCAGAAGCCGGTTCGTCGTCGCGATCGCGGTCGGCACCGAGGCGACATCCTTGCTGAACGTGAACACCCCGGACTGTCCTGCAGTCAGCGCGGCGGTCAGGTTGTACTCGTACACGCTCGTGCCGTCCTGGTTTTTCACGATGAAGCCGACATTGCGGTTCGCCGCGTTCCCCGACGCCGTGAGTAGCGCCCGCAGGCTTGCCACGCGCCAGATTTGTCCGTTCGGAACCGTGACGCTTATGTCCGCGCCGGCGGCGACCTTCGGCTGGGCGTTCCCCCATACGTTCGTGAGGAGGTAGTCGTCCGGGTAGAGCTGCGGGCCGACGACGCTCATGCGTCTAGATCGCGATAGCGACCAAGGTCACAGCGGACACCGTGGACGCCGCCGCACCCGCCGTCACCTGCAACGTCACACAGTACGTCTGCCCTGCGACCGGAGCCGTGTCGAAGCCCGTCGCCGAGTCGGCGACCAACTGGCCGGCCGTGTTGTGCCCGCCCGTCTGCGCTCCCGAGTTGAATAGGACGGTGCCGGACACGTTCGTCTGGCGGATCTTGACAGTGCAGGCGGTTCCCGACGTTCCGATCGTGTAGGCCAGATCGACCATGATGATGACCCCGGTGACGAATGGCACGGACGCATCAAACGCTGGTGTCGTCGCTACGACCGTCTCGGCGGCAAGCGCCGGGGAGGCGGACACGGTGGTCGTCTGCACAACGCGCTTGGACAGGTCGAGCCCGAGCGCGTTGAGGACGATCTTTTCGAGGGCCATGCGCCGAGGTTAGGCGGGCTGCTGGGTCACGTCAAGTAGCGCACGCTGCGCCGTCTTGATGATCGCGAGCTGTTGGCGGCGGTACGCAAACCCTCGCTTCTCAGCGATGCCGACGATGTTCTCAGCCTGCCGCGAAATGGCGCATTCAAGGCAGTTGCCGCTCCACGAGATAGACCCGACCTCGCTCTCATGGCGACCACAGCACATGCAGTTTCGGCGGCGGCGATCAGGCATTGAACTTCGAGACACACTAACCAGCGGGACTCAGCGCTTCGATTGTAAGGGGGGTAGGTACCCCCCTGAAAACCTTGTTTGCGAACGGTGCTACCCCTACGGTGGCTGCCAGAGCGATGGCACTCCCGACCGCACAGCAGGCAGCGCAGGCTTGGCTCCAGGGCGCACAGGGCGCACAGACCAAGTGGGTCACCAACCTGACGAACACGCAGGCCGACATCGTTGGGCGCGCCATCGCCAACTCGAACGTCGCCGTCTCAAACTACTCGCAGTCGATCAACAGTGGCCGGTGGGCCGCTGCGCTCCAGGCGGTAGGGAACGCGGGCATCAAGGCTGCTGCGAGCGCGAAGCAGGCGAACTACGGCACCGGCATCCAGGCCGGCGAGTCGAAGTACGCCGCGAAGATCGGCCCGATCCTCGCCTACATCGGCGCGGGCCTCCCGCAGTTGGAGTCGATGCCGTCCGGCACGACGGCAGCGGGTGTCGCACGGGCGACCTTCTGGATTCAGTACATGGCCGGGGCCAAGGGCCTCTAGGCCAACGGGGCCGGGGCCATGGGCTACGCCTGCGTACTGAACACCGCCTCGAAGGCCAACACCGCTGGCGGCACGTTCGCGGACACGCTGACCGCGAACTCGAACGACTCCCTCGCGGTCGCGAACTTCAACACGGGCGGCGCGCGCGTCCTCGAAATGTGGGGGATCGACTCCGACTCCGTCGCGGAGTTCCAGTTCATCTGGTCGCGGCCGTCCGCCACGCACGACCAGTCCCACGGTATGCGCGTCCAGTCCCCGTCGATCGCGCTCGGTGGAGCGGCGACGAACGCGGCGTTTAACTTCCTGCCCGGTGACGCGGTAGTTAACCTGTTCAAGTCGGACACGGTGGCGATCTCCGTCAGCTCCACGGCGGCAGACGACGTGCTGTGCTCGTGGGTCACCGAGTACGACGACCTTCCGGGCGCGGCGGCCGTGTTCGCGTCCCCGGCGCAGGTGGCGGCGCTCCAGAAGTCCACGGTCGGCATCTTCGTCGGCCCCACCGCAGGCGCGACGGCAGGGCTCTACAGCGCCACGTCGCGCGCGTTCAACGCCGACGACGACCGCCTGCACGCGAACACCTGGTACGCGATCCTCGGCTGCTCCGTGCAGACGCAGGTCACCACGATCTCGCTGATCGGGCCGGACTGGGGCGGGCAGCGGATCGGCCTGCCGGCCGGGTCGCTCGACCTCCGCTCGAACACCTGGTTTCTGGATCAGTCGATCAAGTGGAACAAGGCGCTCATCCCGTGCTTCAACTCGAACAACAAGGGCAACGTGCTCGTCTCCGTCGCTGACGGCGAGGCGTCCACGCAGCCGAAGATCGACTTCCTCCTGTACGAGCTGACAGGACAGCCGGGGTTCTAGCATGAGCCAGCAGACCTTCGATAACTGCCCCATCCGTGTCGTGCGTGACGAGGACGCGGGCCTGTACTACGTCCAGGTCGGAGTGGACGGCGTGTTCCGCAACATCAACGCGTTCAAGCTCGGCAAGCTCGACCAGCTCCGCACCGAGAAGGCCGAAGCGGCGCTGTTGCAGCCGCCTCCGCCTCCGCCGTCCGTCTAGCCTTCCGCGTAGCCTGTGGCGACGCCGATCTCAGTCGTGCAGGGCACGGCCCCGGTGACGTACACGCTCCCGCAGGGGCAGACGTTCGTGCCGGAAGTGATCACGGCGCAGTTCAACGGCGCATCGGCGGCGGCGGCGTTCTGGCCGTGCTGCTCGGTGTACTCGCAGGACGGGCGGCTCCTCGGCCGTTTCATTCCTCCTGCGACGGTGGCGGCGGGTGACACCGCCGAGGTGACCTACGGCCCTTTCTAGGGGACGCAACCGGCGCAGGGCACGCGGCGATACCGAACAGTCAGTACGCGACCGGGGTGCTCGCTCTCGGGCCGCTCTACTACTACAAGCTCGACGCGGCATCCGGGTCGCAGCTCGACTCGTCAGGTCACAGTTACACGCTCACCACGACAGGCGGCAGCGGCTACGTGTTCCAGGTCGCCGGGTTGATCCCTACGTCGTCGGACACAGCGTGCAACGTCGGCGGCGCGGGCGGCAACAGCACCAACAGTGGTGCGGTGCCGTTCACCGGCAACGCCATGACGATCATCGCGTGGATCAACACGCTGACAAGCTCGTCAATCGCGCATATTACGATGGCAAACGTGGGCGCGTCGTCAGCGCAGCAGCTCCTCCAGTTCCGCCTATCCGCTGGAGTGCTGCAAGGAATCCTCATCGACAACACCGGCGGACACGTTGCCCACACAGCGGCCGGCAGCGGCAGCCTAAGCGACGGCAAGAACCACATGGTCGCGATGACCTGGGACGGCACCACCATTACGCTGTACGTGGACGGCGTGGTCAACGGGGCTCCGCTCGTGGGCGCGTTTACCATGAACGCGATGAGCTGCCAGCTTGGGATCGGCTCATCGGTCGGCTTGGTGTCCGGTAACAACATCGGCGGCACCATCGACGAGGCGGCAGGATGGCTTAGCACGCTAACGGCAGCGCAGATCAGCCACCTGTATAGCCTCGCGACCACCACCTAACGAGACGATGGCTTTCGACACCTACACCGCGAAGATGAGCCCGCTTGAACTCCAGCCGGGGTTCCAGATCAAGTTCGAGGCGATCGACGCTTCGACTGGTAGCGCGGAGGCGAACGTCACCGTGTCGAACATCGTCATCTATCCGGGCGGCTCGCCGGCCGTTGTAGACGAGCTGCCGGCAGGCCCGTTCATGCTTGTGCCGGGGCCAGGTGCCTAATGGACTCGCCGTCGTGGCACGAGCGCTAGGGAGTATCAACGGCGTGGCGATGGCCTACATCATGGGCTTCGTCAACGCGGGGCTAGCGCTCGTGATCTCGTTCGGCGTCAACCTGACCCAGCCGCAGGAGGCAGGCATAGTCGGCTTCGTCAACACGGGCCTCGTACTTGTCGCACACGTCTCATACGCACAGGCGAAACACACCAAGTCCGTCATCCCGGCCCCGCCGGTAGACGAGTCGAAGGGCCCAGCGTAGTGGACTGGCAGGGATGGGAGACGGCGGTACTTAACGCAGGCGGCTGGCCCGTCACGCCGGACAACGTTCGCTTCCTTCAGGAGTGGCACCCGTATGAGAAATCCAACTGCGGATACAACCCGCTCAACACGACGCTGCCGACGAAGGGCTCGACCAACTGCGTCCACGTCCCGAAATCGAACCTGTGGGTGCAGAACTACATCTCGAAGTCGTCCGGGGCGAAAGCGACGGCGGTTACTTTCCAGGGGCCGTTCTATCCGAACATTCAGGCCGCGCTCCAGCAGGGAAACCCGTATGTCTATCCGGCCCCGCAGGCGCTAGCCGACGAGATAACGACGTGGGGCACGCCGAAGTACGCGGCCTTCTACCTTCAGCAGGTAACCGGCGTCACTACCCCGCCGCCGTCTCCCGCGACAGCGAGCGCGTCCATCCCGTCCGGTCATAGCGGCTGGGGGGATCTCCGCAACAGCGTGAACCGGCATCTTCCGACGCAGCTCGCACGATCTCAGGCGCTCCGCATGGCCGCGTTGCGTGCTCTCGCGGGCAGGGCTAGGGTGAAAGGGTAGTGGCCTCCAACTACGTCATCGGGCCGGAGCAGCGCACCGTCCAAGTCGTCTCGCCGACGCAGGTTGTGGACGTGCAGCAGGTCGGCTTCACGACCTCCCCGTCCGGCGTGTACTGCCAGGTGGTGGTGCCGTGGGCCGCGTGGCAGTTGAGCGGCGCTGCCGGATGGGTGGAGCCTCTGGCGGCGGCGATCGAAGGGCTCGTCGGGCAGTTCGGCACGACGGGCGCAACGTTCGCGCAGGACGTGGACGCCTCCGGCCTGATAGCTGACTTCCTCGATTTCGTCGTGTCGTACACGCCGACCACCGGGCTCGGGCTGCCGCTGACAACGGTAGTGCGGATTCCGGTCGCGTACCTGACGCTTGACCCGGCGATCGCCGTGGCGGGCGGGCTCGCCCCGGCCGAGCTGCTGCAGAAGGCGTACGACCGGCTCGTAGCTGACGCGGGCCTCTAGGGGCGAAGGAGGCGAGACGGTGGCTGGTGCTCCTGAGCTGATCCCCGAGGGGGAAGTCACGGCTCTTTCGCTCGTGGCGCTCGTGGTGCTTACGGGGTGGGTGGTTGCGTGGGGCCTGTCGAACATCGGCTTCTACCTGCTCCAGTTCGTCCATTGGCTGTTGCGCCGCACGATCGGACGTATCCCGCTCATCGGGGGGACGATCGACTCCACCATCGACGGGTGGCTGCAGCAGCTCACTAACCGGCTCGGGGCGGCGATCACGTCGAGCGAGGCGCATATCGGGCTCGCGTGGCACAACCTCGCACGGCAGGTAGACCACCTTGGCCGCGAGCTGTACGGACTCGCAACGCTGTCGCTGATTATCGCGAAGATCATGACGGGGCAGGCGACGTGGAAGGACTACCAGTCCCTTCTCCGACGCCTCAAGTCGGAGATAGCTGCGGGCGTTCGATCGGGCGAACACGCGCTCCAACGGATCGGCGTCGGCGAGAAGGCGGTGACACGCACTGTCGGGGCAAACCTCGCCCCGCGCATCCGCACGATCGAGCACGAGCTTGACCATGTGTTCACCCCGGAGCTGCGCGTCCTCCGTGAGCGGGTCAAGAGCCTGGAGGACGGGTCTATAGAGGCGTTCCGGTGGATACGGACGCACCCGCTGTCTGTCGGGGCTACGGCGTTCGCCGGCGCGGTCGCTATCGCATTGCAGCGGCTTGGTGGTTCGTGGATTCGCTGCTCCAACTGGAACCGGATAGGCCGGTCTGTGTGCGGGCTCCCGCTTAGCCTGATCGAAGGGCTCCTCGGTGACCTGATCGACGTGCTGATCATCGCGGACATCTGCGAGCTGACGAAGCTGATGATCCGTGTCGCGGAGTCGAGCATCGTGCAGGACGCCTTGGGGGGCATCGTCACCGGCATGGATGAACTGCTCCTCTGCCAGGGTGTTGACCGTCCGCCCGCGCTCGACGGCTACTGGACGGCGTTGCCGTCCGCTCAGACCTTCGCCGCTCTCCCCGCGTAGGCCATGGCGTTTTGGTCGCGGCTGACCGCCGCTATCGCTGGCCTCGGGATCGGTGAAGCGGCAGGGGCCGCGATCGAACCTGTCATGGAGCCTCTGCGCCAGGACGCATGGCTCAAGTCGAAGTCCAAGGTGCTCGACCTCGGCACGCTCGCCCAGCTCGCCGCCGCCGGCCTCATCACCCCGGACGCTGCACGGTCGGAGGGGGCGCGCTCCGGCTACGCGCCCGACCGGGTAGACCGCGCGATCCAGTTGTCGCTCACCGCTGCGCCCGTCGCGGAGCTGTTGGAGCTGTGGCGGCGCGGCAAGATCAGCGAAGCCTTGGTCGATCACGGGTTGGCGAAGGCGCGCATCGAGCCGCAGTACTGGGCCCCGATCAAGGAGCTGTTCTTCGGGCGGCTCGACCCGGCGATCATCGCGACCGCGATCCAGCGCGGCATCATGCACGACCCCGGCTTCCTCCCGGTCGGCCCGCCCACCGCCACCGGCAAGGTGCCGGCGTTCCCGGTGTCGCCGCTCGACCCGCTCGCAGAGGCGCAGGCGCACGGCATCGACGAGGCGCGGCTGTTCGTGGAGACGGCGATCGTCGGCTTGCCGCTCAGCTTGCAGGAGGCGGCGTCCGCGTACTTCCGTGGGATCATCGAGCTAGCCGACTTCGAGCGGGCCGTCTCCGAGGGCAACACCCGTAACGAGTGGGGGGCGGCGGCGCTCGCGCAGGCGCGGCGGATTCTCACGGCGGGTGAATACACAGAGCTACAGCTTCGCGGGTTCAGCACGCGTGACCAGCGCCTAGCGGACGCGGCCAAACACGGTATGAGCGTCGAGGACTCGGACAAGTTGTACGACGTTCTTGGGCGCGCTCCGGCGATCCATACCGTTGTGATTGGACTCGCGCGTGGAGGTAAGTATCCCGGCTCCTACGCGAACGTGCCGGAGCCATTCCGCTCCGAGATCCAGCGATCGAACATTCGCGAGGAGTGGGCTGAGATCGTGTACGCGGCGCGCTACACGTACCCGTCCGGTTTTCAGATCCGCGCGGAGGCACAGAAGGGTGACCTCACGGCAGCGGAGGCAGAGGAGATCCTGCTTGAAGTCGGCTGGGCACCGAAGTGGGCGACGTTCTTCGCTGACAAGTGGACGGGCGGCACGACGGCAGCCACCGATTCGCACGCGGCGAAGGCGGCTAACCAGCTTTGGACGACGGCCCACCGCTCCTACATCGCGGAGGAGATCGACGACGCGACCGCGACGGCGGCGCTCGGGCGGGTCGGGGTCGCGGCCGGCGCGGTGCCGGAAGTCCTCAGCTTGTGGCAGGAGGAGAGGAGCCTGATCCGCAAGCAGTTGACGCCGACACAGATCCGCAAGGCCGTCAAGGGCGCGGTCCTCAACCCGGCAACCGGCGCGGCTTGGACGGAGGCTGACGCGATGGCGGCGCTGCTCGCGCGCGGCTACTCCCAGGCGGACGCCCAGGTGTTCCTCGCGGAGGCGTAGAATCCCGGTATGCCCGCTGAGGACTGGAGCGACAACGAGTTCTACTTCCGCCGCGTCTCGCGGTGGATGCTCAAGATGGGCCACGAGCTGCACGAGTTGGTCGCGTGGGCCACGGAGGAAGCGTTGAAGGGGGTGACGCCCACTACCCCGGATACGGGGACAACGCTACTCGCGCCGTCGTCCTGAGCCTAGGGCGGCGGCGCGAAAGAGAGTGGCGCGTGGGCGATCGGGCCGTAACGGGCTCTGCGCTTCATGATTCGCGTGACCCCGTGCGCGCCACGGATGACACGGGCCGCTTGGAGGAGTACGCTTCCGTCGTGTCTGCTCCTAGTGGCTCGGGACAACCGGCGGCGGGGCCACACCGTCACGGGGGTAAGTTCCGCCGCCGGCCAGCCACAGGACAGGCGCAAGCGCAGCGAGTCAAGTGGGGCCAGACGTGGGGAGCGATCCTCAGTCGAGCGGCCAAGGATCTTCGAGCCGAGAGAGGCTAGATGAGCGAAGTCGAGCAGGAAGTCGAGCAGCCGGTCGCAGAGGCTCCGGAGGAGCCACAGGAGGGCACAGGCGACGTAGAGGAGGCCGAAGGCACCGAGGATGCCCCGGTGACCCCGGAGGAGCCGGAGGACGGCGCACAGGAGGCCGCGATCCTCTCCGAGCAGGAGCGCCAGAAGCGCGACACGTCCCTCGACAAGCTCCGCCTACACGTCGAGAAGCGCACGACCGAGATCCTGGGCGACGAGTTCGCCTACCTCCTGCCGTGCCCGCTGTGCGATCCGGTCGGCTACATCTACCAGTCCGCGATCGGTACGCAACCTGACGAGGTTCGGATGGCCGTCCACATGGCGCTCGGCGAAGGAGGACAGCAGTCCTACGTCCACGCCGACGACGCCGAGCAGTGCCCGAAGTGCAACGGCCTCGGCTCCGTCGAGACAGGCTCCCAGGTGCGCGGACAGGAAGTGCTGACGTGCCGGCACTGCAACGGGCGCGGCTGGATCGGCCCGCGCTCCGCGAGCGCCGCCGCCCCCGCCCCGGTCGAGAACGGCGGTGAGCCCGCGCCGCTCGCGCTTGTGCAGCCGTCCGCCGCGTCTGATCCGCCCGAGGCGGTCATGTTGCGCGATCAGGGCTGGATCGTCGTCGCCCCGATTCAGGGCTAGCGGTGCCGCACTTGTCTGTGTCTGACGTGGCGCTCGCGTTGATCGCGGCGTGTGTGCTTTACGCGCTCATCCACGGCTGGGGGACTTAGTGGACGCCGCATGGCATGAGAAACACAAGATGGGCATGGCGGCGGCGGCGAGCAAGACGGCGGCGCACCGCATGAGCGGCGAGACGCTAGCCCGACTGCGGCGTCAGAACAACGAGCGATGGCCCTGCAAGATCAAGGGCTGCAAGCGCACCGCGTACAAGGGCTCGCTCTGCCGTGGCCACTGGAACATGGTGCCGCAGAACGACAAGGTGCAACTCATGGCTGACACGATGATCGCGGCGCACAACACGGCGGCGAAGTACCATCGCCGGTTCCTGCGCGAGCTACAGGCGCGGCTCAAGTCGGCGGCGTGATGGCGCATCCCACCGTCTCCCCGGCCCGCATCCGCTTCCACTCCCCCGAGATGCGCTGCGACACACTCAGAGGCATCGGCTTCCGGGCAAGCTGTGGGTGCGGCTGGCACGGCCCGGTGAGGTACAGCCGCAACGTGGCAATACAGGACGGACGGGAGCACCAGTGCCGCGCCGCAGCGTAGGGATCGAGCCGCTCGATCTTGACCTAGATGAGATCCGCCGCGAAGTGATGACGCTCCTTGAGCAGAGCTACAACCACGACGGCCTCCCACGCACCGAAGTGCTCTGGCTCATCGAGACGATCCACGACCTCATCTGGAAGATCGAGCGCGACGTCCCGGAGTAGACTTCTGTGCGCCCGTCGCGCTTCTAGGGTCGCGGCGGGCAACTAACCCTGATACGCTCACACCCGTAACACCCGTCAAACCCGCAACACCAAGGAGGCCGAAGTGAAGCTCTACGAGTACGCCGTCGTGCTAGACGAGAAGCGCAACAAGGACGACGACATCACGGACGACTCGCGCATCGTCGTCCCCGTTACCGCCGTTCTTGCCCGCGACGACGCACAGGCCCAACTCCTCGCCGCACGCTCGATCCCGGAGGACTTCCTGACGAACGGGAAGCTCGATCGGCTGACTGTGGTGGTGCGCCCTTTCTAGGTCGCGCGCCACTAGCGAAGGTGGCGAAGGGCAAGCAGGCGGAGGAAGTGCTGCCGGTGCTGAGTGGGGCTGTGGCGTGGCCGCAGGGATACGCGGCCCGCTGGCAGGCAGTCCCCAATACGGCCGGGTCGTGGCCGCAGCAGTACCCGAACCTCCAGTGGCAGAACACATCGAGCAACGCGACCTACTGCTCGGCATCCTCCGCGCTCTCGTCGGCCCGTTAGAACTAGCCGAAGGTACTGCTCCGACCTAGACCCGTGGGCGCTCGCACCAGGAGCGCACACGGGTCGCACCCCTCTCGCGCCACTTCGCCCACGGTCGACGCCGGAGGGCCACACAAGCCCGCACAGAGCGCCGCAGCACCACAGTAGGGATGACGCGCGCACCCGACACGGTAAGAATCGAAGAAATCGCCTCGCCACGTGCTACGATA